>JGI24158J21664_10012089_pt1 | contig 11456 bp, 10 predicted proteins | sample Ectturendosymbi3_FD_21664 | JGI IMG/M metagenome (IMG submission 21664)
CCAACCCAAAGCCTAAACTGCTATCTATTGCAAAACTACGCATCCTCGCCGACGCGCCTTGTCGACTGCATGGTAATTATGTTGGTATTACACTTCTAAAACTGAACTCAACACACTAGCAGTCAGAATAACGGTGCAGTCATATCTTATCTAGAGACAGGCAATGGATGCTAGCCGTGCTAAATGCTAGTAGCCTAGTACCGCGCGAACGAGACCACGTGGCACGTACACTTCATAACGAGACGTCTTCCTGTCGAGGTGGCCAACGCATTGGCTCGTTCAGGGCGCTGACTCAGCAAATCACGTTCAGAACCAGACCACTCGTTATCCATATATGGTAACTAGACAACGCAAAACTGACCATGCAAACGTAGTAAATGAAACAATTCGTGCTGTTTATTTGTGACGTCACAACAGAACACGCTGTTGCTTGTATGTGACTTCACAATGAAACAATTCGTGCTGTTTTATGTGACATCACAATGAAACAATCCGTGCTGTTTATTATTTGTGACGTCGCAACAGAACACCCTGTTGCTTGTATGTGACTTCACAATGAAAGAATTCGTGCTGTTTGTTTGTGACGTCACAACGAAACAATTCGTGCAGTTTGTTCACGAAGTTGCTGCGGAACTGTGGTTCTCAATGCGCAGGTGGATTACCGCGAAAGCGTTTATTTGCTGGACGGGAGCGGCGTCTCCTGCTACTGCTGCGTGTGCGGTGAGGGGAAGGAGATCCTGCTGTGCGACAACACTGACTGCTGCAGGTGACATAACCTGTCTTGATGTTTGGCACCAAAAGTAGAAGCTGTTTTAACTCGCAAGGGGAACGAAGCTGTGAACGAATGTGTGCGAAGCAGCCTTTTGTCCCTAAACACAACTCTTGAACTTTTGCAGCGACTTTGGTTGGATTTTTAATAAAAAATACGTTTTCATCAAAGGTTATCTGTTGGTACCCGGATGTTCATTTGCAGCGCTAGCGGCTCCGTGACCATGTGTGGTGCAGTGGCGTAGCCAGCCCAAAATTTTGGGGGTCCAAAATGCTTGATTTTAGACGAGCAACTGTGTTTTTGTTTGGTACGCCGTATCTCAAAGCACAAAATGACCAGATATGCTGAAAATTAGGGGTACATGGCCCCCGGCTACGCATATGACATGGTCCTTATCAGACGCCAGCGTTTCATACAAATGACTCTAAGAACCGGACTAGAAAATTTCATTGTACTCGTTTTGCAGCCCCGGTTGAAATTTCACCTGTGGTCTGGAGCGTCCGTTTCCGCTCTGTTTGCACGATAGCGATTTTGTGACAGGGCTTTCACGTTTACTTTCCATTTCCAGGTCATTTTGTACAACTTGCTTGGATTTATTGATAGGTGACAATGCTGGTCGCAAGGTGAGCTGGGTGCGCTGTATATTTAGAATCGTGCTGTACTTATAATTGTCGCGGGTCAAGCGTAATTCGTTTCATTATATCTACCTGTTCTAGACCTTACTTTACCTCAGTTTTCTTCTTGGTTAGGTTGGAGTTTATTTCCGTTGTTTAGTTGTTGCCCATGCTACTGATTCTTGTATATTTTATGTAACGCTATAACTTTAATGTTTCGCAATAAGGTTTATTTACTGTTACGTAATAATGTGTATTCAATATTACGCAATAAGGTGCATGTAATGTTGCGTGACAATGCTTGTTTGAGAATTGAAGCAACAGAGAGGAAACGCTACAGGAATCCAACGTAGACACTCGGGAATTCTGTCTGCGCTTGGGGTCAGGACTTTTAAAAACTGGAAAACGATGGATGACTTTGCCCAGCACTTTTTAAATACCTTTGGGTTCAGGCGATGTCAATGTGATTGGTTTAGGAAGCATAACATTTCTTGTAATAAGAAAATGCAGTTTTTCTGCTCTTGCCAAGCGGTGGTTTGTGCTCCTTAGTTCAGCTGGTGAAAATGAGCAAATTCAACAAGTTTTAAATGAAAAACGGGAAAATGCAAACAGCGCCTACCCCTGAAAATCAACATATTTACAACTTTTATTCTTCGCTTCTAGCATACAAGTAAAATTAACATTTTCATTTTCTTTACCGGGCCGGTAATAGCAGGTGGGACAAATTTCGCTCGATAAGGAATGCAAGCGATGGCACCTGCGACGTTCAAACCGAGCAAACAAAGCCACCTTTACAATTTTCTAGCTGCAAAAAAACTACTACACTAGTTCCTTTTCAACATTACCACCAATGTTTTTAAGGTCTCTTGAGAGGCCGAAAGAGCCTTATTAAAATTTTTCCAACGCCCTCTCAAAACAAACAGCAGGAAACTCGCTTTGCAACCACTACCATAATATGCTAAAACCTTGCTTTGCGACCATCTCGGTGTTTGGATAAAATAGTTGCGGTCGCTCAAGTAGCGGTCACCGAGGTCGAACCTTGAACAAAAACTCTGATTACCACCACCTCTGCAGGCGTGCAGGTGGAAACGATCGTCCCACGAAAATAGAAACCATCTTTGTCGGAGTAGTATAACCGTGCTTCAGGCCAGTTTGTCAGTTGTTAGTAATATTTCTGGGCCTGCCTGTTTTTTTTATAGGAGAAAAACAAAAATCCTTGGCTTTGTTTCTTGTGTGTGGATGGGGCTCGTCACGGTCTGTTGATCAGACGCAACGGTTGGTTGACGAATCTTCAGCGTTTTATCAGCGAGGACGGCGAGGAGCTCAGCTGCGAGGTGCAACTTGTGAAGATTGTTTTTATTTGCGTTGCCGTTACAGCTGTGATATTCAAGCTTCAGGTTGGCTTTTTGAGGAGAACTGTGCGACCTGCTGCTTTATTTGCATCCCCCGCTAGATTTTTCCGGCACCTTCAATACCAAGTCCATCGCGACGGAAGCCGATCCGAGTGTTGTCCTTGTTCGACGGAATCGCGACTGGTAAGTGGGAGGCGTGCGTTGTCGTTTCGCTAAAACGAAACCCAAACAGAAATCGCTGCATATTCTTTCTTTTAATTTAATTTTGGTGACGGCAATTGGCGGCAGGCCAAAGCCTGAAATTTGCCTCTTGCCGGGGCAGTTGAGGTGAACGCTCTTGCCCAAGAAGCGTTAAGGGGCAATCTACTCAGTGGCCGTGGATCGAACACCAAACCTTTTAGTTGGGAGGTGTGCACTCTACCACTAAGTTACCAACGCCACATACGCTTTGTGTTATTTGTACGTGGAAAGTGTCGAGCGACTTTTTTCTTGACGTGTAAAGTATTCCTGCGCAGCTTGTAATGTCATTGCCCGTAAATAAGTCAATGGGCGCATTCAAAAATAAGTCAATGATTTCAACTTCCCGTTTGTTCGACGAATCCGTTCAATATGCAGATGACTCCGTATGATAATCAAATGACTCCGTCCGATAACTTCCACAGTGTCTCATAGCTTGTTTCAATTCTTTGTGTGTCTGACTGTTCGTCGCAAACGAATCGACCTCTTATTTTAACAAGATCTTCCAGGGTTGACGTTGGAAAGTTAGTTTCCTTCGCAAATATTGCTAAAGCTCAGCATGTTCAATGACAAGCAGTGATTCTTTGCTTGGTCGTTCTGGTCCATTTTCATTTCATGCATTTTACTCCAATTTCCGTATTTCTAAGGCAACGGCAGTTGTGTCTGATATTCATTACTTTGCTGAACGTCAGTTTTAAGGGCAACATCTGCAGCTTTGAATCTTCCACCACCCCACGCTTGTGCAAACTTTCTCATTTTACGTAACCAAACATCCTGCAAAGTTATTCCCTGCTGTGTCCTTCAGCATTTTCTGGTTCGCAGATTCCGTTAAGATATTAACTCACACTCCAAAGGTATAACACATCACCTCTTAACGTAGCCAGTTGAATTGTTTGCCCTTTCAACACCTCTCAGGCTGCGCGTGTTTTCAGGCCTGCTAGCGCTGACGGAGCTCGGGTTCGAAGTGGAAAAGTATTACGCGTCGGAGATCGATCACGAAGCGATGTGTGTCGCCGAGGTCCGCCATTCCACGCTGCTGAAGCACGTCGGCGATGTACAAGAGATCACGGACAAAATGGTGACCGGGACCGTTCCTCGCTTCGCTTGACCACGACTTCAGTGCAGCACTGAACGTTCTGTGTGTGAAGGAAAACTCAGGGCGGGGGTTGCACCAGAGTAAAGTAGCGGGAAGAAGTAGTGGCAGAGTAAAGTGGCGGGAAGAAGTAGCGGCAGTGTAACGTAGCGGGAGTCACGTTGAGCGAAACTTTGCGTTCCACACACTGTTTTGCACGCAATGGATAGACCGGTCATGTCCAACCCAAATGCCTTACTGGGCCAAAAATCATGTCACTATCTCAACCAGGGCCGCACATTGAATGACATATTGATGAGGGCCGCACATTGAATGACTAACCTTGATCTTATCAAACTAAATTTAGCTTAAACTAATATCCTGAAAGTGTTTGAATCTTAACTGCAATAGCAACAGACGTGATAAAAATGGCACTGAGGACAACCTGCATCGAAAATGTCAAATTAAAGATTGTCAAAATAAGGACAAGTTGTCAGTATGTAGGATGCTTTTACTACAGCGAAAACCTAAACTGGGCTGCACAAAACCTTCGACTGGGCCGCGGGTTGGCCACAGCTGGGCTAGACTTTGCTGCCAGGTTTGCTTTACGCCTACTCCAGGATATCTAGGAGTTCCAGATATCCCTGACCTACATACTCGAGCAAGCTTCTTTGGCAGCCTGCTTTTGTCCTGTTGTGAAGATAGTTTGTCGATGAAAACACTGGTGCTAGCTCTACCCATAAGCAGCCTGAAATACAATTTGTAGCAGGCTAGCCAAGCCCTGGAATAAGTTTATTTACCGTCAAAATTAAGCTGACCGTTAGTCACACAAGCACTGAACGCGTGGGCTTGGTGAGTAGGTGGTTCATTGAAAATCGCGCACCGATCGATTGTACCAGCTGGGCTCTACACTAGAAAGAAAAACTTCGACATACTCAATACAAGGCTCAACGCAATTTGATGCATTCGCATTAATCCGTCATTTTGACGCACCAGTGAACGCCCGGCTAAATGCCTTCCAGTGTTTACAATTTCTGAACGCCAATTGTATTTGTACATGCACGACTACAACGAGGGGAGTGCAGAAGTCTGGTAGTGCTCGGCGCAACTGTTTGATTGCATGCCCCAACCAAATTCTAGTGCAGTGTTGAGGAATGTGAGACAAACAGACATTTCAAATCATAAAAGCTGGTATTGGTAAATAACAAGTGTTGAAAAACTGTATCCATGCAACATGTGTTAGTAGTCCTACAATACGAAAAGCGTCCAGTTGCAGCATTCTAATTTTTCTAGTTTGACTCTTTGGATGCGCGGGCCGTCGCCCCATTCGCCCCCCCTGCACGCTCCTGACTACAATTACCAAAAACCGGTGTGAATTTTTGAATAAAATAGAAATTGGTGAGTTTATAGGACGCTAAATTGTCTGATATTTAGTTGCATGTGATTTTGTGAAGTGGACAATTTTTCTTTCTGTCCGCAAAAGACAAGCTGCCTGTGGGAACAAGGTGGAGGAAGAACTGTTCGTTACATTTAGATTACTACAATTTCTCTAAATTGAGCGGAAGTTACGCAGATACCTCCGATTTTTAGTGCAACTAGGCCTTTTCAGTCAGTTCATCAGTGTATCGAGTTTGGACAAAGACGTCCCGCTAATATTGTTGGTGCAAAACTCTCTAACACTGCCCCATGTTTGGGTGTTCGTCAAACTGAAAAGAAGCTTTCCCGCTGCATGTGATTACTGGCTGTCTATGATGGCTTTTCGGCGCGTCAAAGCTCTGATTGTTTCGACAGTTTGTTCGCATATCCCCCCCCGCGCGCCAGCACCACTGTTACCTGACACCACGTTCGTTTGTTTTTCACGATACAAACAAATTTACGTTTTTTGCCAAGAAGCCTGACTCCCTGTTTTGTTCAATCAGCTGCTCGAGTGGGGACCGTTCGACCTGGTGATTGGTGGAAGTCCATGCAACGACCTGTCCATCGTGAATCCGGCAAGGAAAGGCATCTGGTCCGGTAGGTGTCGCTGCTGTCCGGTGTGTTCGTCACTTCATAACCCGTATCTTTGTGTACTTTCAGTGCATGAAAATGCTCTGCGTTGTTTGTCGGCATGAATACATGAACATGCCGATATTGTTGTCCATTCTCTTAACTTCTCTTCAAGATCAGGTCTTCCTTGCCGGAGGTGGTGGCGTTTCCGGTCACGTGCATATCGCAGTGACGACTCAGTGGCAGGGTCGGATCCAGCGGGAATGGGGAGGTGGGGCGATTGGGGCGATCACCCCCTTAAAACCTATGGAAGTAACTTTATTCACCATGATTTTTTACAATTCGGAAAACAACATTAGCGATTGAAAGCCATTTTGTCGTCCATTGTTTTGTCACAGCAGTGTTGTGCAGTATACTGCATCCCTCTTACAGTGGTGAAACCGTTATGAGACGTGACCATCAAATATTAGTTGAACGGCTCCCCCTAGCTTTACTGGCTGGCTCCGCCCCTTCTCAGCGGGAAGAGATGACGGACAAAGGTTTTGCAAAGGCTTTAATGACGTGTGTGCGGGTGTGACGCAGGCTGCGGTTACCCGAAGTCTGGGGCCATGTGTCCTGTTTGTTCGCTCCACAATGGATGTGGCATTCGTTTCCATTGCTCCACAATGGATGTGACATTCGTTTCCATTGCTCCACAACGGATGTGGCATTCGTTTGAAACTATTATGTTTCGCATCACATGCAGGGATACCAGGAGCAACTTGCAGGTGTTTATTCATATAGAACTGGCGTAATTCGAATTGAGGCTTAGCTAGCAACCTACGTGCTGCATCAGGCGCATATGTGTATCTGAACAGAAAGCGTAAGTCTGCATTACAAGCACTTCAGTCTTGCAGTTGGGATCAGGGGAAATGCTCTGTTTTCACTAACCAAGCACCTCAACCGGTGGGTTGGGAGAAAAGTTGAAAATGTCGCGAAATTTCTTTTTTGTTCCATTAATAGCTTTTCGAATTCAACAGATTACGTGCCTTTCAAAGAAAGCTTGAATGTGGAACAAGTTATGCTAAAACTGGCATGAAGGTGGGACAGCATGCTATATGCCAGTCGATGAAATTTTGCTAAATGTTTCTTTTAAATCTATTAAGGCAACGTGTCTACGCCATTAATAAACGGCTTGAATTTTCCAGAAATCATTTTCATTTCGCTCCATTTCAGTCTCTCGCGTCGCCGCTTGTTCAGGCTGAGGCTGAAAATAAAATGAAACAAAAAATAAAAAAAAACATCTTTATTTTCAGCCAACGTCTCGGCAGTATGCAACTACCTGCCTTCATCAGGGCGAAAACTCATAACAAAAGCAGACGAGCGACTTAGTATGGGTCGCAATCTAATTGGTTGCGTTGCTTTTGTTGTCTGCTTACAGTAGAGCAAATGAAATAATTCACCGATGTCGTCGTAATCCAAAGGACAGGATTGTAACTGTTTCTTAGCGTCACAGCATTCGAACTGTTCACCGGGTAGGGTCAAAGGTCACAGCCTTTCATGTTATCTGCTTTTCAGACAAAGGCTCAGGCAACCTTTTCTTCGAATACGTCCGGATTCTGCGCACGTGTCAACTGATCGCGGCGACCCAGAAGCGATCGCTGTTCTGGTTGTTCGAAAACGTGGTGTGCATGGACCAGGACTCGCGAAGGACGATTGTGCATTTTCTGCAGGTAAGCACTGGAAAAATCAGAGAGGCGAAAGATATGGTGGCTGAAACTAAGTTCTGCATGTGTTGGCGTTTTGAATTTGCTGCGCTGCTTCCGTTGCAAGATAGACTTTGCGTCGTGGTAAGCACTCAGTGTGGGTTGAGGTGAGTTGGAAAGATGAGATGTCGATCTCAGCGAAAAAAGGAATCGATGATGAAAAAGGAAATTCGTAATAATGCGAGAATGTACGAAGTTCGCTTTGAATCTTCGCTGTCAGTACTAATGGTCGACCTTTCTTTGCTCATTTTATTTAAGTTTCCAATGCTTGAGGATTTGACTTTCCATTAAGGTTTTGTTGTAATTTTATTTTTGGTGCGTTATTCTTTTTGTGACGTGACAAGATGCCAAGCACTGGTTTTTCTTTTTTGCATCTGTAATGTCAATCGTTTTCAAGCTGGGACCCGCAATCCTTGGGAGGTTTCAAGCTTTTTTCGAGGGCGGAAACAGGGACGGGCAAGCTTTTGAGTTACGCCTATTAGGAGCCAGTATCAACACGTTCTTTGCGATTGGTCAACGAAAGTCGCGGACACAGGGAGCGTTAGGTTACAATGGGTCGCGGTACAAAAAAGGTTGAAAATTCTTGTTCTGCCACGTAAACACACTGTGATGTACTTTGTAAGTTTTCGTGAACGACACCGCGCAGTCTGTACGTTTCTGCAACAAGACAACAGTTCAAATGCAACGGGAATCTTAACTGCGACCACTTCTGCTTTTTCCCGAGCAGCGCAGCCCTGTTGTGTTGGATGCCGTCCACGTGTCGCCCGCCAGCAGACCGAGGTGTTTCTGGGGGAACCTCCCTGGCATGTCAAGGTCAGTGAAGGTCATCGGAGGTAGATGGAGGTCAAGGCGTGTATGTGGCTGGTATAAAATACTGACCAGCGTGTCTCGTGGTTGTTCGTACGTTTCTATGTACGGGGAGGATCTGAATCGTTTAAATTTAAATGTTCGCTGCCGTCTGACATCTAAAGGCTTATGCGAAAACAATAAGCTGTCAACATCACGTCATTGGCGCTGAGCAGAATTTTTGAATTCAGGATGTTTTGTTTTTTTTGCGAAAGTTTCAAAAAGTATCGGAAGTTAATCGAACTTTAAACGTGAACTCGCACTTTTTTTTGTTGCGTCTTCAGATCCTTTTGCAACGTTCAACTCAAGGCTTCCCTTTCCTTCTTTTTTTATGCGTTACGTCAGCGATAATATTGCGTTGAAATTTTTAAGGGGTCATTTCAGAAATTGCTACATTTATATAGGAAAGTTGAATTCGTCTTTTCGGCTCAATTTAAGCGCTTGAGATTGTAGCAGTGTTGAATCACGACTGACCGAATTGCGCTTTTTCACGCATATACGGCAAGACTGTTTTGACTAAATGCAAAACGCCTTTTTGTTCACTTATTCAACCAGTTGATTTTTCTTAAAACGACGTTTGCCTTGCAGTAAGTGCCAACTTTATTCGCAGGCCTATGGTGGCCGGTGTGGGCCACAAACTGAAGCTGGCCGAGTGTCTGGAACCAGGCAGGACAGCGACCACCGAGAAACTCCGGACAATCACCACAAAAACTGCATCCGTCAGCAAGGGGTGCGTGGCTGGGGGGAACTCGGATGAATCGTCGCTGTTTAGCCACGCGGTAGTGCTGCAGCCTCGGAACCAAAGAGACACGCTGTGGATCACTGAGATTGAAAGGTCAGCATTCGTTGCGGTGTTCATTTTATCACTGCTGGTTGAATGGAACCTCGGCAGTTCATTTTTTCACGTACTACAATGTTTACGGCTACTAAATTTCCTATAAGTCCGGCATGAACCTGCGAATGCCATTATGAGCATCGACAGGTTTTTCGTCATAAAGTCTGATAAAGCTTAATAAAGCCTGAAGAGCTGCTGCAGCTCAGAAATATTGTCGGCAGGCCATCTTGTCGTACTTTGCAATACTCCTGGTCTCCGTAGGCGATTAGGTTCCTGCACTGCCACATTAGCGATGTTTTCTTCAAAAATACTGATGACGTCACGGACCAAACCAACCTATTCGCCGAGTTAAACCGCACAAGCTCCTCCCTTCGAGGTTATCCAGATACGCACGGAAGCCTTCCGCGTGACTAAAAAGCTGACACAGGCGGATTCGGTTATTATTACATAATAATAATTGCATGATTACGTCACAATGTCTACATAATTGCTCACTGATTTGCTCTGCGAATGCACCCCGAGTGCGTCGCTCTCTTAACGCGATCACCTTTTTCAAGCACTATACAGGACGTGTGTCGTTGAAACAAGCTCTTTCCTGTCGCGCTTTCAGAGTTTTTGGATTTCCCGACCACTACACAGACGTGTGCAACATGTCACGCGGAGGACGGCAGCGCGTACTCGGCAAGTCTTGGAGCGTGCCAGTGGTGAAGCATTTGTTCGGTCCGCTTAAGGATTATTTCAAATGCAAGTCGTGAAAGCTTGCGGTGTGGAATGAAGAGGCTTTCAGTCATCTTCATCGATCCGAGCAAGACGCGTGAAAACTGTGCCTTCGGCCACATTTTTTTGCTTCGTTGTTTCAAACTGCCTCCATTTCCTGCATGTACTTTCTGCTTTTGTGAACATTTGTGTCTGCATTTTTTACGACTTTAGGTAACGAAGGTGCGTTTTCATTCAGCATAGAAGAAACACCTCAATCGACCGACGCTTTTTTCCAGTGTTTTAGGAGCTCTTGATCGCGCTACTCGTCTATAACTTCGGTGTCTGTTCCCAATCGGTTGCTGAGGTCAAAAGACCGCTATTCGGGTGTTTCTCCCCTGAGGAAAGCGCCAAAAACGTGCAGTACCAGAAAGCGCATGTGCTCGTATTTTAGGTTGTTGGTGTTTTCATCTCAACACTAAATCGCCGATACGTAAGCTTCACCTCATCCAATTACGTAAGCAACATCAAGACGAGGCGGGATAATGCTGATTTTCTTGATCAACGTTGTGATGTGACGGCATAGAATACTCCCTCATTTCACAATCATTTTACTTGCTGCTTTTTGTGCTTGTTCTGTCATTCGTTGCCATGGCTGTAGCTTCAATTGTTCGCTTTTTCGTTTTTCTACCCGTGAATGCAAACAAACAATGCTCACTTTTGCTGATGTCATGGTGATGTTATACGAAAGAACAAGTCGCCACTCCTCCCGGAGTCCTTAAAAGAAACAAGCATTGAGCCTGAGATTCGCAGCATGCTCGTGAACGTCAATAGCTTCGCGATGGCACCCATAAATGTTTTCTTTTATTGCAAATATGCAAGAATTCCCCGTTTGTAGACGTTTGCAGCATGGCAAACGTCAATCGATCACAGAAGCATCCCCCAAATTGCGACGCTAACGCGCAAGTGGATAGAGAAACGCGTTTGTTCGGGGAACAGTATGTGACGAATTTCTCGATTCTATTGGTTCAATATATGCTTGTACAAAATGATGTCACAATAGCTAATCGCTTCTCGATTGTTTTGTGAGCGCGCTGCGTTTTGTTGCAGTCAGCGTGCACCACCAACCCTGTCTGCGCGAACCACCCATCCACATCTACCCCCACCGTCGTCTCACATGCTCGTCTCCAAGTGAGCTCTTTACTTTCAACGCGCTCTTTCTGTGAGAGCATTCTCTTTGTGCGCCTGGAGGCGCTGAGAGGCAGTGAGCGGCGCGTGGTGAGAATAGTGGGAATGGTCGGACT
>JGI24158J21664_10012092_pt1 | contig 11454 bp, 5 predicted proteins | sample Ectturendosymbi3_FD_21664 | JGI IMG/M metagenome (IMG submission 21664)
ATGACTTAAATTTCTTTGCAGATGCGAGTACCTTCTTCAGAAGAAAGGACCTGAGTTCGTTGTAAACGTTGTCAACAGATTTCCAAACTTGGATCGGCCGGTCGCCGTAAACCCTGCAGGTCCTCTTGTTGCAAACGTGCCTCAAGCTGCTTCCAGGCTCAGGTACGATATTTACATCCTTGTATAGTAACCAGGTGTTTGCCAAATTTATTGAGTTTTCAAACTTGGAACGTATTTGACAGGCCATCGGAAATGTGCTTCTATCGTTGCTGTTGGTAGTTTCACGTATGTGCAAGATATTATAAGAGAATGGATTACTGTTTGACGCTGGCTATTTTTTAAAGGTTTTCGCCGTCTTCAAACGAATTCCCACAAATTTTTGATCCAAGAGAACAGCGAAGAAAATTGGAAAAAAGAGTAGATGAAGAAATGAAAGCGTCTTCATTTGTAGCTGAAGCAAAACTGATGGGTTTTAGTGATGAAGAAGTTCGAGGAGCTTTTCTCAAGTAAATCTCTTGTACAGTTTTTACGACGCAATCTGCTGTACATCAGAAAACTCATTAAAAAACTCGCTTTGGCAAAGCTCCCCACATTAACAACTTATCAGCTAAACTAGAAGTAATTATTCTTAAAGCTAACTCAAAATGTTTTTTAGCAAGATTTATTCGATATTTTCTTTCGCAGACAAATTGAAGATCACAACGCAACTTTCGCAAGCTTTGCAAACTTGGTGGAAAGTGTTCTTGCCCTCCAAAAGGTGAAAAGCTCACCTTCAACGTCAACCGCTGAGTCACAAAACAGGGATCGTCCGTCGACATCGAACGAAACTTGCGGGTCATCCGGCACACCTCAGAATAAAAGTAGAAGACAAGAATTCGAAGAGCTCAAGCAAATGAGTTTGTGCAAAAAGTGCTTTCAGTCCAAAGCTTCTGTCGTGTTTTTGCCATGCGGACATTTGGCAGTTTGTAGTAACTGTAGTAGAGAAAGCCCAAAGTGTCCAATTTGTAAGGCAAACGTCCGAGAAAAAGTGCAATCCTACATCGTGTAATCAGCATGTGGTTGGTGTTTTTTTGTTGTTATAACTTGAACATTTCCAACGTAGACCGCATTTTTCATTTAGAAAATCGTGCGATTTTGCTATTTATATTGCAGTCTTTTCTTGTTTTGTGTCATCGTATATGTTTTAAAGAAGCACCCCAAAATTGTTGTTCTTAAAACTCTTTGAATTTCATCCGATTTTTTCCGTTGAAATCTTCCCATATTCATAATGTAATTTTACACCCGCCGCGACGGTTGCCGTTTCCTGACAAGTGCATCATAAACTAATGAAAATTTGCAACTTATTTCTTGTGCTAAGTAAATTTGTGAATTTGCGTAATTTATTAATGCGTAATTTATTAATTTGCGTAATTTATTAATTTGCGTAATTTATTAATGCGTTATTTATTAATTTGCGTAATTTATTGCAACCTGTGCCGTTATCCGCAGTCCATATTGCACCTTACGCCGATTATAATATGTCGCAACTGCGTGCATTTGTCGCAGTACAGTAGCATCGTGCGTTTCACCATTAGATGTGAGATTATCACGGGGATCACTGGAGCATACTGCAAAGTGAGAATAGGCTACACGAAAAAAAACAAAAAACTTTTGACTTGAAATAGTTTTATATATTTTCTTTGAATCCTTGTGTAAACGTGCAACCTGTACTTGATTTTCGTCTCCGACATTCCTTGGTTTGTTCTTCAACAAATTGTTCAGAACAAGATCCTTGCTACTTCATTACCTCAAGATAGCATATAAGTCAAATGCTTGTTTTTCTATGAGAGTTTCAGTTGCCAAAAATTATTCGTAAAATCAGTTGTCCCATGTTTTATGTCTCAAACACAATTTGTTATTTCTTCAAACACAGTGATGTTAATTTCGTAGTTACGTTTTTTGATTTAACACCATTTATTGCATTTTTTAGTTTCCATATGTGAAAAATAGCTTTGTTATGCGCTCTGTTAGCAAAATATGCACTTTGCTAAAAACCACTATGCACTTTGCTAAGAAACCGCTCTTTTTTATTTTTATACAATGTTTTGTGCTATAGTTATCGTAAATTTCTTTCATAGTGAAAACTTGTATGCATATGCGTTGCTCCAAACATTTGCTGCGATCTTTGTAGATCAATTTTCAACGCAGTTTCTTTTGTTTTTTATTTCTTTACGTGCTTGTCTCTGACAAAAGGTCAGCATTACATTAGCTGAAAAAACACAAGGACATAGATATGCTTTACTCGACATTGCGCAATGTTCACGTGAAACCTATCCCTTCAATCGCATATCGATCGCCCAACCTTCTTTGTGAGGTCGACCTTTTACAATGGAGTTATCGCCACTCTTCACACTGTTAACCCTCAAGATCAGATCTCTATCCATGGACAATGGACAATGGTTTACTGTTTGAATCACATGAAACAATAAACCATTGACCATTAATTCATATGACTCAGCCAACAAGCACAAACACTACAAGAAGCCATTGCACTAAGCAAACCAACCAATAGTGAAGATTAGAGCACATGAATACGTACTGGCGCAATAGTTGGTCAGTGTAAACAAAGAGGAGTGCTGTGTCATTAGGACTGGTGAGGGACCACGGCGGTCATCTGGTCAACCAACGTTATTTCCATTTCAATGGAAATAAGGCGTTATCACTTATCAGATCCTACTTCGGCGTGTTTTGTTGGAAAGTATAAATAATTTCGATGCAACTATTGGTGAAAATACGAAGCCAGGTTTACTGTAAGAAACAAACAGTTTGCAATGCAATGATAAACGGACCTGCTGTGCTTTTATTATGTTTGTGAAACTACATGAAAATACCTTCATCAATTACTGATGCTTTGTTGTTACCAGTAAAAAATCGTTGCACAACACTAACTCATTAAAGTTCGCAGCATTCTTTCTGGTGCCTGCGTTGCCTCGTGCTATTTCGTAAGTGCTTCTTAAATGTACAGTACTGTAGTCTGTAACAAAAGTAAACTAATCGTATAGTTTTCGTTGGATTTATTATATACAGTATTGTGTTTCTTATCCTGCAGTTTCACCTTGGACTTTCCTTAAAAGAAAGATCTTATCATTACTTCGCCACAAGTTAGTTTATTCTGTATACATGAGAATGAACCATACAGTAATCACAGGATGTTTTCGAACCTTTATACAGAGTTTTGCTAAATATTTAGTAATTTTAGATCATTAAAATCGTTTTGTACTTAGCAATAGCAATGCTGAAAGGCTGCCTGTCAAAAACGAAATCCGTGCGTTAACAGTTCATAAGCTGGGGACAGAATAGTGTCAGCGTATAGAGCTTCAGCAAACGGAGGACAAAAACAAAATGTAATAACAGACAGCGTAAGTGCAGGAAGGTGGATAATGGGTTGTTCAGCTTGCTTAGTCTCTTCGTATTTGAAAGAAAACACCTACATATCACTTGAAAACACCTCATCTTTTTTAAAGGATTCGTTTGTAACTTTGACAATACAAAGGTAGCAGCCTTTCAATATTGAAAGCCTCAACTTTCAATACTGAACCGTTTTAATCAATGACTAATGCAAAGTTATGGCGACCGTACATTGTGTATGGGAATACTTAGCAGAAAGAAAGCCAAACAGATGTGTGGAATCAGGCTATAGGTTCAGTATGTGGAAGCAGAACGGAAACACGGCAAAAATTAAAAATATCTTGAACTCACTGCCGGCCGTAATTAATAAAAATGAACATATTGCAGCCGGCAGCAGCAAAAAGGTTGTGCACCCCTGATGTAGAGGGTGAGTCACTGGTTTTGGACTGCTTTAAAAACGTTCGCCAAGCAAAGGAACTCTTGGAGGAAAACACTGTTGATGCAGGAGCATATGTGAAAAAAGTATCCGTTCTCAAAATAAGGAAAAGTAATGTAAACGAGGAAAAGAAAAAATGTCACATAGGCAAAAAGGTGTTGTCCCCCTACCTACTGGCACTTATATCTTTTTCTCACCATGTATTAGTTTTCAAACAGGATCTTTCTAAATCTTATTAACGCTATAGGAACCAACTGAACATTGTCCTGTTTTGCACGATGCACATGGCGATTTTATTTAGAGTTGTATGTACTTCTGTTTGACTCTATAGTTTCTGTAGTTATTTATTTTCTTTCAGTCATTCCACAGAAATTTTCCACTGGGTAAAAATACCCACCATCATCACCTGATTCAATAATATTGAAGACAATGGATATCTATTATCAAAACTTTGTGAATATTACGAAAACACAACTATTTTATGCATAGCACATAGATATTTTGTGTGAGAGTTGGGAAAATCAATTTGCAAAATTTCCTGATTTTTCAAAACAAATGCTTGTCATGATGTATTGATTGTGCCTTGAGTGCTATTCACGTTTGTGCATTGCTTGCCGCGTTTGCCTGCTGTGATCCTGCTTTCTGCCTTAATCGTTGAATGCCTTGATTGGCGCTCATGTGACTATTAAGGCCTTCTGGAGAAAGAAGGCACCAGCCCGTGGTCTAGTGGTAAGTGCGTCCGCTTCGATGCTGTTAGGTCGAGAGTGCGATCTCTGCCCGGTCTAACCAAGTCCTTGTAAATTGGTACTGCAGCCTTCTTACCAGGCGCACGGTGTGCAGAAGAGCTGCAGGGAACACATCCGGAACACAAGATAAACCGAGTGAAATGACACCAGGCGTTGTACAAACTCCGTCGTGGCGCTACAAAACCACTGTAGTTACAAAGCGCAATCAACAAACAACATGTAAATAATGATAATAGAGAGAGAAGGCCTTGCTGTTATCTCATTGCAGTGTTGGCTGTCCTGTGTGTGGAGGCTTCGAACGTGTATGGATGATCGGTCTTTCGTGAGATACCTGCTATTTTATTTTATCATCATTTATTCTTTTACGGTGCAGACTTGCAGTCAAATAAAACTTTAGTTGACGTGTAACTGTTGGTAAATGTCAGACATAAGTTTATGACAACGCTTTTTCTCTCAGTTCGAAAAATTTTTGTGTTATCTTTGTTTTCTGCCTGAAAGCAGGTTAAGAAGTGAAGTATGCAACGTGTGATCAATACAGATTTCGCTCTAGTACAATGCAAATATGCCAAGAGCTGAAAAGTAGAGCTTAGTCCCGTTATACAAAGTAGAAACAGTTGCAAACGCTTTTGAGCGCAATGAGTGTATTTGTCGCTCTATGGGGCATGCGCGATAATGCCACCGTTTCAAACAGGTTTTAACTTCGATCTCATTACTGTACTTTACTTATTCTTGAAGTTTTTTTTTCATTTTGTGCTCTGGTATGTTGTCCACTTGCATGGAGCATTTTTTTCCTGGCGAATTTCTATAAAACACATAGAAAACATTCCGACATCTGGCTTTAAATCACATGAAAAACATAACGCAAGCAGACCTTAGACCACATGAACAATCATCAAGCAAGGCAAAGAATGACTTCCATTGCTTTTGTAGCGAGACTTTGATAAATTTTTCATGTGTCGTGTAAATATTCACCATTGCCGAGAGCTCAAGTGGTTGGGGATTGCGTGACGTAAACTGCCTTCACTGATGTTTTTGTCTCCTGACAACTGTATCCTCGACAACTGGGCGTGTGCACCTTTTCTCACCAGGTAAATAAACAACTAGCCTTAGTGTACTTTGGGAGCGCGTCTATTATCGCCCACTCCAGGAAAAGCATATCTTAAAAGATTGTTCGGGAAATTGGCCGAGCTATTTTGGGAGAGGAGATCGCGTATTACGAGATTCGGATTGCTTCGGTAAATGAGTATTTTTGGTTTTTGGACAACGTCACGTCTCGTGGCACACTTGAGCGAAAATGTTTCATTAAAAGAATAAAGAGAATAAACTTCCAAACAATGAGCAAGAACTGCATTCTTGTATTTTAAATTATTTTGCAACAGCTTATTTCTGCAATCACTTATTGCGTTGCTGTTTTTGCCAAAAAGGTTATTATTTCTTTTAATTTGCTCTTTTGTCAAAAACCATTATTGCGAATTGTGCTACTACTTTTACTGGCTACTTCTGAAGAAAAACGTGTGGACAAATACAACGTTTGCAGCGATTGCATGCGCAGATGCTCTTTCCTAGACCTTAAATATTTGTGTTCATTTTTTGGATATGTTGATTAACTGTCGTGGCTGAACACCCTCAATAATTTGTTAAACTGGAGTTGATGAAAACTGTAATTCTCCTGCAGCTGAACATTTCAAAATCAAATTACGCTTGTTCTAAGCAGCTACTGTTTCAAAACGGACCCAGACTTTTGTGACAAATGATGTTCGCTGTCCATCACAGCAATCGAATACATTTTTCCTCCATTTAGTTTGTTTTAAAACATCCAGGTTGCATATTGTGTATAGTTCTATTTTAATATCATGCTTTGTACCGCAGTCAATGTGAAATATATACATTTCTTATGCATTTTCGGCAGAGCCACTGTCGTGCGTTTGCGCCATTGATTTCCGGTTGGTGATGCATTTTGTTATAATAACCAGTTATGGACGCTTTCTTTTTTAATTTAAGCATCTTATAAAAAACGCCAAAAGATGCAATACTCGCTACTCGATTAATGTTTGATAATATTGGATTGTATAGCCCGATTTGGATTGATATCGCCCAGAAGTAGATTTATTTGAATGGTACTGGTAAAACAAAGTGCTGAAGTTTGAAACTGAAAGTTGTAGAAAAACGGTTCTTCAAAAGAACGGTAAGAAATTTGTGGAGCATTGGTTTTGAGGATGAGATAAACCTAGCTCATTCAACGTTTGAAAGCGAGGTCAAACCAGTTCAACATGTTTCAACTAAATAACTACAAGGAACGCTCATTTGCTTTACAACACCTGCTGGGTGTAATTGAGAAAATTCTATGCAGATGCTGGACTTTTAGCGTATCAAGGAATCATTTTACGTTTTCTCTGCTTAAATTATGGTGTCAAATTACTGTAAAACAATTGGATGAATAGGAACCGCTTTTCTTCCGTGGTATTGGCGCTGTTTATCCAAAGTTGAGTTTATTGTAAGTTTGAATCTTAGCTCGAACCTTTCTTCTGAAAGTGCTAGGTTAAACGACTTTTGCTTATGCATTCATAAAGGTACGAATGTTGAATTTTTGTAGTTGCCAAGTGTATGTTGTAGCTTGATATTCGTTTCCACATACTCAGTGGCAGTAATCTAAGGTGACATGTTACCACGCTGGTCTTATTTTCTTGAATAGCCATTCGTTTTTTGCCCTGTGCACCTCTACGGTTAAGGCAGTTTTCGCAAGCCAATTAAATGCTATATTCTGTTGCAAAACTTTTTCTTACCGTTGGCTACCCGTGTATGCTTCTCATCTCAACGTGCGTGTACTGTATATGAAAATATGTTAAAAAACGCGATATATGTGAAACCGCAATTGATCCTAAAGCGTTGGTTACGGAATTCAATGTAATGTAGTTCGGTCCGCAACCAAAGGGGTGGTGAACGAGCAATTGCACCCCGAAATGTTCATCACATGTTGTTAGGTACAACAACAAATTGCAATCATTTTGCCCCTCACTCCCGAAAATATTAGCTGGTTGCGGCTCTGGTGAAGATCTATTCCGCTGCTTCTCTTAGACCTGGCCAATACATGGAGTCATGAGTCATGGTCACTTTCTTGAAAAGAGAAAACATGTGCTGCTGCAATGAATAGACTGATCACTTACATCGGAAAAACTGTAGTTAGCAAAAATCTGCTAAGCGGCATTGCAAGATACTCATTTTGCAATTTTTTATAACTTTAGACCAGCCAGGACCGCAACCAGCTGATATCGGAGAGCAAAGGGATTGTAACTTGTTATTGCACTACTTTCGGGGTGGGGGAAAATGGCTAACAACTAAACGTTATTTATAAAACATCGGGGGACAATTCCCCGATTACCAGCAATGTCCAACCCGCGGTCCAGTAGAAGGTGTTGTGCGGCCCTGTTTAGGGTTTCGATGGCCTACATACTAATGTTGCGATCGGAAATCCCGAGCGGCATGTGCACAAAGCTTCGCACCGCGGCAGCAAGCAACAATAGAGATCATGCGTCGCAATCTCTCTTCGCATACGCTAGTCACCATGTGCAATCGTTCACACGTTACTATTAGCAGAGCTTCCATGACGCAATCTGTCTTACTATTGCTTGCTCGCGCTACTTATATAATGGGGTTATTTTTCACGCACATCCCGTTCGTGGTGAATCACACAATCAACGCAACACCACCGGAGAGGTTGCAACACTAACATAGCCTGTCGATATTAGGAAAAACATAATTTTGACATTTTTGATGCAGGTGGTGCTTTATCACGCCTGTGCTGCGTACTGGCATATTTCCGTATGTCCAATGAAACCTTGGTGCAAAACTTATTACTAGTTTTCTTATTTCTACCCTTGTTCCATTGGCACTAAAATTGCCTACGAAATCACACTTTACAGGTATAAAGTGTGGTGGTGCCAAACATGATAATACGTACACTCGTCGTACTGCACTGATGCTTCTATTGATATAACGGACGGGAAACGCTGTACGAAAATGACGCATCATCTTGTAATGGCGAGACCTAATTTCATGCATGCGAGGCAGGTGGTCAGCAATAAAGCTGACTGCCTTTCACGTTAATTCAAGGCAACTTCCATACAAGACAGTTCGTCAAGTCCTCTTTGGCGGAGAGAAAACCTGCTTCAGCACCGTCTGAGGTAGGGATACCATACGTCCAAGGGCAGCCCATAAAGGTGAGGGACCCTCCGATTTTTAATGTCAAATTCAAAGTCCATAAAACAACACAATTTGAAGGCTATATGCTTAGCCCATGGACTTAGATATCAACGCAAATCATTAATTATAAAGCAGAAATGCAACATATAAATTCCTAAACAGCCACATCACAGAGGTAGACATTATTTGTACGATGCAATTAGAGACAGGCAGTTTAGATTAGCGAATCTGCTAGATTTGGTTCCTAAAATATCCGAATCCAAAATGCCGATTTAAATCAGATAAAGGTATATCTGTCACCAGAGCATAAATAACGAATCCATGCGTGTGACCGTCACGTATGTGTAACACGTGCAAATATCTTGCACTTATTTCAACCGCAGCTAATAGCATACAACACGAGCGAGTAACAAAAATCGAATAAGAACGGCGAGAGTGGTGCTACACGAACAACTGAAGAAAGCAAAAACTGCTAGCTCTCTGCAGTTAACAGTTCAAACAAACATTGCTGATATGCTAGACCGGCGGTGAGCAATGCGAATAGCTGCAGCTGGTAATGTATGCCGTCCCTGTACTATTTGCAATTCTTCAGCGTCTCGGATGCTCCGAGATCATGCATGCAATTATAACTGCTCTCCTCCGAACATGAAGGCGGTGGAAGGAACTTTTTCAAAGTGGGGAGGCACAATGCACGTCAAAAACACTGGAAAATTTTTTTCATTAAACGATTTAATTGAACAATAGACCCAATACTAATTGTGTTGCTTAAACATATTTAAGCAAAATTTGAAATTTACAAGTCGGGGACAGGTCCTGCCAGAAAAAAGCGAGGGGCCTATGCCCATGCGGCCACCGGTTCCGTCACCCTTGGCAACAGTACAGTGCAACGGATTGAGATCAAGAAAATTTGTCGTCTTCCATTGTGTCAAGCAAGGCTCTGTACTTCTACTCTGTTCGGTATATTCTATTCATCATTAATACATTTCTCATTTCCTGACAGTTTTGATATCTTGCTGCACTCTAACTACAGCAGCATGATAAATTTACAATTACACCATGATAATGATGCGCTACCTCTCCTGAGCGGATAGCATACAAAGGCAAGACTGTCGTCAAAGTAGGGTTGCCAGATGGCCTGAATTTTACAGCAAATTTGGCAGAGGCGGTAAGAAATCGGCATTATTAAAATCAGTGCTTGAAGCTGGTCTTTTGAAAATAAATAATTTGTAGCAACTGCAAAAAGAATTAACACAGAACTTCTCTAATCATAATGACTCTAATGGTGGATCTTGTCAGAAAAGTTCCTTCAACGAAGTTCATTTGAGGCCATACTGTCATAGGAACAAAATCTTCGTTTTCCCTGTTCGTTTGTTAAGTCATACTTACCATCGTCCGTAATCAACGTGATCTTCATGAGTATTTCTTATTAACCGTGAAGCTGTCGTAGGTGGGGTTGTCTGAACTATTGCAGGCTACTGTAGACAGAATGCAGGAAAATCATTAAAATGGACAGGACGACAGTGACAGAGTCTGATAAATTGTATTTTGAAAAGGTCTTGTCTAGACATGGATACATACAAAGAATGACTCACTCAAGATGAGGACCCTAGTTGAGCCTGCTGTGTGTTGTGCCGCAAATCATTTGTCGTGCGAGATGATGGAAAAGATGCATTAAATCAACACAAAAAGATCGAAAGACACAGAAAGACTGTTAAGGCGTAACGCGTACAAATTTTCCGGTTCGATCGGTAAATTGTTTGCTCCGAAAAGATCGTCGTTAGAAGTAGGCCTATATCAGCTGTTGAGATAACGAAAACATTACGCGCTATCAAGCATCAACACAGATAAAACGCATCAGATTGTGGCAGCAAACTTGACAGTCTTGTTTATGCAGATTCCTCCGTATCAATCAAAATTCAATTTGGCAGAGCAACGATCGAAGCAATTGCTAGAAACGATCTTGGATCGCTTGCTGTTGTGGCCTTGTTGCGGCACTTTTCAGAGTCCCACGGCGAACAAACCGCCGACACATGAGGCTTACACCGTTACGTTTGTTGAAGAATCTAATTCCCTTTCTTTAGCTTTCTGTGAAGATAAGTGGTATCACAAACTTAACGCACAAATTGATATTCAAAACATGATCCTCCCACGCGTGAGATAATCATTTTGTTTCTCTGCCGCTGAACGCTGATGTACTTCAATTCTACAGACCGTTTTTATATTTCATTTTCGCTCCCAGTGTGCAGGTGTTTTTGTTCGCGTCAGTCAGAGCGTTTCCATCGTGCCCGCAGAGACTTGGTTGCCACAACGACCAAAATGCACGTTGACTGAGTCATAATGCTTGTTGTTTCAAACCGACTTCGGAAGACTCGCTCTGCGAAGAGTTACTTTTATCAGAAAGCTACTTTTGCTTTGGTGTTAATCGTTAGCTGGCGTTGAGTTTTACTAAGTTCTTGTCATTTGTGCAGTAAGTTTTGAGGCTTCAGCCTTTGCTTGTAGTTTAGCAAGACGTTTTGGTTTTGTTTGATTTGTCGCGGTTGGGTCTGCGCAGTTTTTTCATTGCAGTCTTGAGGTTGTTTACTTCCTCTGAACTTGTGTTGGCCTTTCTACGTTTCGCACCTGTTAGCATTGCTTGCAGATGATAGGACTGACGATGCGTAGTGTTACGTGAAATCGATTTCCTAT
>JGI24158J21664_10012097_pt1 | contig 11450 bp, 5 predicted proteins | sample Ectturendosymbi3_FD_21664 | JGI IMG/M metagenome (IMG submission 21664)
GTTGAATGATTTCAAACAGTTGTTAGCCAGTGTTTTCATGTACAACATACCCTTGCGGGATATATTCTCCATCTTTCTGGAGGCAAGCAGCGCCATATCTGATGTAGTCTTCCTTGTATTTTCGCTTATTAGCCTTCGCAACCGACATTATTGCACTACACTAGATGTCTTCGAAAAATAATGATTCGTTAAGAAGCAGGTTGACATGTTTCATCGCAGAAAAATTTAATCTAACTTGTCAAAACATAACATCACCTCAACTTCAGCAAAGTATAATTTCAATTTAACCTTGCTGATAAATTAAAGTTTAGCTTTTTTACATATGATTCGTACTTAAGCTACGCAGTACGCTTAACCTAACTACCTACCTATAGCAACCGTGGCTAAATTTGAACAACAACAGTCGTTATTCGATTGTGACTTTTGAACATTGTTGAACGCTAAAAACGCAATAATTGCAAAACAATGAACTAGTTGACAAGTACATGTTTCTTTGAAAAATACGTTTGTGACTTAATAGTTAGATTTCCTTCCTTAGGTATTGGAGTAAAACAATTTCTCATGCACCAAATCAGAAAGAATTTCCCACTGCATGGATGAAATTTCCCACTGGTGGGAAAATTTCCCACTAGGGAAATTTCCCACTAGGGGGAAATTTTCCACCGGTTAAGAACCCCTGATATAGCTCAACAGTTGCTCCAGAATGCATAATTTACAAAAACGAGATTACAAAACTAAGATGTAACGGCAACGCCCTTGTCACGCGAGAAGCTTTCTTTCGTTTTAAAAATTTTAAGAAGTCCAAGTTACGTGTTAAATAGCCATATACCCTAATTTGTTTTAGTTCCAAAGTTTTGATATACGGTTTAAAATTGAATGATGGAAGTTTAGGTTTAGTTTCCATTTTAGTCCGCCAGTTTCTTTGCTTATCACATCAAGAGGCTAAACAATCAATTCTTTTTGGTAATTCCATCAGATTTATGTTGTCTTCAACATACTACATGCGATTTGATTGTTCGCCGATATTTTTTACTCCATGCTGTTGTTTTTGGACTTCAACTAGTTTTTCTGCAAATTGTGTTGTTTACCTCTGTACCTCGTTTATCAAAGTTGTTAGTGTATTTTTTGTAAATAGTAATTAGTGCACACAAACTGCGTTTATTATTGTTGTTATAATAGCTATTCATTAACTGATAACCGCATGAAGTTAGTTTTTTTTTATTCAAAGAGTTTAGTTAGTGCATTGGGATTAATTCACAGTGTTTGTTGTCAGCAATTAGTGATAGGCGAAGATAACAATGTTTCATAAAAAAGGCAGAAAATTACTAAAACTCCTTGAAAATTTATTACTTTTTAAATGTTCCATTTTTTGAAAAACACGATTTGTTGTACAGCAACTAAAGCAATCAGACTGTTTGTGGTAGTTTTCATTAATCGCGCATCTGCCGTTCATTTTCCTTTCAGTGAAGGAGCACCCAATTGCCTTTGCCAACAGAACAAAGAAACGAAAAGATGAGAACTCGGCCCACGATTTATTAACATCAGATTTCAAGTGGCCAAAAGAACTTCAGGAAATTCCAGGTAAAAGAAACCATGCGCAATTGACGTTTTTGTCAAATTTGCAACCAATGACAGCAAGGTTTAGCTGCAATCGCGTAATTCCGGTAGTAGCCCCTCAGCTAAACGTTTCAGCATCCGAGCTTGACGGCTTTTCGGAGGAAATTTTATCTCAAGATTCTGGTCTGCGGTAAGCTGGTTTTTGCTTTCTACGAAAGACAACTGAACACTGGCTTTGCTGGACGTGTCGAACAAATCTGCAGTAGGTTTATTACTCACGCTAAATGATGTCTTTCACTGACAGAGACAGAAGCTGTTTCTATATTTCCACCTACGTCGCCGGAAAAACCCTGTTGGTTTTCTGCATGTGATTATATGAGTCTTTGGCCGCACGCCTTCCACTCTAAGCAGTGGGAACCCTGCAGGAAATGCTAGCCAGCTTGACCGAAATCAGCTTTAGCTAAATTTTAAAAAGGCTTAAAACTTAATGACCTGGTTCCTTCAGTCTACCAGCAGCTATTTTTTTCAAGGCGGTCTGGCGAGCATTTCTAACGAAATGTGCGTAAGTTTTGTATTTTTTAGTAAGGGGGGTGTTGCGGCCAAGATGACGGTGTGTTCCTCACGTGTGATACCAGAGCTATGCTATTGGAGAACATCTTTTTTCTGATTGACGGGCAAGCTTCGTAACTGCGTCCCATGAGGAAATTCACCGATAAGACAAGTTGAGTCGACGTAGGCGGCTGCACCGGAGCACAGCCTACTGTGCCATAACCTCTACGAGAGCGGATGATGGATTTGTGTGGAATGTGGATAATCAAGCTCTAGGGAACAGTTGCGAAGGAGGGCAAGCCAGATGATGCAGAGCATATGTATCCCACTCGGGGGGCAAGCCTTTTATCTGCCGCAGGTTTGTTTATACAAAGTACATGAACTCAAAACTGAATTCACTGTAGCGTACCTTTAGGTTAACGATACTAATACGGATAGTGTATGACCAAGCCAACGCGAGGAGCTTGTTTTTTTACTAAACTTTAACGAGGGTTCACACAGACAGCTTTTCATGAGGGTCTCTTTCAAGCCATTTGTAATTGCATACTTCGTGAACGGCAGAAACGGAATAAAACTCACAATTTGTACTCTGTAGAAAGCTTGGTTATTATAATTTAGCAAGTGTGCCTTCAATGTTGAGAAACATCCTACATCATTCTTCCAAAGCAGGCCGCTTTTACTATGCAACTGGATATTTACTTGCATTCTTTAAATAAAAAGTCTTTCTCCCATTTTCTAAGATATCTCATTGTCCAGCACCTTTTTTGTTTGCTGACAATAACGATGAAACCAACTCACACGAGCAAATCAGCATTCACACAAGCAGATCACAGTTTCGCCAACAGATGTAGACGTAGAGTTTTTTAGAGTATTGTTTTTACAGTCTGACGTTTTTTGTTCCTTGTCGGAAAAATATGCAAACTCGTGGAAGCACCGTCAAATGAAAATTGCAGTATTATAAGAATCTTTCAAAGAAGAAAACAGTTGAGTAAAAGCAGCGTGTAAATGTCGTATACAATAATGTTAGATGTGTGCAGGGGTGTAACGAGATGGGGGCAAGGGGGCGCAATTCCCCGGGCACCGAATCACTGTGGGCGCCGCCGAAAAGTCCCAACAATGTCACAAGTACTTTCTTCAATGCAGTACATTTGCTTCCGAAAGACCTCAGGTTCGAACATGGGGGCACCAAACTTGCTTCTTGCCCCGGGCGCCATTTAATCTCGTTACGCCCCTGAATGTGTGCTTGCGTTTATCCCGGTATCGACAACAGTAGCATGCATTTTTTCGTTCTCCTTATGAATAACCGCAAGAAAAGCATCGTTTTTATTCAAACGTCTTAAAGCAATTATTCAAATGCACAATACATCTCACAAAACGGTTCCAAATATATTAGGCAGAAACATAGAAAAAGCCTGTTGCTGGCATGGTCAGTAACACATTCAATGGACTTAAACCAGGGGTGGACAATTAATTTAGCTTGGCGGTCACTTTACGAAGGCGGGAATTAGCGGAGCGTCGTACCTTCTAAATGGTAATAGAAGCAAGTCGCGGTTCAAGTTATTTGAAGTTTTATCCTAATTGCTTACCCAGCCCATAACATTGCCCGCCCCTGACTTAAACAGTCTCAAGTTTCTGCATTTAGTTTGATATTTTGGAGTTTGTATTGTATAACGGCTTCACGCCTACACGCAACGTGCTAGGCGCTAGGCGTAAGCATGTACTGAAGTAACAAGAAACACCCAAGTACATGAAAGAACAGGAGGGTGCATACGTGGCGGTAGTAGAAACGTGTACACATGATGGAGCTAATACGTTTATTTTGATGAAATACAAGCATAAAGGTCACACGCACGAATGACACCATCACGATTTTTTTAATATATCGCTGCGATGACTTCCAAGTAGACCGATATATAAAATGCATGAGGAAGTAAGTAGGGGGGCTGCAGGGGACCACGCGTCATTTAAGCTGCAGATTTCCAGGTATGCAATATGTAAGCCATGTATTCTTTCTGATGTATTTGATAACGCCACTTTTCCAACAAAAACAACAGCACCTACTGCTTGTTGCAAAACGTGTTTAATTTCAAATAACATAGTTAAAATAGCTGTTGTTCTTCGGACACTTTATGTTTTTATTGTTTCGTCCGCACTGCAAAGTTGACGATAAGTTGCGCTTATCGCGCAAAACTCATTTAATTTCCTTGGTGTCAATCTTGTAGAGAAACTACAATGCATGAAAACCCTTACTTCTCTGTCTTCTGAAACAAGGTTTCAGAGTTCTTTATTTCGTTTCACTCGTATAAATCTGTGTTTTCTACCTTCACACAATCTTTTTTTGACGCTCCAAACAAATTTCAACAAAATGTAACAGAAGTTCGAATGTTTCCATTCTCCATTAATTAAAGTTAGTTGTCAGAAGACCCTCTTTTCACCTTGGAAATGCCTTCCGAAAGCTGCAAATTTTATCCAATTCCTGTGGACAAGAAGTCGATAAGCACTGGAATAACGAAAAAAATAAGTCATTTGTAAAATATCGGAACTTGGCATCGATCTACGTGAAAGCATCTTGATGCTGTGGAAATTTACTCAGGAATGCTGTTAATGCCTCACCTGTGAAGATCAGCAGGAACACTGGTTGCAATAAAAGCTATGAAATAAACTTGTTCAGCCTTAATACTGTATTTTGGTTGCGAGATTTGATATTCGTTTGTGGAAATAATATAACAAAGTTTAAGTAAACCTTACTTGCACCGCATTACGATTGTATATCTTGCATCAGTCCACTATTATTTGCTGTTGATATTAGGTGTTACAACACGTAGCACATTAAATCTAATGTACTAAATAAAGTTTTTAACTTGACCGGTTTAGTCACAAGTCAACGTAGATAAGAAAATTCTGTCACCAGTTACGAATGCGTACAATTGCCATCTACTATTCACTACCAGCAAACAATGCATACACGCGCCATGCTGTTGATTATTTTACTTTACGCGATAAACCATTGCCCAACCGAGCAAATTGCGAACTAGCTCCAAACGACTTTGCAGAGAGAGCGTTTGTCCAACACAACAAATTCGAGAGATTGGTCAAAAAACAATTTCACCACAACAGCACTGATCGCAGGCAGTCAAACGTGAAGCCAAAATCAACGCACGAAACGCGACACAACCCAATTGAAACGGCACTGATTGGTGATTTTATTGGAGATTTTGACGCTGTACAGCAGTCAGCTTTTGTTGCGCCAGGCCCATATTTGCACAATTGGCATGCGCAGTTGCAAAACCCTGGAGGTAACATTACAACGCACACCACACACGCAAGAGTTATTACGTTCCTCTTCTGCACACGGTACGCCAGGCAACATGGTTGCAGCACCAATTTGCAATGTATTAGTAAGCACCGGCCTAGAATCGAAATCCAGACCTACCAGTACCAAAGCGGACGCAATAACCACCAGGCCACGGGCTGCTGGTTTAGAATTGCGTTCTCTGTACTAACATCATTCCACAGCGATTTTAGTCGTATGCTGGCTACGAATCGTGGTCATGTCATGAACGTGCGCTGCAAGAGTAAGGATTGTATGTCCCAGCGATACAAGTTGCGGGTCAAAAGTAAATGTTTCAGAATGAACAATATTTCCATAACATTAGGCCTACAGTAAACCAATAAATTCCTTATATATTTTTTCGTTTGAACCCTGAGCGGTAATGCTTTTGATGAACCGTGTTCCTACTTCGCCTAGCAACTTTCAAGCAACAACCTAAAACAACAACGTTTGTTCTTTACTTTTTCCACATCTCAAATTACTATCCATATTGGAACTGTTGTACTCAAGTTACGAATAAAGCTTTGGGTGCAGTAGAATCTTTCCAAGCATAAGTTGTGAAATAAATTCTCCGCTCCGTTTTATCAGGTTGATTTTTAAATTTATTTCACATTTTTTTTATTTCAAACCTCCTGCAGTTTTTCTATGCTTCTAACATTTACCTTTAGCAAAATCGTCAATGTGCATGTTTAACGAACTGAATTGAACAATTCAGCATTTCACCAATTATGTCAAATACTTTGTTGAAAGTTCAACTAAATTTTTGTTTTTTAGTGGCAGTCTTCTTTACAATTTTCTTTGAAATATCGCGGAAGGTTATCCACTTTTGAATCGATATTTTCTGGTGCTTGGAAACCTTTTTCGGTGATGATGCAGCAACGAAGTAAGGTCTCCAATTAATTTAAGATTATCTTCCTACCAATTTTTTTTCAACTACTACTTGTGGTGCATCACAAATTGCAAAAATTTCCAAAACCACCATTTGTCAAAAAATAAACAAATCAAGATGTTGAGTACGATTGCATGAATGAATCTGTAAGTTTTGTTGCACTAATATTGAATCAAAATAAAGAAATTCAAAAATAATATCAACGCAAGGATATAACCAACATTTCTATTATAATTTGAATATTGTCAACGCTTTCAAAACGTATACCATTTATTTGAAAAACAGCAGTTTTATTGTAATACAAAATTTTTTTTTAGATAATGCCAAATGTATTGAATCATACCAAATATGATGACGAATGCTGAACGTTAATATATGAAATCTTGAAAAAAACAACATAAGACTTTTCAGAGCGTTACTGATAAAAAAACGTATTGTACCTCTGGAAGGTTCGTTTGTTTTGCGCCTTCTTCAAGTGCTCAAAAGCACACGTCAACTCTGTCGCTCTGAAAATGTAAATGTTTCAAAGCTAATCGCAGGATAGTCTTTCCAGATAAAGCTGGTGCAGAAAAAATAGCGATTTAATCTATCAGCATATGTTCATATGTTCGATTTTGGTAAAACAAATGCTCATATGCTTGATCAAAAACGTTGAAACACATATGGTTGACGTCATTTTACGAATGACCATAGAGTTAATGTTAAAACCTACAGCACAGTAAGAGTATCGCTGTTTAGCAAAAATCTTCCGAGATGTTGCTGTTAACGAAACACATTTATTTTATTGCAAAGGATTTAACATAAGATTACTCCGACACTTTGATCAGCACAGCACTTTGATCAGCAAGAACGTGATTTGGAAAGCCACTCTTTAGTTGATTAGTTAATGTTACTAATCGTTGTACGGAACGCGAAAATAAACATTCAAATGTCTGAAAAATTATTTGTCCAGTATTTGCAGCAATCGTAAACAGCCTGTTTTGTGGAGGCGAGGTTTTAGAGAGTTCGCCATGACATTGCACGTTGCAGGTTTGCTATTGCAGCAGATGCAACGCAAAGACCTCTTCTGCGTAAATGTGAACGCAGCAACCCATTGTGTAGTATTCCTCTGTAGTATTCCCCGTTGCAGCATAAATAGCGCAACCGTGCATGCATATGCTGGTCAGTTACTCATATAAAACGCGCAAGAACAATCTATACCAGATCAGATGCGTGGATTTATTCCCAGAGCCATAAGATCAAAGTTTGCTTTGCAGAAATTGTTTCCAGTTTTTCATGCATCGCCAAAATTTACCTTCCCACGTGCCACGTAAGAACAGCATGTGTTTTGCCTAACGCCATTTATTGAATCACGGATAATGCTGTCATCGTCAAACTATAATCCATAAATAAATACACTCAACAAGGTGCCTTCCACGAAAATCAAAGCATAAATGGTCCAAGCAAATATTCAACAGTAGGAGCCAAACAAGCAAGCGATGAAGCGGCTCAGAACAACTTTTCTCCTTCCTGCTGTAAACTCAAATTGTAACTGGGTCTGTTTGTTTTAGTTTGTCTGATATGGTGGTTTGTTGTTGGCGCTTTATAACTACTAAGGTCTTGTAGCGCCACGACTGAATTTGTGCAATTTCTGCTTTCATTTCTCTCCGTTCGATTTTGTGTTCTGAGTGGGTTCCCTGCAGCTCTTCCGCATACCGTGCACCTGGTAAGAAGGCTGCAGTGCCAATTTACAAGGTCTTGTTAAGACCCGGCCCGAGAGGGTCTTACCAAGACCTCGAACTCCCGACCTACCAGCACCGAAGCGGGCGCACTTACCACGAGACCACGGGCTGGTGACTGGCTCTGATTTCCCACAGCTTGACCAAACTCGATTCAACGCCAACTCAGTCGCTTCGAGCACAAATGAGTCATTATTGGATTAACATTTTGGCCGTTCCATCGCACGAATCCGCGCCATCGACGCTTTGAGCGCTCTTGCCGTAACATCAATCTTACACTTACCAAAAAACAATCAAATAAGAACCAAAATCATCCGTTCATAGCTCAGACAGCTATTAACTATTTCTTAGTGTCTAGCTCAAGTGTTGATTAGAAGTGACGTTTCAAAAGACTCTAAGAGTAAGATAAAAAGTTCGCAAGTCACAAATTGTGTTTCGGTCTGGTCGTTTTACAGCAAGTATTGTCAATGGTTGTTTTTGTACTTTACACTACAAGTGAAAAGAAACAACTTACAGATAAATTTCTTTCCTTCAGTTCATCGCGCAACGCGTTTCTTCCAACGTAGTTTATGTTGCACCACACCAGCTTCAGTTTTTTAATCTTTCTGAGGCAGGGAGTCAGAGATCGTGCTCCTTTGTTACCAATGCGGTTGTAACTCAAATTAAGGAAGTTCATCTTGTACACAAAAACATAGCTGTTATTATTGAAGGATGGTGCAGACCGGGGGTCTCCAAACTACGGTCCGCGGGCCAAATCCGGTCCGCGAAACTATTTCATCCAGCCACAAAGACATTTTGTCAATAATGTAAAAGTATTACATTTACGAAAAACTTATTGATTTGGTAGAATGCAACATATCCCGAAACAATCACGTTACGCAAGAAGTCCGGCTTATGTGGCCCTTTCACAAAAGGTTTGGAGACCCTGGTGTAGACAAGGAGCTGAACATCATATATGTTGCTATTCTTCCTGCTACTCATTTTCTTATAGTAGTTACCATGCACCAGGTTTAATTTCAAAAAACGAAGTCTTTCTTCTGGTTATTGTTTATATTTAGTTTATTTTCCGATGTTTCTTGGAGCGTATAGAGTATGAAAGGTAGGGTAGACGCCAGTTGTGCGCTACTGGAGAGGGGGCGCCAGAAAGAAAGGATTATTTTCACACTGTATATTCTAAAAGAATAACTTTTTTAATTGGAAATGTGTTACCTGGAGTGACTGCAACAGGCGTGCAGCCAAGGAGCCACATGAGACATAGCCCCTGAACTGAAATGAATAATTGTCATATTTTAACTTTTCCTGCGTTTTCAAAAACTGTGAGGCGTGTTGAGGAGCTAGCTACAAAGTGTGCCAAGTGTTTTGTCACCACAGCACGCCTACCGCAGAAAATGATACGATGACCTGGACCATCTTCTTCGAATGTGGAGGAGTGATGAACCAGTTTCAGTTTCAGATCATCCTTGCGAAAGGCAAGCTTTCGAGTTCACTAGTATGTTGACCTACCATTGACATTTGCAGGATGTAACGCTTTGAGTAGCTTCTACGATTCATCAATCCATACGACAGCGATTCTCAACTTATGGGTTTTGACGCATGACGTGAGCCACGCATGGAAAATCAACTCAGTAAAACAAGATGCTGTAAATACCTATGTAAGTTATAACCTTTACGCACGGAATAATACACACTTTTCAATATTATAAGCCATACTAGCTACCGAGTTGTGATCCTTGAGTAGTTCACGTGGTATTTATACGCAGCGATCACACCTTGGTGACTAACAACTTTTTTATTATAGGCTAACGCAACTACTCTGCATACATAAACTCTCGTTTCCTATTTTTTGTACTGTTACATCACACAAGGCATTTGATCGTGATGTGTATGGCATATTCAGAGTTTCATGGTGCGAAATATTCTGCATGAAAGAGTAAAGGAAGATGTATGGCATCAAATTCAATTCTTCTTCAATCAAGTAGTACAATCAATCCTTAGGCTGGGCCGGTGGTAAGCAAACTGCTATAATGAGACTTTGATTAGGAGTGTAGGTGGATTCTTTTCTTCCACAGATTAATTGTTTCAGCGTAGAGCACCATTAGTGTCAGGCAGTGCTTGTTAAACAGGTTTCTCAAACTCACCGACCTTTCTCAGGTTATCACCAGTCACCGCTACAACTTTAACACGTAAATCAAAGTGAGTTTAAATTTCGTTGCAGTCTATGATTTTATGAATAAACATGTCAGTGGGTCACGACATCATCATTTCGACTCTTGAAGCAGTGGGGGTTCTCGGTAAGGAAAGGGTTTAGAACCACTGCAAATGTGTTGACCAACCTTATTTTCTAACGCTAGTAATTAACGCGCGGGTTGTTTTTCGCTCGACTGTGAAATTTTCAGTGATGTTGCTTTTCTTCATGTACAACACAAATCAAATTTTTATCATCATATTGTGCGTTTTATGGTCAATTCGTCATGGGAAGGTGAGACTTGTCGTGGGTGTTATGGATCAAATCCAACGATTTCATCCCTCAATTAAACTTTCTGACTATACCACTTGACTGCATTGAATTTTATTTTGTTTCGGGAGCTCAGGCAGCGCCAGGTGACCATTTGAAACAATATATAAAATGTATAAATAAGTCTGATTTAGCGTGCAAGCCCTGCACATGCTTTCTTCTCGTTCAGCACAGCGTTGGGAAGAATTAAAAATGCCACCCGAGTGGCTGTAAAGTTGGAGTCTGAATCGAGGTGGAGCGCAAGAGAAGATGCAGTAAAAATGTCGAAAAGTACCTTGACAACATATCGCATGTCGTCCAGGACAAGCCAGAAAATGTAAATGAGGCCGCAGTGAAACAGTTAATGAGGCAACGAATTATGTAATCGCATGCTGAGTTTTCATTTTCTGAAATTTCTGGGACTTTGGCGCCAAATACGCATTTGCGTTACCGTGTATAAAAGAGGCTGCAGGATCCAAACATGTATTTCCGTGATGTTGTTCTGTATCGGAAAGCTCTTTGAGATCATTTTGATGAGAAACGAGAAGTGTGGATTTGTCAGTTACTGGAAAATAGGCTAAAATCTCCACGAAGAATGGAATGTTGAAGCAGAAAAACGTCAGAGACGAAAGAAAAGAATGGCTGGTGAGAACTTAAGAGATGCTGGGTTAGAGGAGAAAGACGCAATCACTAGGATCATGAAAGCTGCATAAGTCGCGCCCACCGTTTGGGCACCACTGCTTCCGACAACACTCTTATTATACAAGGGTCTATGATTTGAATAACGTTAATAAGTCAAAATTAAGTATTATTGTCAGATGTACAGGGTGTTTCACAATTGTTGAAACAAAGCGGCAGCTTCTAAAACCTTTATCGATGACCTTATTCATTTTTCTCTTTCCAGATTGTCAT
>JGI24158J21664_10012100_pt1 | contig 11450 bp, 8 predicted proteins | sample Ectturendosymbi3_FD_21664 | JGI IMG/M metagenome (IMG submission 21664)
AAAAATTTGCCTGCTCCTACACCTATGAACTGCTAGATTGAAAATTTTACTGCTGACAGTGAGACAAACCTACTAGATTTAGCAGCAAATCAGCTAACATGGCAACACTCTCCGTAGCTTGAAGTGAATCTTTGAAGATTTTTTGCCATGTTATTGTTACGAAATAAAGACCAATAGTAGAACAATCCGCTGCCAAGTTTGGAATCCTGACTTTGCCGGCAAAGGAGTGGGCGTGATCACTGCATGATACCATGCCGCCAAAAAACTGTCATTGCAAGAATTAAGTGAAACACGCGTAACGAGGTTTGATGGCGCCCCGGACAAGATGCGAGTTTGGCGAGTTTCCCCCTCGTTCGAAACTGACGTCTTTCGGAAGCAAATACCCTGTATTGAAGAAAGTTCTTGTGACATTGTTGTGACTTTTTGTCGCCGCCGCAGTCATTCGGCGCCCAGGGAATTGTTCTCCCCTTGCCTCCCCTCGTTACGCCCCTGGAAACACGGCCTACTTAAGACATCTACTTAAGACATCTAAGTGAGTGAAATAATCGAAACAAAGCTGGTGACTTCAGGTTTTCTAGAAATGTTTGGCTCTTAGTACAAATTTCCAGGGGGCAAATGCCCATTTTGCCCCCCTGCGGACGCCCATGCTGTGAAGGTGGGCATAAATTGTGAATTATCACTGGCCGGCTGCAAGCCGCATAAATTGTGGATTATCGTTGGCGGACCGCAAATAACAATTGATTGTATCCTAATATTCTACCTTTATCTTACTACGAGGGATAGAGTCTTCTTATGACATACATTCTTAAGCACCTGCTTATCATGGAGCTTCGTTTTGATGCGATTTTGTATTCTAAATTGGGTAACAAAAACTCTGATGCGGGCCACATCAAACGTTCACGCGGGTTGGCCCGTGGGCCAGGTTTCCTACCCCTGTTCTAAAGTCTGGTGTGTAAGCATCATTAGGGGTGTAGTGGGGTGGGAACGCGTGGGAACGGCGTTCCCACACCTTTTAGCACTGATAACGTTACTTGAATCGCCTGGAGCAGCGTAAATGAATAAATGACAAGTTATCTCGTGTATACCACCGTAGCATGGTTGTGTAATTACTGTTTGTGACATCATTGACGTCACAAAGAGTGGAAATTCTTGTAGGTGAATGCTCACTTTATTTGAACTATTTAGTGCAGTCTTTCTTTTAATTTGGTGAGGGAACGACGTTCCCACACGTCTTTTTTTAGCACTACACCCCTGAGCATCAGACCATGTCAAGCATCAGACCATGTATTTAGGCTAGGGTATTTACAGACACGGGCGCAATTAGGTGGGGGGACACTGGGGACGTGTCAGTAAATAATGTGCAGAAGTTTTAAGTAAATAGGATGCATGAGTTCGTCAAAACGTCTTTAAGGGTGCACCATAACAAAAAAGGTTGAAGAGCACTGTGTTAGATTCAAGACAGTTTACTGCGGAAGGTGCATCTGTTCTCAGAAGACATTTGAGCGATTCGGTCATTTTAATCACATTGTACTTGAGGGCCATATGAGGTGGTCTGTCTTTTTATCTTTCGTGTTATCCAAAAGTATGCGTCTATAATGTTTGATATAGAAAGCCGTATTAATATTTTTGTACGGTTTTAAACTGCGGGGTATTAAAATTGTCAAAAGTCATCACAGCCAATGTTTTTTTAGCCGTTTTTGGGTGTCGAAGTTTTTGGGTGTCAAAGGGCGTTCTTCAGAACGCATTTGCTCGGTTTTCTGCTGCATGCGACCAAGCAAAATCAGCACTAAAAAGATTGTGGTATTGTGTCTTTCAAGACGCCCAAGGCAGTGTATTCTGCAAGTGAGCGGAAATAAACTACATCACGTGGAGACGTTGAAGTACCTTGGGAAGGTATTATCGAGTGACGGAAGTCGGAACAAAGAGATTGATACACGGATTGGTAGAGCAAACGCAGTTCTGCGTGAGCTTTATTTCTCCGTGGTGACAAAACGGGAGCTTTTAAAGACTGCAAAGCTTTCAGTTTTTAAATCGGTCTTTGTTCCGATCCTCGCCTGCGGTCATGAATCTTAGGTGACGAATGAAAAAATACTGTCAAAAGAACAAACGGCAGAGATGGGATATTTGCGAAGAGTTCTCGTTGTGACACTTTGTGACAAAGAGAACAGGTCTGAAATCCGTAAAGCCCGGGACGTCAAGCCACTTCTCCTAATCGAGAGATCCCAGCTACTGTACGTTAGTTTGGCCATATGTCCAGAATGTCCCAGGAAAGAATGACAAGATAAGTCCTTCGAGCTACAGTCTACACCCACAGGAAAGCGGCCAAGAGGTCGTCCAAAGACCAAGTGACGTGACTGCATCTCCGACCTTGCTTGGTCCCGTCTTGGTGTGAGGGCAACAGAACTATCTGAGATTGCTGTTGATCGTGAGGTATTTCGGGTCTTTCGAGTGATGCTACCCCCCACTCTCCCAAAACGAACAGCGGGCATGAAAATGAGTGAATGAATGAGTATGTAGGCCTACTTTAAAACTTCCTATTTATGAAATTGTCCTTAGTTTGTTTGCCAAAAGTGAATGTTATATTCAAATAAATAAGCACATTTGGACGGAAATATGCGTTTTTGTGAAAATCAGTTAGACTATCAGACATAGAAGGGAAAATTGTATTGACACCCTGTAGCTCCACCACGACACCCTTTTGAAAACCTTAAAAAAAACACTGATCACAGCTACCAAAGAGCACCACATTATATAGCAGGGATGTCAAACATACGGTCCGGGGGCCAAAACCGGCCCGTTGCGGGGTTGAATCCGGCCCGCGGGATGATTTTGTAAAGTAAAAACTTCTTTGTTTGCTTAAGAAGTTTATCCAGTCATACTTCGATAATGGGTGACTAGATTTCAATTACTTGAAACCTTAACGTAATTGCTTATATCTTATTGTTTTCCTCTGTTTTCTCACATGAAATTGTCCCTTTTTCTGCATATTTCCTTTTGCATGTTCACACCGGTTTGAACTTTCTAACAGGTATGTATGACCATGCAAAAGTTCAATTACTGTTGACTAAGTTTAACACTACAACTCCGGGAAAAAATATACCTGTCCTTGAGCTCCAGCGATGTCGATTTTGAAACCTTCGGAGTTCTAGGTACTGTACGACTCTAACTAAAATTTGCTACGTAAAGCTTCTGTTCCAATTATTGACCGAAAAATAAACTGCACAGAAATCTGTTTGACAGGGTAAAATTTGAGAATTGGTAAAAAGCAGTAACTGCAGAAAATAGCGCACTAAATTATAAAAAATGTCGAAATCGACATCGCCGGATTTCTAGTGTCAAAAAATACACAGAAATCTTAATTAAAACCACCAGTTCAAGCAACTTCCTATTTCAAATATGTCAACCTGGAGTGAAAGCGGGGAGGACATTTTTGTAGTTTTTGGTGAAAATAAGAGACAAGGAAATTGTATTGAGGCGTAATAAGGACGTATTNTTAGATGTAGAACTATTCCATGCTCGGACTTGGGCTTTTTGCTTTTCCTTAAGTTGCTCAGTTTAGCCTTTATTCTCTATTCTGTAGNAGCCTCGTTTCCCAAAACCTCTTTATCGAAACAGAGAAAAGTTGACTAAGAATGTAGAGTTTTCCAACACAGTTGATCCGTTTCCTATTTTTTGCGGAGATGAATGGGATACCTGTACGTTTGGTGTGTTCCCAGCAGGTTTCAGTGGTGGAAAAATAACATTCGACGCCACTCTGAGACTCACCATGTCGAAAGATACCGCGGCTTGCTAGGGCAACCGAGGAGAGGGAAGGTAAAGGAATTGATAGCGGGCTTGAAAAAACAGTCCGTATTTACCAGTAGCCGAGGTACAAGTGAAGCAGCTGTGAAGGCTAGCTACCTTATTGCTAATGACATAGCATTAGCATCGAAGCCACACTGTGAGGGTGAGTTCGTGAAGACGTACCTCCTCAAGGCTGTAGAAATCGTGTGTTCTGCGAAGCTAAAGTTTTTGCTAATATTAGACTGACGAGAAACACTGTGGCAGAGAGGATTTCGGAAATTTCTGCGAATTTAGACAGCCAACTGAAGAACAAAGCCAAGTCGTTTGTTACGTTTTCGATTGCGCTCGATGAAAGCACGGACATTTCGGACGTTGCACAACTAGCCATATTTATTCGCGGCGTTGATAAGACTTTGTCTGGCACTGAGGAGATCCTGGGGTTGGTGCCCATGATGGATACCACAACAGCTAATGATATTTTCAACTCTGTCTTTGGAGTGCTGAACAGGTACGAGTAGAGTGATCCCGTTGATCTTTTTACATTGGTCCGGCCCGCTTGAGATTAAATTTGCCTGAAGTGGCCCCTGAACTGAAACGAGTTTGACACCCCTGTTCCATAGCAAGGTACACATTTCTATACGTGTTCTGTTGCAATGTTCCTGGTGGCCTGCACAGCTTGTGTAAGAATGTGTGAAAAATGTAGTATTTCTTTCTATACAGCAGCAATGAGTATAGCTGTGAAAAAAGCTGGTTTTAAAACTCCTTTAAGATTCAGGGTGTGTAATGTTTCTAGATCCAGTGTGGAATGGAGGCCCAGTTGTTGAGGCCCAATATGTCTAAATTAAAAGCAATTAATTCACTATTTTCTATTTCACAGAGGGTAGTCAAAAGTGCACAAAGATACAAAAATACTTAGGCAATCTATGCATCATAGGGTAGGTGTTACTTGGTACACGCAGTCAATACTGGAGAGGAACAAACACTGAAGCAAAGCACCAACAGCATCTTCTACATTTATGCATCGTCATTCATACACAAGCGTTAGATTGTGGGAGAAAAATATCCAGTACCGCTACCAAACGAGCGCTTCAAAACATTTAAACCCATTTTAGAACATGTGATAATGTTTTGTGCAGCAGATTCGTGCAAGCAGTGTTACAGTTTGTCATCCTAGTCATTAACTTTAGGTCATAGACTTAGGAATAAATCCCCGAGATACTTTTATGTAACGGCTTGCCCTGGATACTCAGCATTATCCCATTCGAAAAGAAAAGCGGAGCAGGTGGTCTTTGCTCTTGCATACTAGTGAAATCAGATAAGTTTCAGTGTCTGTTGAGTTTGCAAACATTAACGTTCTACTATGGTTGCACGCAGCTGGGCGAGTGGCAGCAAGACTTTTTACGCGATTAAAAGGAAGTTTCGCCGATTCACAGAACATGCTGGACAACAACGCTGAACGCTGATTTTGTTTTATTCAATTAGCGTTACGAAGTACAGCGCATTGCATAGGAGTTTTACTGCTCAGCCTGTCACTAAGCTATCTGAATACTGTACGATACAGATTTTGCACTGCATTTTTAAGCAATTGTTTTAGAAAACTGATGGCGTTATTTGGTACTGCTGAGCACTCTGCAACAAGTCTTATACTCGTATAGAAATTAGAACAGGTTACAGAAAGGCCATTGGTGGTATTCTGGAAATTACACAAGGCAATGTTAGGAAAAATGTGAAATTTCAGAACTCCGAGCTTTTCAATTGTGTTCCTCACTTTTTGTAAGCTCCAGCACAACTGTTAGTGAAGCAACAGTGCCTAGTTGAGAATGAGACTGTTATGCTTTGATATTGATTCAGTTACCCTGGAGCTGAATAAAACCGTAAATCATAACATTTTAGCCGTGACACGCGCTTCGAGCGCGACGCTGAGCGCAGGACCAAACTTACGAGAGCATCGAGTGCGCAGCCAGAGATTTCAAAGAAAAGAGAGTGATAACAGTTCTCCAAGTCTGGACTTGCTTCGTTTAAAATGAACATATCGCTTTTCCAACGCTTCAGCATCCTCGTAGCGCGAAATCTTGTATTTTATTCTCCGGAAAGTAGGTTTATGCCACAACTGTTAAATGGTTTTATGCAAGTGTTTATACTTGTACAACACCGCACTGTGTTTTGACGTTTTCGTCAATGACATGATTTGCCTTACACTTCCTGGCCAACTGTGTACCAAACCGACTACGACATTTTTTCTCTACAGGCTTTATTTTACGCTTTTTTTGACAATTGTGTCCGTGCAACAGATCAGAAGAAATGAAACCTTATCAATAACCTCAACCATTACTTACTTGTTTGGATGTTAAAATTAGTGTTTACTTTGCGTGTTGTGGAACTTGGCTTCCGTGCTGCCCTTGGCAAATCACTTGTAATGTACACAAGACACATCACCACTCAAGCATGTAAATACTTCCTTCAGTTTGCTCTCGAGCCTTCAAGCCACGAAGGTCTAGTTGACGTCTTCGTTGTTGTCATTGTATGTGGCTTTTCTGGGCGTGCACCGGATTCACAGAGATTGTGCGAGGAACTTTGGATTACACGCTATCAAACTGACAAGCGACTGTACGGGATTCTTGCGATGACGCTTTGCACCGCATACCTTGTTGTGCCGGCTACCTATCAAATATATCACAAAACGTGTCAGTAATAGAGTTTAGTGTAAACAGTGAAAACTGTCGCGTCATTAGAATTCTTGCTCAGTTTGCAACCTCTGGAATTGCGTAGAAAATCGCTTTGTAAAGCTGAAGATCATAAAAGATAATGGTAAACGTATTTGAAGTTACGAGCCAAGAACCCATTCAATTTTGATATAATAGAGGTGTTTCTCCAGGTAAATGTCTGGTTAAGAGAAGTTTCTTCTTACTGCTTTGGGGGCCATTTAAAGCTTGAGGAGTAACCAGGAAAAATGTATATGTGTACACTATGGCCTTTTCGACGGGAAGGTGACAATTTTTGTGTTCCTAACTGTTTGATTTGGTTACACCACAGAATTGTAACATTTTGGAGTCAATGCAAAAACTTTGGGTTTGCTTTCGTTTTGTTGACAACTGTTCATGTGAAAGGTCTATTTCAACAACCTTTGTTGAATACTTTTACTTGCGACACTTCATAAATTAGGAAACTTAGGTATGATGGCGTATCGGAGCTAGGAAGACATGGTATGCTTTCAAATTTGAATGAACACTGAGCATTGATAGTTTGTTTGTAACTTTAAACTGCAGAAAATTTACCCGAGCTCTGTGCAATTAGTCTAGTTCAAAAAGTAAATATCCCTCTGTTTCATCTGATTGTTGAAATGATGGAAGAGAAAGATATAGCTCGCAACATCAGTTAGAGTTTACTGTATCTGACAGTTGGCATAAAATGTTTTCATGGTTGGTAGGGTGAGTAATATGAGAAATATACAATTTTGATGTGTTTTTTTCCAATATTAAGTGCACTGAATGCTCAGTATGGCCTTAACCCTTTTTAGGAGCATTAATTGTGGACATTTGACAGACATATCGTTTCTGACACCTTTTCTTTATTGTTTTGTTTAGACAAAAATCCTATTTCTTTGCTGCTTTCTTCGAGGTATTTTTAATTGCAGTGGCTGCAAACACATGTTTCCATTGTCAAATATTTTTGTAATTCCAGTCACCAACCACTAAAATCCTTTCGAGCTCATTTTCTAAAATAATTAGAGTTACTTTTTGTGTTTGGGTTTATTTCATCTGCAAAAAGTAGTATTTATCCAGGGCAAACTGGAAAAGCATTTTGTAAAATGCTTTTGTAAAGGAGCATAAAGCAATCGTAGGTAAAATGGCATAGTGTTTTCAAGGATTGATGAAGCAAGACTGTGTGGTATATCAAACAACTAGTGACAATTGTTGATTGATAATATAATCAGACGTTAGTATAAAATTATGAAATAAGCAGTCAAGCTTCTTGTCAGTTAGACTCCGTGTCAACCGCCATGTGTCGTTGCTCAATAGGAGCTTTTTGAGATTACGTCACAGTTGAGTTACCGACAAGATAATTAATACTGTATTAAACAGAGCAAAGTTGAAATAGAGTCTATTTCAACCTTAGGCGTTTTCCCAAGAATCTGCGTCCGGTGGTCACGCAACTCTTTTGAATACTGCTGAAGCTGTCAGCCTGCAAGGGTAATATTCAGAAGGAAAAATACAGGCTCCTTTTTGCTCGTCGATATAATGCTTCCTAAACGCTAGTTTTCTTTTCCACTTAGATGCAATGTGGATACTTAGTGCTATCTGTACTGAGTATAACGTAGCATTTTTACCCGCACCTACGGCGCTGTACTGCTTGAAAGAGTACGCGTTCAAACAAAACCTTACTATAGCACATTGCCCTTGCTACGCAATTATACAGAAAGAGTGCATACAGATTTGTCTGTAACTGGTTATAAGATTATACAGTCGTTTCCACCGATTTATTTCGGTGATGCAGGAACTTATATCTGATGTGCGTCTGATTCTTCTTCACACCCTTACATTTCAAAAGTGTTTCAAAGCCAATTCCGTTACATCTTGTAAGAACGCCTTGAATTCTATCTTGTTTTGCATGACAACCCTAGACTTCTAAATTAGACGTCGGTTTTAGTCAACTATTGGTAGCTTATCTAAGAAAGTGCAGGACAAACGCTGTAAAATTTGACATCTGTGAGAACCACTACGATGAAAGTAGTTGTTTTCTTTCATGCAATAATGCTTGTTTCACAGTTCGTTTGGCATCGTTAGAAGTAATTTATTATTATTAAACACCCCCTGCTGCGTCTTACGATTTCAGTGGTTTACAACATAACGGCGTAACTATATTTTGTGGTTTAAACTTTTCAGGAGAGCGACAACCAAAGACAAAATTGATTTTGGTGTTTTTCAGAACAACAACAGTCCTTGCAGAATCAATCCGGTTGTGCGACGTTTCCTTCATGAACAGCGATAAACTGCGAGCGCTTCGAAAACTGCTTCCTGACAAGGACGAAATAAAGAAATTGTTGGGTAACTTGGTTGCCTAAAGCGGGGTATCAAACTCAAGTTCACAGTGAGCCAATATAAAAAATTTGGTTCAAGCCGAGGGCCGGTCTAGTTCATTGTTTATGCAAAGCTTGAAATTATTGCACATATTGAAGTTGAACTTAACACAGCCTTATTGCACTATGATTTAATCATTGAATTAACCAAATTAAACATAAATAAAATCAGTTGTAAAATTTTCTTTTGCTCAGTCAGTGATCTCAAGTGAAAACTTTTTGAACAGGCAAACAGCAAAAACTTCAAAAATCAAATATGTCTCAAGTTCAAAGCAAGGTAAATGCAAAAATGAAACTGCATGTAATACAAACTGAAAGTGCAGTATATTTTCTTATGACTGTCAATAGTTTCAAGTGAAAATGTATTTCAACAGTAAAACAGTAAAAAATTATATTTTATTCAACAATCAAATATGCCCTAGTTTATAGCAAGCTAAATGCACAAAATATACTGCACGCATTACAAACTCAAAGTGCATTGTTGTTGCATTATTAAATAATTGTGGCTCTATCACAGTCTATCTGCAACCTTTCCAGTCTGGTCTATCCAACTGAAAAAAGTTCACAGGAAAACACTGAAAATGATGTCCTTCAAAGAGAAACAAATATCCTGTGAAAATACGTTAAAGCTCAGACTGCTATTCCATGATGCTCACTTGTCTGGCCCAGATACTTGGTGTTTCGTCTTGTACGTGGAAGTTCGTCGATGTTGGGGGGTCATGGTCTGAGTTGAAGAAACCTCAGGATTGCGTGAAGATGTTCATCAGTAAGACAACTCCTGTTTCATGCTTTGTTTAGCTTAATAAAAAAAAACAGTTGTTCGCACAGGTATGTGCTGCCAAACACTGAGAGCGCCTGAGCAGCTTGGATTGTATCGCTAGGGCACTGTATCGGGAATAAAGCGTGCACACTCAGCAGCGCCCACATAATCGTATCGGGGTTTTCCGGAAAGCCGCCCAGTCTTTAGTTCGCCCATGGGCGCTTATTTTAGGTGGGCGTTTATATGGTGCTAATATTTGAGTTGAATACTACCGTGCCGGTATTTGTACTTGTCACTTTATACGGTACGTCCAACATTATACCGTGCTGAGTTTGAATACTACTTGTAGTTGTCACCTTACACCAGTGGTCGGCAAACTTTTTTTATCGCGGCCCAGATCACCTTTTTAATAGCTATTGAAAACCCACTATATTTGAAACCACTAGAACAAACGTGTGCATGTGTAGTTGTTCAGACACAGGCAATATGCAACTGCCGTATAACAGCCCGGGCGATTATTTGGTCCACGTCTTATTTTCCCAATCTGTCTATTTTCCTATTAATGGCCCTGGGCGGCCTTCCGGAAAACCCCGGTATTTTGCCTTCGGTGTGTCACTACACTGGAGCTCGATCAGTTCTATTTGTACGTGTGAGGGTGCGCTTTCCACAACAACTGCAAATGGGGTACTGTTACTGAATCACTGGAACCTGTTTTTTTGCGCTTCAAAGTCGGCAAACCGGCCTTTGAAGTCGGCTCCAAGTAGGCTGAGCTTTTCTGCAAACTCTGCTGAACACGGCGGTAGAGACCTGCTCTGTCATGTTCTTTTGCAGCAGGGGAAATGGCTCAAGTTTCTTTGCCGCCTCTGCGTCTCCCACAGGCTTAGCTTAGTATTAAAGACTCGCGCTGTAGTGTACATGTCAGAGATAATGCCCTTCCCGACCCTGCAGCTGCAGGTTCATTGAATTTAAGGTGGCAAGAAATGTTGCAAAAAACGCCACTTCACAGACCTTTTTATCTCGAAATTCTGTAGTGTTTTTTGCTTTGTTTTCTATGAACTGGCAGATCTCACGCACCTTAATCAATCTTTTCAACACATTTCCGTTACTGAGCCAGCCACCTCAGCGTAATAGGGCAAGTCAATATGCTCTGAATTAGCTCCTCCAGAAGCGTGTTGAACTGACGGTAGTTTAAACCTCTGGCTCTAATGAACTCGTGCACATTGCATGTTCCATTTCAAGGCCTGGCCACACAATAACTGGTGTATAATACAATGATAAGTTGTTAGCTCACCTGTAATGTTCTGCATTTTCTCTATGATTTTTGCCACCAATCCACTTCTGTGCCCGCGCATCGCTGACGCTTCATCTGTTGTCAGGCCCACAAGTTTATGCCAGCAGGGTAGCCCATTTCATTTAAACATGTAGATTCATGCACAGTGGCGTGCGCAGAAAATTTTCTTGGGGGGTTTCATTCAGTGGCATATGGTGGTCATTTATAGTTGGTGTGCGCTCTTTGTGACGTCACAATTAGACGTCATATTCATGCTTCCAAACCAACGTTTTGGCGAAGTTTGTTGACATAATAGGCATATTCTTCTACACACACTCCCCTTATTTTATGTGTTATCGCACTGAATATAAACTATCAGGGCTCCAAGACGCGATATGGGAGGAAAATAAACTCAACGCTACGACACAGCAGTTTATAACTGCAAAAATATCAAGCTGTGTGTTAAAACAGGGGAGTTAAACACACTCATCACTGCGTCAGAGCAATTTACAACGGAAAAATCAGGCTGCGCTGATGTCTTGTCGAATACGAGCAGTCGA
>JGI24158J21664_10012102_pt1 | contig 11449 bp, 9 predicted proteins | sample Ectturendosymbi3_FD_21664 | JGI IMG/M metagenome (IMG submission 21664)
CAGATGATAGGACTGACGATGCGTAGTGTTACGTGAAATCGATTTCCTATTAAAAATTTGTGATTGATTCCTTGCTTCTTTCACTTGTGGAGTGAAGGTACTTGAATGCCTTTGTCTAACTGTGAGGAAGAGTGACTACCCTTAACGTAGCCTACTGTCTAAGTACAGTAGAACTCGTCTAATTCGTCAATTCGCTTAATTCGTCACTTTTTCGTCGGTCCAGACAGAATCCCTATCTTTTATGTACATTTCTGTTCGTCTAATTCGCCATCGTCTGATTCGTCAATTTGCTTAATTCGTCTAATCGGAACCCTCTAAAACTTCGTTGAGGGCGTCAATAATCTCCATGTCTGTTCAGGCCAGTTGCATTTAGATCATCCTGTGAAGTGGAATTGCATAAAATCTCTGCGGATATTGGCGATTCTTCGATTGTAAGCAATTTCTGCAAATCACTCAGTTCCCGATTTCATCTTTATAATGGTGCATGGTTTTACCGCTTTGTGCTGCAGTGGTGGCATAGCATCGGCAGCTAGGTTGCTCTGCAGCTGGTGGAAAAGTGTAAAGCTAAGGACTTTCGTATAAAGGTGCCTGTCGCTGTTTACTTAGCTAAAGATTTTCTGTATCTCTGACTGTCAGACTCGCTGGATAACGAAACCTTCGCAGCAATGCTGTCTGTCGTCTCCGAACCGATTGTTCCATATTAGTGTGCATCAGCATTAAACGGTGTCTGTCTTTAGCAATGCTGCACTAGCAGAGATATTAATTGTACGATGTGTTGCTATCACCGGGATTTAAGAAAACCGCTGACAGAAGAGTAAATTCTACTTCGCACCACTCAGCACAGATGTCAGAGCAACACAAAGGTCGTGCACTGCCTTTCGTGCACAGAGCATTGTCAGCTAATTATACAAACTGATGTTTCCTGGTTGTTATCGTAAGCTTTGAGTTCAATGAAAAAGTGTGTAGGTCGCAACACTGCTGCCACTTGTATCTTATAGTGGTCCCACGCGCTATCACGCGCAGACAGACGTGTCGAAACAATTACCTTACGCCACGATTCGCAAGGCTCACGAAAGCAGGGAAACCAAGCTGGCACATTCGTTCTTTATCGTTCGTTTACATTTGTTACGTTGCAACATACGAAAGTTTGTCAGTTTTATAAATCGTGTTCTCATTATATCTTGCAGTGCGCTTGCTGACGTTTATATAGTAGTACTATCTTTTAAACAACAACGAAGTGATTTCGTGCAGAAATAATGTCTCTTATTATTTCCGGATCATTTGGTTTCAGATGGACTGACAAGTGTTAGAATAAATTAAGTTTAGCAGTGACGGAAGATGACAAAACAGTGCAAATGCTATTAGGTTTTGCATCATTCGTTCGCAGCACTTGGAAATGATTTTTAGTTACACTTTAGAATCAGCAGGCACAGATCTGTGACTGTTCGGCTTGAACGCGAATATTTTATTGCTTGGCTTCACTCACGTGACAAAATTCATTCGACAGCTGCAGACGAGATAGGACAGGGAGAAAATTCTGCCACGATCATTTCATGAGCTCCATGAACTTGTTGTATTGAATGATTTATCGAATTTTTGGTTGCTGCAGTGCTGTTTCTTGGTGTGCCGAAGTATCAGTATCAGTTTACTTAGGAACAACCATAAACAAACATCAAATCATGCAACAGAAAACAAACCACATCAGAACAGCGTTTATTTTGTTCCTAGGACATCTGAAATAACCATACGGTTTTCTAGTCAGATGCCCTGACGAATAAGGATGAAAAAAATAGAGGAAAAGAAAACAAGTCTTGACTGAATAGCACATTTTAATAATGACGATCCAGGCTAGGTAGTGTAGCTTGTCATGTATTGCAAGAGCATATCTGGAAAACAACATCTTCCCTTTCATAATACAAAATTATTTATTTGTAGCGTTTTGGAAGTAATCATATATACAAGGACGAAGTGGCGTGAAAGTGAAAGCCTGTCTACTTTTTAAAAATGGCATCATCATTTTGCTGCTGATTATCGAGTTGTTTGTTCTCACAAGGTTGTATTTTGGAAAACAAAGCGATTTTGCCAAAAGCAAAGTCTCAGCCACTCGCTGAATGCAATTCAAGTAACAATGTCAATAGTAGACACAGCCGCAAAGAAAAATATGAAAAGTCGCAAACGCAGAGGTTTCAGGCCCCTAACAGTCCTACCCACAAGGATGATGCGGCAAAGAAAAATCAAGTATTTAAGGAAACCTTTTGGTCGAGGAAAATAGTGATTGCGTTTACGCATGATCGCCACTACATTTAGGTTAACGTCACAAAAGTAGCCTACAGATTCGCGTTATTTCGATATTCTTTAAATGTCTCGTTTATCTTCGAACATCAAAAAATCTGCCCAAGAAGGCGATTAAACCTCCTTCATTCGCCAAGCTCTGATCTTCGCAAAAAAACTGCTTGGAAAAGCAGGTAAACTGCACGCTCAGAATGTCACGGACGATGTAGATCAGGTTTCCGAGTCCTCAATGATCGGTTGATCAAATCTTGTTAAATACAATTCAATTGATTGTCAAGTATTTCAATATGGCAAGGCCTACAACGTTTTTTTGTTTTTTTATCGTGCAGAATTAGACTTAAGCTTGATCAAGCAATGACTGAACCGACCTTTGGCAGAACATCTGTTACTGGACTGTACAATTTTACCTTTACCAAAGCTAACTCGACGATTTCAGGTTGTCAAGTGCGAAGGACTCCAGTATTCCTTGCCTTTACTGTTCTTCCGTTCGTTTCAATTGCATTAAACGGGTTTGTCCTCTGCGCGCTTGCCGCGCATCGCAAAAAACTGCGCCACAGTCGTGTTTACTTGTACGTGGCCAACACGCTGGCAGCCAATGTGATCTTCTCCTTACTTTCGCTGTACCAGATCGTTTCGTTGTACTTCGCTCTCAATGGCTACGGGCACAGAGAGCCGGACCAGCAGGGCATGGTCAGGGACGACGTGCGACTGTGGTGGGCATTTTACAGGTGAGATTGGTGCGCCTTAGAAAGAACCTGAACCTATTTTGGGTTTCCAGGTTGCGGTGAAGACTTGCCTGACCGTGGCAGTTCCGAAATACTGTAAGACGCCGTGGCTGGCTCAGCAGCTCCAGCGTACCTTGGTCACTTCAATATCTCTACTTTCAGATGACCTTCCGCCGGCTGGATTGGAGACACATAGTATTTATTTGTTTCAAAGCTTGCTTGCAAAACATTCTAACAAGTGTTTCGGTTCAAGTCTTGGCTGTAGAATTCGCAACAAGAAACGGTAAACGACACCCTGGGAATGTCAAAAATGGTTAATTTTTTCATCCATTGTTTTCTTTTCAATTCTAGCAACGTCCGAATGTTTAGCAATGGTTGCAATTTTTGCTTCAGAATGTATGTGAACTGTTGGTCAAATCAAACAATAACCAAGATACATTGCGTCGTTTGGTCAGAACAACACATACATTCTGTTTTTCTCTAAAAGCTAGTTTACTTGAAAGATGAATGTAACCTCCTCAATTTTTTGACAAGATTTTAACAAAAAATAAATTACCATGTACCGCGTTAAATTTTGAAAAAGTGCATTGAACATCAACTGAAATTAGCCAACAGAAATGCAAAAACAATCTTGCATTCTATTCACAGAATGGCGTTAAGTTGTATTCATGTCCAAGGTGTGGGTTTTTAATTTAATAAACGTTTTTTGCTAATAAAACCTAGCGATTTCTAAACCAGCGGACAACGATACTTTGCATGAAACTGAAATTCAGGTCTTGGTTTTTATAAAACTCAGGAAAACGCGAAACTCATGGTGATCATCCGGACGATTGGTATGTTACGATATGTTATGCGTATAACCGCATTCGTGCCTTTGCGGATATATTAGCTGAAATCTGGAAAATCCTGTGTTTTTTTTATTTTTTGCAACTTTCTTTAACGTCTTTTCTTTAACCTTTGATTTTTTTCTGTATAGGGCACTTCTAACAGCCATGTTTTTGGTAATGTGCGCGAACATTGGCTTCCTTGTGGCCACAATACGGGATACCATTCACTCACCGCTTTTGTTTGGTTCAAGAGCTTTCGAAATGTCGTCGAAGCCCGGCATGAAACGCGGAGAAATAAGGAAGCTGTCGAGCATTGCCTCTGGGTTCGACCAGAAGAAGCAGGAGGTGTGAAAGATCCCTTGTCTTAGCTATACTTTGTTTCACTGAGTAGATTGACGACATAGCCTACAGCAGGGGTCACCAACCTTTTTGAAACTATGAGCTACTTCTTGTGTACCGATTATTGCGAAGGTCTACTAGTTTGATACACACTTCTGAAATNAAAAATTTGCTCAATTTACTTTCAATTATTTTAGTGTTGATATTCATTAATGTGAAGACATTTGTCATGCTAATGTTATTTTTAGAACAGGCCCGCGGGCGACCTACATGGTCCTTGCGGGCGACGTGGTGCCCGCGGACACCGCGTTGGTGAACCCTGCCCCACAGTAAATCTGATATATTTTGTTGATGACGTAGAGCTGTGACAAGCAAGAATATCGCTAGGAGGAAGTGGTAAGCGGTCAGGCATGAATGTAATATTATTGGTGAGAAATATTGTGCTCCAGTCGTTTTTGGGCGTTTTTGAACTCACGCGGTTTCGCGAAATGACACTACGTAATTGTGATTCTTGCTGAGGTGTGGTCGGAAAGAGAAGCTGATGCAAACGTAATTGAATGACATTCTGAACGCTTCGTTAAACCCATCAAAGATTTTTTAAATCCGAATTGAGCTTAAGGACGCAAATATCGAGCATATTAGACAAAGAATAATGGACCGAAAGGCGATTTCAAACATCCGAAGCAATCGGAACGTTAGCGTAAGACGCCACGGCAAGTAACGATATCGGGAAGGCATGTCCTGTTTTCTCCGAAACGTTGGGAAGGCATACATCATCTGCTCACGTGTACTCTTGACTGCATGCCTAAATAAAATTTCAGAAAAAGCAAATGAACAATTTGCCTTGCAGTCGGCCGCATTGTAGGCGACAACAGCGTGCGAATGATGTTGGTTTGATTGGTCTTCATTACCGGATCTTACTGGTATTTCTTGCTTTTTTGCATTCACCCTTGTGCTCTTATATATGTTGTCGAAAAACTACAGTTTTACCATTTAACGGGTAAAGTAGTGCAAGATGAAAAACACACCATATCGATTGTTTTCAGGCCGCATATGCAAGTAGCTTTTTCGAATCCATTGTATTTGTTATTGCAGGTAGGATAGAAATAGGTTATCTCTTTCTTTTGTGCAGTCTCATCAGAATTTTCAATGAAAACCCACGTGTTTTTGGTAGAATAGCTTGTAATTTCTTAACTGGGAAATAAGTGATTTTTTTCATTTAAAGTCTTACAGTAGATTCAGACTCATGGACCATAAAACAGGGCCAGTCAAAAGAACACAAATGTACGAAGATACTTAGACTCAAAGCATCACAGGTTAGGTGTTTGTTTGCACACTTATTCAATACTGAAGAGGAACACCAACAACATCAATAACATTCGGACATCGTCATACTCAAACATTAGTTAGTGGGAGAGGAATGAAAATTGGTAAAAAGAAACAGACGGTCAAAATGAACGGATGAAAACGTTGAAGAGGGGGCATTGTTGAACAAAACCCATATAGGTTGTTTCTGACCAAGGTGTCAAATGCCGTGACGGAATAGGTAACTTGATGCGGGCGAACATTTACATTCCTGAAACTGATNTTCAAAATGCGACAAGCATTATTGTAGGCAAAGTGGAAGCGTAATACACTGTGTGTACTTGCACAACAATTGACAAGCTTACATTGACATGCACTATACGCGCGAAGCAGCTTTTTGTTTGCAGTAATGCATTGAGAAAAATTGCCCCTAAGCGTGTGTGCTACCCAATCGAGGTTTTTTCACTTGCCTCTGAGCGTCATTACTATCTGTCAGTGAGGCATAAAGTAATACATCAAGGTATTGGAGTTGTTCAGTGAACTTCGCACTTAAACCATTCAGGTAAGCAACTAATGTTGCAGACTATTGACATTTTTTACGAGAATAAACTATACACCAGCTATCTTGCTACAGTTAAAAACAAGTTAATTATCAACAGACTAATCACAACACATATTCAGATGATATTGAAGAAAACTGACACTGTGATCAATCAGACATATATCATCAGGAAACACTATGCTTGATTCACAAGCATTTTGTCCGCGCATATATTTACTTTATTTATTTTTGGTAGTTGCACGCTTGAAATATTGATTATATTCAAGCTTCAAGCAAAGATATAGTAAAATTACTGTTATGATCTTTTTATACGAATCTTTTCTGCCAATCGTTGCAATACTTTCCTTCGTTTATTTACTTTCTCTTCGTTTAATGGGGGCATTGTGATTTCCATCGCATTTGTGAGGCAGTTGAAAAATTCTGGGCTTTTACTTGTCGTCGAAAGCCCAACAATTTAGACGTTTATTAATAGTGGGTATTTTTATCGATTTTTCCTGGGACAATCACACGCCTTAATTGAAAAATAAATGCACCGGTGTTTCCCACCTATTTCCAACAACTGATCAAATTTTGCATGCAAAGTTGGACATAATTCGCACGAAGCTGATTCGGTCAGATAAAGTTGATTCGGTCATGCGAAGTTGATCCGGCCACATGAAGATGATTAAGTCATAGGAAGTTGATTCGGTGGTGTAACGTTTACAACAACAGGATCTTGCCAGGTTGAACCATGCATCCGCTTCGAAACACGAAAGGAAAACAGAATGTTTGTTTTTGAATCGACGTCATAATTTTCGCGAAGCCCTGTGTTTCGTAACCAAAACTACCGTGTCCACGAATCGGTCAAATAAGACACTTTTGTTTCCCATCATCGGCTGACTTGTATCCCATTTGGTTGAAATCCAGTTTGCTTCATCTTTTTATTTAGGTTTCTTTTTGAAATTTAAGGATTTGAAATAGAAATACTCTCTCCGACGTGAGGGTGCAGGAAATATGCTGCAACCTACGCGCCAGTGGTGCTAGATTTCAAACTTGTTAGGATCCAATCCTTTTAATGTCACCACAGGCTGAGCAAAATTTCTCCCAGAATACGAATTGAATCCAATAACATGTCAACCTTGGTGGCAAATACTTTTTCATTGAAAATGTTTATGAAAAAAACACTCCTGGGCGAAAACAATGCCGACCTGCCAGACTCAACAATCTTGCTCATGGGTCATGCAGTTTTTATGTGAGGAGTAAGTTTCGCAAGTCATGATTTTATGTTTTTCTTCGTCACAGAAAAGAACATGGGTAAACATCATCGCGGTGTGGTTACTTCCGTTCGTGTTCGTCGTCACCGCGCCCGCCGGCCTGAGCTGCGCCCATCGCTGCAAGTGCTTGTCAGGATGCTACGGAGCCGAACAACTCGACATCATGCGATCGAGGGAATGTTCTCGAATATGGCCGCCGATGCGAGTGGAATGGCTGGCAGCTTGCGGCACTTTGTGGTTGATTTCTGTGCTTGCGGTCTCCGGGGTTTTGTGGAGTACGTTACGCGAAACCAGCAGACATTTTACATTTTTTAGCAGCAGGTAAAATTGTTTCCAACCGTTGAAAAAGTTAACTTGTGTGTGTGTTCACTGTGTGCGGCTTATGAAAAAATGAATCTGTTTAAGTAAACATCAACTTTCAAAAAGTTAGTTTTGCACTTGGCATCTGAAATTAAACCTCCCCATTTCGAAATTTAAATCAGTGGAATTCTTAAGCTTGCGTCAATTATAACTGATTGCAGACAAGCATCTATATAAGCAACCATGGTCATTTGCGAGGTTTATGCTGTACATTTAATTGAAACCTTCCCGTGGTCCTTTTTCGACTTTTTAACCTAGTCCATCTGTAACACGACTCACAAGTAACTTACAGAATAACGCATGCACAAGACCTTCGTCAGTACAAGACCCCTGCAGTTGCGCGGTAATATCGACATATATCCAAACAGTGCTTAAATGCTTTGCAAGTTGAACTCCGCCAGTTGTGAAGAAAAGATTGCTAGTCAAACTTAGAAGAAATTTGGAACATACTGAGTTTTTCCCGCTGTAAACTGACAAGATGATTCTACGTACGCATGCTTACGATAAGTCCAAGCTGTATATTTTTCAAAAAATTTTTTACTTGTTCTTCTACAGCCCGATGCGCTGAAGCTTCAAAACAAGATCAGATTCGTGGCACAGTGCGCTGTGGTCAAAAGGGCCTTTCTGTCAGCCTACGTTTGCGTTTTGTTTTGTTTCTGTCAGTGATACGGTCGCACGGTCCTCATTATACGTATCTCGAATATCTGATTAGTTTTGTTGTAATAAGAAGTAAAAAGTATGCATCCGAAAAATGATTATTGTTACGGCAGTGAGACTAAACGAATATGGCCAGTTTTTGTCACTATGGAACGATGGAAGAGTTGTGCAGAAGAACACGTTTTTTTCTCGCACAAAGTGGGAGATGGTTTCGAAAATGGGGATGCATTCGAGCAAGGATGCTCGGTTGTTGCTGCAAACAAGTTACACAACGCTGATATTGTTTGTCGCCAGATCTTCAGCCACCGCAGGAAGTTTCTCATCTGCGGCAAGCCGCCCGCAAATCCCCACCACAATTGCAGATGAAACAAACTTTGTCGAAGCGAACCAAGGGGTAGTTTATGATGCTGCCGGCGCTGGTCGTCGATCCTTATCGAGATCTCGGCACATTTTGGTGAGTTCATGAAAGTGCATGCTAACGCAGCCCGTGTCGTGAGTGGTTGTCTGTGCCTGGGTCATGCAGGGAGAGCTGACAAGGCGGGACCCAACTTGTGAGCGTTCTCTGCACAATGCTAATTATGTTGTAAGTATATTTCATTAAAATAAAATAGTTTAAACTGGCCTTAAACGTGTAATGGAGCAGCAAAGCTCTTTTGATAAGCAACACTGAAATATGCCTTAAGTTTCAAGCTTCCCAAAGCGAGGCTAAGCTCCATGTTTTTCAAAACTTATTCATTCATATGTTGTCTTGCTGAACAGATGTAAAAAGCCTAAGGACCTAAGTTGTGAAACGCACGTCCAAGGGCTCAGAATTTTTCATGGCACTTTTGGCGAGAAAAAAGTAAAATTTGTTTCGGAAAGAAAGCTGGCGCTCTGCTGAAAAATCAGTCCGTTTGTAAATGTGTCCTACTTAGCGCCGAAAGTGTTTCAATAGCTCCGAACGATGTTCTTTCTGAAAAATTGTCTACATTACTTTGATCTTTTTACAACAAATTGAAAACGAACAATGTGTTCCCAAATGTTCACGCATGGTAGAGTACTGTGGCAAAATGCGCATTGCCACTGAAAATAAAACTAAGCAGACAAAACACCATCGAAATGCAAAACGTTCTTTAATCATATATCCAACTTTGAACTAGCAAGTTTAACAGGTCTCAGTTTTTGTTTCAAACGCGTATCGCGCACGTGCAGGTCCGTCGCCAGCGGGGGGGTCAGTGGTGCCCGGCCCCCCCATTTGAAACCGGTGCCTCCCCATTTCACATTTGGTCCACCGGTTGCTGCATGCATCCAATACTGTATTTTTAAAATGTGGCCCAACCTTTTGGCTTTTGGCCCCTCCTGGTTTTTGCCCCCCCCCCGCTGCTAAATCCTGGCGACGGGCCTGCGCACGAGGTGCGTTCGATCAAATAATCTACGCTGCACTCCCGAAAACCACGCAGTAGGAAGAAACAAATGGCCGCTGCACTTGCACTGCCGCTTTGTTTTTATCAGGTGAGATGATAATGAATTTATGAATGGTAACAGTGTGTCGCTGCGATACTGGCGCAACCCCTTGCGAATCTTCCACACCCCCCAGTTTAAGAACCCAGAGTCTAGAATGAATCAAGAGATAATTTGAAGGCTACAAGCCGCAAACGGGGAAAAGAGATAGGATGTAAGGCCTTAAGATAACGATGGCAGTGCTTCGTCTCTCTCCCGGCTCACTTGCATGCTCCCCCAGGCACGTTTCCATCAGATCCATGCGGTGTGTGTTAGTAGTCTTAAATACGAAGAAGCATCCAATTACAGCATATTAATAAAAAGTAACTTTTGTAATTTCACTCTTTGGATGCCCTGGTCCGTCGCCCCGTTCGACCCTCCTCTGCACGCCACTGTTCGTAATCACTATATTGCAAGGTGACTCAAATCAGTAAAGTGAGCAGGAAAACTTCCAAAAAAATTTCCAAAAATTTCAAATTTATAAAAAACTGGAAAGAACAGTTAGTTGTCCCCGCCAATCCCTTCCCGTTATGTTCAGAACTAATGTCAGGCGGTTACAGAAATAAATACTGAGTTGTGAATGTACTTATCTTCAACAAATGCTTGCAACATTCGTTGTCTTTTCCTAGAGTCGTGCTCTCGGAAGACTGCGCTACCTCATTTTCATTACCGTGATCTTTGTGTTATGCACTGCCCCCGCGATGGCTCTGGTAATCATCGACTACCTGTCCCCAACCAACCCGAGCATGGTACTTGGCAATGGATTTTTGTGTGTTCCTTTTCTTTACTGCTGGGTTTGTCCGTTCTTGCTACTGAAGTGCTTGCCGGGAATGAGGTGAGACTGACACGAATTTCACAAAGAGCTTAAATAAAAAGAAACTTTCCGTTTCTGTCAGTTTGTTTCATGTTTGTTTAAATACTTTGAACTTGGTAAAGGAAAGCGTTTGGTAGGCCTGCATGAGATATAAGATTGCAGTAAAATATGACACCTTGCATGCAGTGCGTTCCTTAGTTTGTTGCAGTTGTGCAAAGCTTTACGTTAGATTGCTTGACGCTTAGCCGCGAAGCCTTGAATCGTATCCTATAGAATTAAGTTTGTAATTTTTTCGTACTAACATGTTCTCGTGCACTCACTCGCTTCACCCTTGGTAGTTTGTTTTAGAAACTTTAACAAGGTTTGACACTACGAAGGCAAAAATCGATTTGACAAACGGGTAAAACTTTTGGGTGAGAAAGGCTTGATTTGTGACCTTTGAGCTTGGATATTGTCGTTTTAAAAACACGTTCCATGCCATCGACAAACTTAGTGACAATGACATTGCACATTATAATGTAAAAAGAGAGGTAATTTGAATGTTTCACTTTAGTGAAGATGTGCCGAAGTCCGCAGCACAAGTAACACATTTTTTGATTATGAGATGGTATGTTGCATATGAACAAATGACCTCGGCAATTTGTTTCTGTAGAAACAAAAATTGGCTTAATTTAAATAATATGTTTCCTAAAAAAGTTCTTGCATTTAAAAATGAAAAAAATACATAGAATATTGAAAATAGCAACCTACCTGGTGACCCAAAAAGATGTGTACCCATGAAAATTTCAATTGTGACTTTGATTAAAAAGCTATTTATTTCAAATTACAACCACACA
>JGI24158J21664_10012103_pt1 | contig 11449 bp, 8 predicted proteins | sample Ectturendosymbi3_FD_21664 | JGI IMG/M metagenome (IMG submission 21664)
ACGGTCTCTCAAAATATAGTGACCTGAGATCACATCAATGGAGAACGGTCTCTCAAATTCCTCCAAGCGGTCACTTAAAATTTCCTTGCGGTCACCAAAGCGAAACCTTAAAAAAACCCTGATTGTAGCTATTAAACGTATTATCACTTGGGTAGTTTCCAAAATTATCTGTAAAAATAGATAGGTTTATTTTATTATCTTTTTCCAGATATGCGGTTCCATTTGCGTATCTGTTACAATTTTATTAGTTCTATCAGTACTTGCGAGGAAGAATTTTAAATTTGAGAATAACGACGAGTAGGAATATTTCTCCAATTATGCTGCCAATTATTACAATAATTTTTATCAGTTCACTTAGAATATTTAATCCTGTATTGGGAACTGTGGTTGCATGGTCCGTTCCTTTTTCAACCACTTTAATCTGACATCTGCTACTTCAGATATAATATTTCCAATACCTTCACCGAGGTTTACACCTGGAGCCTATATTGGTACATAATTATTGGTGAATTTATAAATTGGTATCGGGTTAATTGTAATTTCTGATATGTCATTTAACTGCTTAATATATTGTGATGTATCGAATTGATTTTGGTGTTGTCTAAACATATTTTCAAAGTTTCTTTGTCTGTTACTTCTATCACGTATTATGAGTGGATGTTCTTTGTTCCACTGTGTATAGTTGTTAGCATTCTGTCGAACTATTCTATATATTTCAGTATTTATAATTATTCCTCGTCGTATTTGATTTCTATACATTGTGTCATTTCTCAGTGCTGGAATATTTCTTAGGTTTTTTAATGCTTGTAAGATTAACTTTCGAGCATTATATTCTTCTATATCGCGTTGTGTTTCATACGCGTTTTGATTCATTATCAATTTTCTATTTTCAATAGATCTTCTTGTAGTTATTATTTGTTGTTCCAATAATTGTCGATTAAACGAGAAGATAAAGTTTTCAAATCTCTGTTGTCTGCTTGCCAAGTTGCTAGTTGTTCTAGCTAATGTTGCTAGTGCATTGGCTAGTTTCAACTCTTGTTCTTGTAATTTTTCAATTTGGTCTTGTACTTGGTTCAATTGTTTCGCAAATTTGTTTTCAAGGGTTTCCAATTTATCATTGAAGATATCATTGTAAGATTTTAATTGGTATTGTATTATACTGGCTATTAGTGCACCAGCTAATATAGATATTAGTGCAACTACTGCCATTTTGAGCTTTGAGCGGCTTCATAACGTCTGAGGTCAAAGGTCGCTTTCTTTTCTGCTCAAAGTGTCTTTGCTTGTTTCCATCATTATATTTCCATATATCTGGTCAATCACCTCATTCACTTTATCCTCATGTATGCTTTCATTCAAGTTGTGTTGTGCGGACATAGTTGCCACAACATTCCTCCGGGGACCATTTAGAAATTGATCACTGATCAATTTTTTGTGTGTAATGTTTCAAAGTTTCTTTCCATAATTTGTTTGGAATGTTTAAAAATTGAACAGCAGTATTATTTCACCAGTAATGCTTGCTATAATTGCAATTGTGCTTATTGGTTCACCTAATATTCCGAATTCTTAATCAAACATATTACTTGCTATTTCAGCGCACTTGTTAAAATTTTGAAAAGAAAACGTTGGATCCAAGCTCGACTGTTTTGTATAAAATATTGCCCATGCCAATTTTAATAACCGGTATTTTATAGGTGCACAATCATAGTTAAGTTGTAATTATGGTCTTTATAGATATGTCCGCAGCATAGTTTAATGCTTCCCAATTTTTGGAAGTGTTAAATGGATTTTATTGTTGCTCTATCAATTTATCATATTCTTCCCGTCGTCGGGCATGGTCTCGTAAGACTAAGCGATATATTTCTTTTGATTGTATATTACGGTTTCAATATTGCTTTTGAGTTTCACGAGCATTCTTGCTCACTATCAGTTTTCGGTTGTCGATCGACATGTGAGAAATGATATTGTTGTTGTTGTAATATTTGTCGACTGCATGAAAACATAACTTGTTTTCCATGTTTGTTTTCATTTTATGCAAGTCTTTCATTAAGAATCCCACTGTACGTATGTCATCAAGGCTGCCATTAAGGCTCTGACATTAGCGAGTTTCACAGCTACTACTGATGGAGTAACTTCTCTTTTAGTGCGGTCAATCAAGACCGATTGCGGTATCTGTTTGTTATGATTTTATAAAAGGGACAAGCAAAAAGGAGGTATGCAAACATGCAAAAAAGAAAAGACATTGAAGCGTATGGTAAGAAGATGCATAAAAACATGCAGATGGGAATGCCGGACTTAAAGCATGCTACATGTTTGCATGCAGTTGTACAACTTGTCGTGGTTTCTTTATGTTTGAGATCAGGTATAATTCCTGATCTTACTTCCACTGATGATAGTATATTCACCTATATACGTTTAGTTATGAACTCTTTATAGCAAATTCCACTGTTATTGCGATATCGATATCGGTTATAGAATGCCAAATTTGTAGATCGGGCATCAGAAATTTCCTCTACGTTTTCTGAAGTTGTTAACATGGAATTCTCTACGTCTCCTAAGAGGGAGAATCGTAGGGCAGTTCCGCATCTTGTGTCCGGGTGTTTTGCATCAGTAACATCTGAAATCAAGTTTTGAATCGACAGAAGATTTAGTTGTATGTGGGCTTTCTTTAAGGTTTAGACCTTTTAATATTTCAGTAAGATTTTTTACTTGTCGTGGTAGCTTGCTTTCATTTTCTTGGTGAACTTTTATCTGTTTCATTAATAAATTTATTTGGTTTCCAATTTGTTTAACTGTGGTTATGTTGTTTGGGGTCGTAAATTTGCTGACGGTTTGTTGGTTGTTTCTTTCATCGATTCTGGTTTTTATTGAGGTGAATTTGGTCGACCTTGTTAATTTTTGGGATAGCAGGGTCGTTCCCAGTAACAGGTTGGACTTCAGGTGAAGAGAATTGATCAGCTGGGATTGACTGAACTGTTTTTTATCTGTCAATGCCATATTTGGTTTTATAAGTGATTCTTTGTATAAAATCGATTTATTTTGTGTTTCTAAATTCAAGGCATTTTTATAAACGTTACTATAATTTTGCTTACGTCCCGTTTGCTGTGTCGCTTCATTTTTTTGTTTTCTTGGAAACGTTCTTCCGTTGGATCTTGGGGTGATGCTTTTGCAATATAATTTGAGTCTGGGTAGTTTCCATCGGTTGTGGGCATTGTTGAAGTCATATCAATATTTTTTCTCTAATATTGTTAAGTTGAGTTATATTTAGATGTGAAAGTAGTTCCTGTTATGGAAGAGATAAGAGTTGAAATGAAACATCCAATATAGTAATTTACAACAACAACAGGTACTACCTGAGTTTCCATAGATTCTATAGTCTTATAATTTTGGTTTTAATAGACTGGGATGGTATCACTAGTGATGTTGTGACTCGAGTAAATGACTTGACTTGACTGAAATGTCTCGGGCACATAATTGGTGATCACTATTATAATGACATCTGCTGCAATGTTCTTGAATCTTCTTGGGTTGAGGCAGGGATATTCGGAGCTGTGAATTTCTGGAAAAAATATAAATGTGTAATTTTTAGGTGAGTCACCCATTAATTGACTAGGCACCTCACGCATAAACTCTTTTGTCAGGTTCCGAATGTATAAGGTCCTTGTTAAATTTAAAAAAAGAAAACACTGCTCCAATAGAATGTGTGTTTTGACGTATAAAATGATAGTTGTCTAGATTTAAAAAAATGCATGCGTCTCAGCGTACCATGAAAGAAGTAAACTTGTGCGTTCCAATATACTAAAAACAACTGAAGAAGTCTTACGCTAAAAAAATACAAATAACTTAAGTGAACCTACGCTTAAGAAAAATAATACCAATAGAGAGACATGTTCGCCGCCGCGCAAAAAAACTTTTGCACTCCGATGCACTTAAAGAACCTAAGCAATTGTATGCTTAAAAAACATGTGCTTCAATGCACTAAAATGAACTTAAGCAATTCTATGCTTAAAAAACATGTGCTTCAATGCACCAACAAGAACTTAAGCAATTCTATGCTTAGAAAACATGTGCTTCAATGCACTAAAAAGAACTTTGGTAAAGTGACTGTTGATTATTTCCAGTGTTTACTTGCAATAATAACTGAACGATATAAAAAGAATGGTAACGCGACCACTTAGAAGTAATGTTTTGTCATTCCCACAGATATAGTTGTTAATTATCCACAAATAAATGATTCTGAAATATCCACAAAGATATAATTCTGAATCATCCACAAAGTTCCACAAAGATATAATTAAACTATCCACTTGGGTGTAACTGTAGAATATTGCTAATGTTTACCAATAATGATAATAGTTAGATATCTGAATTTCATACCAAAATCGGGTGTAGAAAAAATGGTGACTGCACACAGACCTCCAACACTGGTACATGAAGGATATAAAAAGAGCACTACTTCTAGCTCAGGGAACATAAAATCCAAAGAACGCCATCGTTTTTTGTGACTGTACCACAATAAAAGTAAAGTTGAAAAGATTTTGTCTCTCTTTAGACTATGGCTTGAATACTGCTGCGGCTGTAAGAAGCCGTCAATACCCGAAGCCAGTGAGCATGTAAAGGGAGAAATTGCACGTTGAAATATTCTTCTTTGGCTATTTGGTTGATATTATAGATTGTTTCATCCCAATTATTTTTTAAGGTGTTTCGTCGTTGTGCTTCAACGGTTATATTAAAACTTGTTAAAGTATTGACTGATAGTTGATCGTTGTATAGAGAGCGAAGGTAGAGTTGAGTTGTCGCAAGTGTAAGGATTGTTTGCAGTCGGTAAGAAAAAAAGTCATTTCTGTCTTCGATTTTTCGTGGTGCCTAGTAGACTTCGTTTTCAGCAGTGTTCAAAGTTTATGTGCTGTTTAGTATTTACAGTGTCTGTCGAAACAGAAAACATTTGCATCATTCGTTCATCTTAGAAGATATAACCTAATAAATCATTTTGTAACAATCAAGCGAGTTTTGTTAATGATTGCGACTGATTTTACATGTAAGATAAGACTGAATATTAGTGATATTATTTCCACAGTTGTTAAGACGCCAAATACAGTAAAAATCCGTGTCTCATTAAGTTGAATTGTGGATTGTATACCGGAAAAGAGATTGTTCGTCAGATTGTAGATATTGCTGAAACAGTCTTCATTTTGTTGTCTTGATAAGGTTGCATTGTATGGCATGGAAGTTGGAAGAGCAGATGGTACTAACAACGTCAGTGTGAAGATTAAAATATAGATCATTTTTATTGGGTCTAGAAACAAAAAATAATATTTGTGGTTTATATTGTGAATATATATTGTTGATTTTTCCTCTCCCCCTCTCTCTATTTCAAATTTAATCGTTCAAAAATAATATAGGTAATTAGCGTCACGTTTGGGTTTAACATTTCGTCCATATCTGGTGGTTAGTGATTTTTGTGGTGTTTCTTGGAAAATTGGGTTGTTTTTGGGGTGGTGATGTGGAGACGTCATTAGGGAGTCTTTTGATTCATCCTGTTTAGTTGGTGAGTTGAGAAATGGCTTTCGTGCATCAATGTCTTCATCATCTGGGGGTGTGGTTAAGAGGGGTTCTTGTCGAGTTTTGTCTACCTGGTTGTCTTGTATTTCAGCCTGTGTGTTTGCAGATGAAGGAGATCTCGTCTGTCTTCCCTAAAAACATTAAATGTGAAAGATTGACTCACGGTCGAGTATTATAAAGTATAGTATGCGATTCATCCAGAAGGATCACCATAATTGGCCTAGGAAACAGACCTCAAAGAATGTTATAATTCTTTACAATTAAAAAGTAAATGTAATGAGAAAAAATTGGTTATTCTTTAGACTATGGCTTGAACATTGCTGCGGCAAGAAGAGAAAAAAGATTGATGAAGAGAGAAAGAGTGTGTTTGAGAAAGAAAGGAAGAAAAGCCGGCAATGTCCGAAGTCAGGGAGTAGTTAAAATTAGAATATGTACGTACAAATATCATCTGAGCGAATGGTACAAACATGCACTTCTAATGGTTTAGCAAAAACGTGCCGTGATATGCGCAAGTTTTTTGGCACGTTTTCGTCTACAGAAGTGAATTTTTCACCTGTTCCTCCGATCTCCTTGTGTCTTCATCATCTCCGATTTGAACTGGGTGCAGGTGGAAATATGAAACTCTTTTATTATGTCCATCCATGTCAATTGTCATGGATCTATCATGACGTAGAATTATCTTGAAGGGGCTCTTATATAAGGGTGATAGTTTGTGTGTTCTCTGTAAAAGTTTAACATATGCATGAGTGGCTGAATACCACAGTGGTGGTAATTATTCTTTCTTTGCAGACAGTTGTAAAGGGGGTTTTTCAAATCGTGGAACACTCGAATCTATTGATTTGAGAATTCCTGGTGTCGTTAAAGTGAATCCATAAGCACGAAAAGCGGGTGTTGTTTGATAGTCTCTTTCATATTGTGAAATAATAGGAATAATCACAAATGGAATATATAAAGGCCAAGAAGTTGGATCTTCATACGTTTTTAGGATGGATTTCATAGTGCGATGAACACTTTCTACTTTACTGTTACAAGCAGGGTTACCTACTAAAGTAAAACAATGTTCAATGCCCAATATATTAATATTTTCTTTCCGTAGTTTAGATCTGTACACAGATTTGTTGTGTGAAATGATTCTTTGGCTGACGCCATGTTTGCGTAGTAAAATACATGGTGCAAATTCTCATAATTCAAGAAAAGATATGGTAGAAAGTCTCGTAATGCAAGAAGTCGTGTGAGACTTCTTTCAGGTTGAAAAATAAGTGGATTTTGTTGGGTTATGATTGCAGGTAATGGAATTTATTCTGTTTCTGTCATAGTATTTAAATTGTTTTGTGGTTCCGGATGGGGGGGAGGTATCAATGAGATATTCACTTTTTTTGCAAATAGAATAAATCCCTTGGGTAGTCATGGGTATATTTTGCACTTATGCCCGCCCACCTAGATGCGGTTTGCAACACGTACAATCTGTCCACATAGATGCAGTTTATACGTTGTTCACATAGATACAATTTTAAACTTTGGCCACATAGATGCAATTTAAATTTTGCCCACATAGATACATAAGTGCTTACCCATTTGTGGTTCTGCTAGAATATCTCGTTAAGACGCCATTTGATTACGTCTATTCTCTGCAATTATCGGACAATCTTTAATGAAGTGTCTGGTGTGTTTACATCTATAGCAAAGACGATGCTGATGTCGCCTTTTCTTTTGTTTGATCTGGAATCCGTTTTTGGGTCGTCTTGATCGACTAATGAGTTGTTTAGTGATGGTTTCATTGGGTTTGCAAGTTTTTATGTTCTTTAAATTTGAAACCGTATATTTGTGTGTCATTCCATCCTCCTGTTCATACGTTTGTGTAGCTTTTGTTGCCCTTGGAGGATTGTCTTGTATACTTGGAGTCGGTTTCTGCACGTTGATTGCACTTGGTTGTTGCTGTTTGACCGATGGACTTATGTTCCCTAATAATAGATTAGCCGGTGAAGACAGGAATTCCTCCTTCTTTCTAGGTTGGAAAAATTGCTTGAAGGGTTTTAGTTTAGGCATTTTAGTTTGTTTCCTAACTGTAATGTATGAAATGATTTATTTAGTTAACAGTTCGACTGAATCAATTTGGAGGTTTTAGCACAATAGGTTAAACAGTTTGAACCGATAGTCGAATTTTATGAAAAAGTTGTTATAACTTCTGCAAACGTTTTTATTTCTATCTTGATTTTTTAGAATATCAATGTATGGCAACTGGGATTCACAAATAGTGTGAGTCGTAACCTTCACCTGAAAGAAAGGAGAAAAATGGAATGGGTTATATTGCGGTTTTAGCATAAACTTATTGCTTTAATTGAAGAGTCATTCTAAAAGCATTTGGTACTTAATCATCACGTATTCTGCAAATAGGCCACCATCAAAAAACTTTGCAGTATAGCATACTTGTAGCTTGAAATAATATCAAGGCCACTTTGAGGTGTTGATTTCATGTAGTGTTAGTTATCAATGTGAACGCAAGCGACAAAGAAGGGTGTTTAGAGCCTTGCAAATGGTAGTATCTCGCAGCATAATGCTATAATGATGTCGTGGATAGACATCTTTTAAGTATGTGTTAATAGCTTTGAGTGTTATCCCAATTCTGTAGGCTAGAGTATATGGTGTAAGGGGTGTTTTCGCAACAGACAGTTTGATTACGGTGGGATAAAGAATTCGGTTGTTGTTATAATGAAGTGTGTTGCTAAGGCCATTGTGGAGTATTTGCCACCTCTATGTCTTCCGTCGTAACGTTTATAAACAAGCTACGCAGAGGTTTAAGGGAATTTTGATATCGGACGTAAAGGTAAGACTGGTTTGGCAGGTAGATTCATCAATATTTCTCATTGTTTTTATCCAAGTTGCTGGAAAACATTTAGGGATATGGTCAGGCGAGCAAGATTACAGGAACTAATGGTTGAAGATTATGTGGTATGTTGCAAATGTAGTCTACATATTAGTGAGCAATTATAATGTCTCACTAGAAAAAAATTGCAAGTTAGCAGGAATGAATTTATGAAAAAATTTAAGTATAACATGTTAAATATTTAACATTTCGTTTCAAACATTTGTTACTATGTCCTGTTTCTGTCTTCTGCTCGACCGTCAGACTGTTAAAGCAACCACACAGAAGAGAAAACATGCACAAGGCAGAGAAAAGTACGTGAAGAACGGTATGGTGCCAACGAAAGGGAAACACATTTCGAAAAAAAGCAACACATTTAGTGATCATCTGCAGTATTGGAAAATTGCGATGACTGTTTGGCCATTGGATGTGAACTGTTGCAAGACAGTTATCTCTATGGCCAGCGCACATTCACAATGATTGCTTCAGCAAACCAGGTGAGCTTTCAAAAATCATAAATTGAGTTCATATGTGCAACACACGTTTTTTTGCAAGCTCTTTGGATTATTTCCAATAATGAGATAAAATCTGGACCACACAGGTTACTTGCATTGAGGTATATTGGTTTGGGGCTTTCATTAAATTCTGTATAGCATTGTTCAGAACAACAGTGTTCAACATGCTCTTTTTGCAGACAGTTCACACAGCATAACACAGATGCTGTGAAACGAGGTTTTTCTCCTTCGTTCAATTCTGTGGTGGTGTATGTAGCCGTCTGCTTCTCAAAGGAGATCTGGCAGTTGCAGATAAGTTGGGTGAAGAGTGGAACATCTGCAATCAACGAAGTTTCCACTTTGTAATAAACAATAAAACTGGAAGGGACTTTTGAGGTATAAATTAACGGTAATATCATAATCCATGCCACATATGCATAGTAAAACATGCGCGTGATAGTATCTTATGTGATCAGTGTTGAAACGCAATAATTCAAGAGGAATCGAATGAGAGATTCAAGGTTATTTGCGCCTTTTGAAAAAGTCCGAAACGTCCCTGGTACTAATCACTGGCTTAGCCGTTTCAGCTGTTGCTATTTGAATAAGGATTTTTATTTGAAGTGCCATTGCAACCAAGAAGTTGCGTGTATATAGCGTTCAAGCTCTTTTTCCTGGAAATTCTCTTTTGCTTAAAGCGTTATTCAGATTTATAACAGTCATAGTGATCAGTTCCGTAAGAACAAAAATGCATATCGTTACTATGCCGCCACGAGATTGAAAAATGTATTATGCAGCGACAGGATTGTTGAAATATTAATGCTGAGACTGCTATAAAAGGGGAGTTTGGCCCGTCCAGGTTCCATGCATGATGTGGCTTAGCCCGTAATATGGTCTGAGGTACTGAGCCGTAAGTATTTGAACCATAGGGTTGTATGAAAGACTTTATTAACCGTTTTTCAACAACCAGCATTGTTATGTGAAAAATTTTGAAAAAGATGAGATGTTTAACTTTCAATGTTAATATCGGGAAAAACATATCGAACAATCTGTAATAAATAAGTAAAAAGAAAATTGAATAATTTTGATAGTAACAGTATGGAATTGCTGAATTTTGTAATGTATTTGTAGAAGCTGAAAAAAAATTTGAATTTTAGAGTTGATCGTAACTTAACTTGACCAAAACAAGGTGGTTTCTTCCGACTTCTCTATTGGAATTATGTGTTGGTTATTCTTGTCGTGTGATGTATTCATTTTTTTGAAAAAAAATATTTGTAATAGAACATAGCCTTAAATTATGTTCACAAAGCACAAACATCATATGTGTGCGTTCTTAAGCCATTTTGGATTTGCCGTAAAGAGGGACCTGCTTTGCAGCAGATCAGCAATGGCGCAAGTTTCCAACTGATATCAAACTGCTTTTGTGATCAGTCATAACCGTATTGCCTTTTTCTTTGAAAGAAAAATGCTTTTATCTCATGAGATGAGGAGTTAGGTGCAAAGTACCAGCAGCATGTTATTATTGAGTTAGGCCAGAAGCTAATTATTGGTGTAGAAAAAGAAAGATATGTGTATGAGTGATACTGCCTTAGATAGTTTAGTAAAAATGCGGAACGCTGCGTAAAATAACCTGCGAAGAAGGTACCAAGTGTTTGAAAAATTGAAGTGCGAGCTGAAGGAAAATTTAATTCCCAGATTGGCTGTATAGGATCGATGAGGATCTTTCTCAAAGTCTGTTTGAATGTTGCATTTTACACTTGATGCATATAAATGCTGTATGGCAAAGCTTATGTAGGCGCTACAAAAAAATTATTCGCGCTGCTAACATTTACAGAAATTTTTGAACCCCAGAACTATTCAGTAATGCTGAAACATGAAGAAATACGACAGAAGTATCTCTTTTTCAGAAAAAGACTACATTATTTTGAAGCTGAGTGAATTATGCCTGGTTGCATTTGCACAGCTCGCAAAGAAGAGTGAAAAGACTATTGTGACTTTGTGGATGTGGCGCACCAAAAACGTATTTCACTTGGCGTAATCAGGTGACTATGACTTTATCGCAGCTTGCCAAGGATGCTTCAATTGTATGCGCAGACTCAAATTCATACTTCACGCAGTGGCGTAGCTAGAGTGTGGGCTGCCCGGGGCGGCCTTTGAATTTGGCGCCCCCGAAGCCCATAAATATACGTATTGAACAGTGACTCCCTCTTAAAGCTTTGTATATATTTAACTAGTTTTTGCACCATTATTATACTACAGTACTCTCTCACATGCTCAAATATGGTGTTTTATATACACACCAAAAAACTCAAACATTATAAGTAACATTTAACAAAAAGCAAAAATGACATATGGGGAAAAATAGTTAAAAAAAGTGTAAAAATTAAGACTACCTTTGTTTCTGAAATAAAAACTACAATTTTCTACACAGTGACTTTTCTTGCCTTTTTGTTGGCAAATTCTTCAATGGTAATGTCAAAATTTATATTATCTGTCAGTTGTTGCTCTACAGACAGTGTGGCAAGATTTCTCAACC
>JGI24158J21664_10012104_pt1 | contig 11449 bp, 3 predicted proteins | sample Ectturendosymbi3_FD_21664 | JGI IMG/M metagenome (IMG submission 21664)
TAGATTAGTTGTCTGACGCTATCACTGGAGGCAAAGATATCGGTCTCTGGTCGTTCAATATTCCGGAAAAAATGCGAGAATATTGGTCGAAAAACGCAAAGTTATTTTTAAAACATGATGTTTCACAACACAGAAAAAACAGAAACACGTCACGGAAATGCACCACAAATTTTATTCGGGACTAGAACCACAACGCCGAAGTCGTTGAAAGAAACTGGTTTGTTTTTCTCCTCCATAAACTTGTGTTTATTGTTTCACGGGTAGACTGAAGTGGGCGGATACGACTAAATGTGCGCATTTCCTTATTAGAAAAGGAATCTGTGACTGGAAGCTCGTTGAGGAGCCACGAGCAGTCAATGGAACATAGAGATGCTACGATTACGTTTTGTCGCGGATGTAATTAATCACTATGAAGAATTGATACAAAGCTAGCTAGTCAGGTCAATCGATGGCAACATTCAACGTTTGGCTTCTGTCGCAAAATTTGCTGCTGAGCGCAGATTGATCGACTGACGTTTAGAGATGATTAAAACGAAGGACTGTCCAGAAACTTTTTTCAAGCAAAATTTCGAAAAAAGAAAAGACGATCCTGGTGGTGACCAGTTTTGCAACAGTTTCACAAATCGCTAATCATTGTCAATTATCATGTTGCATCATAAAGTTTTGTTACACTTGAGTTAACAAATATGACACCACAAGATTACGTCATAATATTAATGATCCGTGGAAATACCACTGACTTCATCGATCATCCCTTACCTAAAGATTCTATATCCGCGTATGGGGCCTCCCATCATGCCTGGGCCCCGGTCCCCCCACCATCCAAATCCGGCGCTGTGAGGGGCATTATGCATAAAAGGGGCACATTTCCACGATTTTCAGAAAAACGGCTAAATACGTCACACTTTCGTGGGGCCCCAAAAACTAAGATGGTCTAAGGCGCCACGCTCCCTAAATCCGGCCCTGCGAACACCGCAGTGATTCGGCGAATGCGTCGATTGATTTTTCACGTATGTTGCGTTTCTTCGTCCTGCGATTTGTCTTTCGCATGAGACCGGTATTGCAAGTTTTTACGTTACCGCATTGTGCATGTCGCGTGCGGTGAAGCCCTGCGGCCCCCGTTTTTAATTTTGTTGTGGGAATGAAGAACTTTCCAAAAGACGCTAACTTAGGAGAATGTGGTGCAATGATTAATTAACGCACTGTTCGCATTCCACTGATTATAAAGTGCCGTTGTAATCAAACTAGCTCCGGGCTCCGAGCGCTGTTTTCTTGACAGTCACTTGTTGCATTCACGCGTTCGTGGCAAATCTTAACGACTGTGTTCTGTCGTGTTCTTCGTTTCCCGCCGAAAGTAATAACGTCACTTTGTTATGGTGCAGCTTGTTTAAAGTTTTACGTTAATACAATCTGAGGTCAGTTTTGTAATCCCTCGTACGGCTTATGGCAAGAACTAACAAGTTTCTTTTTACTGAGACTTTTATATTTACTGATATATCTTGCCTGTCAGGTTTCGCATCACTGATGTCAAAGCACACCTGACTGGATTCATTTCTTTCTCCACGAAAATCACTTGGCTGTTTTCGCAAAAAAATTTGTAATTACTTTACGCTTTTTGAACTGTGATCCTGGATCACTCACATCACGACTATTAGCATCAAAACTGCAACGTTCAAATCATAACTAGTCCTACGGATTACTGTGTAAATGCCTTTTAGTCTAATCTGACAGACAGCAGCGAGCAACCACCGTTTCCAGATGCTTGACAAAGACTATAGCAAGTGCTTGCCCAGTTTATGGCAACTTTTTGGCAAAAAATTTTGACATTGGCAATCTTAATGGGAGAATTGATTTTTTGTTAATTTTTTGCAATTCATTTATTTTCCATACTTTTCAATTTTTAAATTTTTGACAGCTGAATTGAAGTTCCACTGTAAAGCACAATACCAGTAGTAATTGTGCTTTGCAGAAATTGCAGGGTGATCAAAATGATAACTCACTACGATTAACGGCTGCATTTTCTCTCTTAAAGTTTGGGCTTTTATGTTTAAATGTTTAAATTGCTTGACGATAAATCACCAACAAATTTATCGTGCACATCTCGGTTCTTTCTTTAAAATAGCTAACATTTTTTAATGCTTTTGAGCAAGATGCATGCAACCCCACACCAACCAAATCTCCATTGATAGGCTGTTAAGAGTAGAAAAAGAAGTTTGACCAAGATCGAGCGTACTGCATGAAATAAGTTTCAATGAACTTTTTACTTCTGGAGGGTATGCATCTCCCTTGTATCCGCTTAAGGGAAATGTAATTCAAAATCCAAAACACACAAATCAACAAGCAAAATTTTAGTTATTTGGGCTGCTTTTGTAAAAAAAAACAGGCTATTGTTTGTAGTCGAAACTTCTGAACGATAACAACCAAGTGAAGAAGCAAATTTCAGATAGTCTTTATCGGCTACGTACGATTACACCCGTTTGTCCAGATTTGCAAGTAAACTCCATTAACTACAGTATGAAAAGGAATTGCGCTCACTTTTCGTAAACTAGCAGATAGCGTTTGATCAACTTGAAACAAGTGTTTGTTCAAACAGCTAATAAAAGAAGCTAGCGCAAATAAGTTTTCCGAAAGATAAATACATTTGCCATGCATGTCATCTTCTGACACATGAGACAAGCAAACCCATTAAACGGAATGCTTCATCCACTGGTAACATTTCCTGTTTCAGAAAATAATTTTTATTAGTTGGGAGCAACTGTATTGGATGATATGTTGGTTCTATTGATTTAATTGCAGACTGGAAACGTAACGTGCGTGGCTTTCGCTCCACGGCTATTTATTAAATAAAAGCACCAAAGTTTCTTGGCAACGCGAATAACGGGTTTTCCGCTATAAATACGTCACGATGACACCACAAGTACGTGGGAAATACCTCAAAAATGCGTTGGTGTCTTCCGCATCCGCGGATATCTTCACTAACTTTCTAGCTCAATCTGTTCGCGAGTTATGGCCGATAATAACCTTGAAAGCCATTATAGGTACATGTCTATGTGGGCCTTAAAGGGTTTTTAATGCTAAATGCATATATTTGCTAGATTCAGGATTGACATTTGGGCTGCCACCAGGGTTTCTGGAGTAGACGCGACTTCAGGCACCAACTTCTGCAAATCATAAGCATTAACGAATTGTCACAGCAACAGAAAAGATATAAGTGCATCAGAACGCAGAGAAGATCGCTTTACCTCTCTATTCAGCTCACTGATGTCTATGGCGGCTTACTGTGACAATTAATGCTGAGGTGATTTTGTTCTTTGAGTGAGGTCTTTGGCTAAAATCCCTCTTGACTGCGTTCCACTTTTTGAGTAACCATGAGGTCGGTTTGAATGATGAGTAGCGCTCAACTTGAGCAGTGTTGAATTAACATATTAAACTAACAATCTCGAAAGATTAAAAGTTGACGAGTGTAAGCAAGACCTCCGAAATGTTTTAATCAAAGAGAAATTATCATTTTGAAGAAATAAAAATCAAAACAGGAAAAACTGAACGTCAAAACTGGAAACCTGTGTACAGCAGATACGGTCTTGCGAAACTAAGCCAGAAAGAAAAACTGCTTGGGTTACATGTTTTGAACAAGACTTTCTGCAGTTTCTTTGGTTAATTTATGCAAAGCTTTAAATCAGGGGTGAAAAAATGCGGCCGCGCACTCGCGCCGCGCGATCAAAGACTGCGCGAACGGGATTTACAGCGACACAGCTGTGTCTACAGTTCATAATTAGCATTCATTTTTCTCCCGTCATATGTCATTTACCATACTATGTTTTGGGTTAAAAGCGAAATGACGTATTGAAGCCACGACTTAGATAGATGGAACTGAGTGTAGATAAAGTCAGTTTCGGACCAATGAACGGCCACCTGTTGACGAATGAACGGTCAGCATAGGGAGTTATCAAAACTTATATGTGTGTGCTACTAAAAATTTCTGCACGCTACTAACGTTCACAGAAAAGTTTGCACCTCTGCTTTAAATCATAAACGTTTCCTCAACAACTTTTATTGTGAGAAGAATTTATAAACGTAATGAAACAAGGCCGAAGATTGCCTTGATACAGAGAAATAATATGGTAAATAAAACCTGATGTATTAACTATTGATTAGAACTATAAGGAAAGTAAAGACATATATTGAGTGTAATGAACTTGATTGACTCAAAAATTTGTGGAGCAGTCAATCAAATTACGATAAAAAACACCATAGAAAGATGGGGATGTCGATCCAATCCACATTGGTGAAAAAATTTTACAGATAAGTTGATGATGCCGATAATTGCATAAACCTGACCGTATAGTGTCTTTAAACATTTACTAATGCTGCTCAAAGCAGTGGCAGACAAACTTGTCATAGAGGAACTACATCAGTGAGCCATGAAAGCAAAGGGCCGCACCTTTCAAAATCAAGCGGTGCGCTCCAAGATGTACAAAATATAGACAGCATGGTAAATAAAAACAAGCCATATTTTTCTCCAGGCTTACGCGGACTGCAAAGAACCCAGTAGAGGGCCGTAGTTTGCCCACTCCTGTGACTTCAGGCGATAATTAGTATATGCAACAACAGAAAGCAAAGTCACTGCGATACGATGAGGTATTTAAACATATTTCAGATATACAGTCACATATACCGTATATTCAAAATCTCTTTGGATGCCGCAATAAATGCAATAACTTTCTGAAGTTTGTACTGTAGGTGAAATAACACAGAATCTAGAAATGCTTGTCAGCAATCTCTAAGCAATGTTTCCTTCCTGATGTGGCGGCCAAAAGATGGTGCCACATGTAAATAAATGGTCACCGCTAGATGGTGCCTATGAGTAACAAGTCACTGTGATAGTCACCACAAGCGAATTGTCGTGATTCTCTTATCCCTATATAGTGATAGTGCAACCTAGTAGTAGCAGAGTGAACTCAGTGAGGGAGCTCTATTGCTGCTGGTTGCTTTCATGTGAGTTAATGCCCCGAATCGCCATCTTTCTCTTGTGCTTGCCTCAGTAGTTCAAGGCGATGCAGTCAACCGCAAAACAAACCAGTAATAGTCTGATATGTGCAAGTCAAATAAAGGTTGTTATCTATTGCTTAGTTGTTTGGAAACAACTGACATTAAGCGATGCACCAGCTTCTTGCTACTTGAGAAAATGAAACGAAGCTCATAATGATATTGTTCAAAGACCGTCCATGCATACGAGGCCACAATTTCAGAAACTGAAGTTTGAACCTGGGGACCGATAACAATTTTGTTCAAAAATGGTTAAACGAGATGGTTTCGAATTTTTTCGTGAAAGAGTATTACTAAAACTGGTCTCGCATCGAGTGTCGAGATTCCGCCAGTGCTACATAGATCTTAAAAAATCAAAAGAAAGTGCTACAGGGTACTTCATTTGACTGATGCTGTTGTAGCTTGTGAACAAATCCAAGATACAAGACACTGAAGCGGTTACATTAAAAATATTAAAGGAACTAAGTTTTTTGACGTTTTTTTACAACCAAAATGAAATAGCAAAATACGCAGAAAACAACCAAAACCTGATACTTATACAAGGGGCTTATTGGAGAGGAATTTTGCTCTCGTTCTATCTACTTGNGTTACAGATTGCCACTTTGTCTCTGCGGTCTTCACAAGTCACGTGCTTTGTTTATTTTATGCTCTTTTGTGTTCTCTTTTTTGCGTATGACTTGATCTAGCTGACTCAGCGATGGAGATGTCACTTTGCTGACTCTGCTACGGTAATGTTGCTTGACTGGTTCACTTTTTTAAATGGGGTGAATTAACATCTCTTTCTGTATTTTTAAAAGAATTTCTATCAATCTATGCGTAGTTTCTACCGCAGAAAGGTAAAAAACTGCGGCTGTCTTTCCGTATGCTTTCGATGTGCGAATTGGAGAATTGTCCAAAACGCAGCAATATCAGCGCTAGGTGGAAATAACAAGATTTTTTGCGCTATCTGACTTTGTGACTGGAAACCTTGTTCGTCTATCAATCTTCAGCAGGGGCTGATGCGAAAGGTTCGTTATCAAACTACAACCTAGCAATACACAGCATTCATTTCCTACAAATTAGAAATGCCTATTGTGCTGACGCAAGGTTGAGGAGTCGGAGGTAAAATATCCAACTCCAATCCGACCTTTCCAAAATTTCCAGCTTCGACTCCTTAATATAAAAGGAATGGAATTTGGCTGTTAAAATCAATGGAAATCGTGGTGCACAGCCAGAAACATCGGTTTCAGCAAAAGTTTCAAAAGAAATTGCACCATTTCAACAGGAATTCCAATTTAGGAGTGTGATGTAAAAAATGATCCAATTGGACATCCGGTGTCGGAGTTGGATAATAAAATCCGACTCCGTCTCCCAGTGTTGTTTGGAATCCGACTCCGACTCCACCCAAAAACCTCCGACTCCTTCCGACTCCGACCCCGAATCAGACTCTGCAACCCTGTGCTGATGGCACAAGCGTAGTTTACAGGATATCCACTTCCAAGCAGCAGGTGCGATTTTTTGAAAGGTCAAGAAAGACGATTCTGCTGAAGAGCAAATCAAAATTGTTCTTTGCAGTGTTTGTTTGCAAAGTTCTCATGTTTATCAGCGCACACACTTTTTAGACTAAATGAAATGCAAATGAATGAAGCCACAAATAAAAGCGTCTTTGGTGAGTAATGTAAATCAATGCTTCGCAGGTTTTCTGAAAACCCTTTTAACCCTCAACATTTGTTTTATCTGTCTATCACCGTCAAACACATTAACTTTGAAACCATGCTCTCGGTAACGCTAATCTTATAGGTTTGGCAATCTTGCGTTTTTTTACCCAGAGGGTGGCTGATCTTAAAAATTTTAAGAACATTAAATATCAAGATTTGCTACACGGATATTTGAATGGTTTAGGTCTAAAATTATATTCTTTGTTGATTACTGCTCCGAAACTTCAACATGCCGACATATGTATTCTCATTTTTGCACCTTATCAATATTACCGGACATAGTTTGAGAATTTTTTATGCAAATGGAGTCAGGTTGGAATTGAAGAAAGAAAACTTGAAGATAATTTGCAAGGCAGCTTCTGCATTTAAAGGGATTGATATAATTGCGACGTATTCGCGGAAACAGTAATTGAAAGTCTTGCAAGTGATGCTACTCACAGTTTCCTGCGTAAAATCCCCTTGTCACAACGGGTGATGACGTCCAGCAGTCGAAACTGAGTCGTGTGCATATGCAGCTGAAAGCCTGCAAAAACAATATGACGAACATTTTACGGGAAGGGGTAGCTCCTACCTATCGGAAAAAGGACGCTTGATACGCCATCGAAGAGTGCAGCGTGAAATGAGTCACAGTCTAAACGATTCCGTTGCCTTACTCAAAGCACAGAGTTGTTTTGCAAGCTTTGATTTGTTTGTGTTGGAAAAATTGATTTAGTGGCGCACATGTTCATAAACGAAATAAGCCGTCTGTGAATCAACTGACATTTGCACTTTGTTTGCTTCGTGTGTTCTCTTGCTCATTAGGTTCTGAATGTTGCGTGGATATAAAATAATATATATCGCAGGGAGTTTGATAGAAGGAAAACAATCCTACTTTATGAGGTTCACCTTCAAATGAAAGAAACCTAAAAATGTATACACTTCACAGGTACGTTTCGCCTGCGCAATAAACTGATCATTTTCAACGCTGGTCGTCTGCTACGACCAGCTTAGATAAAGTTATAAAACCATTTAAATTTGTACCGAACTGTTACAATTTCTATAAAATATATAAAAACTTTTATTGAAAATAGTTTTTAGAGGACAAATTTTTATGTAAATTTTTTTCACAGTTTTGTTTGACACATGCAAGAACTGCTGCTATAGAAATATGTTCGCGTGAAGTACTCAGTTCAGCAGCTATAATACATGATTTTGGTGTATAAGAAACTAGTATTTTGAAAGAATTACTGCGCCTTTTGACATTTGATTTGATCACGGAAAATAAAAGCCACTCAATTTCGTTACCAATCCGTTATGAAAGAAAAAACCCAAAACCAGAACTCACTCGTATACGTAAACTGTAACTGTACCTGTTAGCCTAAAATCAATAGTATTCCAAAGTTCAGATACTTCATAGACGGAACGCTATCGTAAACCATCAATATTTGTCGAAGCAATTTAGTTTTTTTGTGGTTTTCATCTCAAAGGCTTTTGTGCTATACCTGGCCAAATGCTGTCAGACAGTTGTTGCACAAATTAATAAAGATTTTTTNTTGCTTGCACTAGTNATCATAATTGCACTCGGCACTGAGGTCAATCCATAGAAATTGACAGAAACAAGCTTTTGATTGACGCGGTATTTAAATTTGCACGAAGGAAGTTATTCAACCAATCTTACGTTTCGATTGCAAGAGAAGATGCAATAACGCAAGGTGAGTCACACGCTGAACATATATATATGTTCAAAACAGCTTGCAAAACAGCAGTCTTTAATGTTGCAAAACAGCAGTCCTTGCAAAACCTTGCAAAACAGCAGTCTTTAATGTCAAAACAAGGGAGGCTGCCTAATTTTTTGCGTACGTAGAGCACTGAGCAAGAAGTTTCACCATGTTCATTAATACCGTTTGTTAATCGCTTCAGCTTATCGTATTGCACTCTTCGGAATAAATGATGCCGACAATTCTGTATGCAGAGCTTTGTTCCTCAGATTCTAACAGAAAGTTGTTTTTTCTGCAGATTGCAAAATATTTATTGAGTTGTTATGCAGTAACATGTTTGGTTTCAGGATCGTAGCAATTTTTATTCTGGCTTCAATTTTAATTTCCTACTCCTCTGCATGGTAAGTGGCATTAACTTTGTTTAAGTTTGGCAGTTTGACTGAGATTTCACCGGGAAATCTTTGCCATCTTAAGAAATTAGTACTGAACTGTCTCATGCTGGGCAAGTTGTTTTTGTGAAAAAAATGCATGCAAGAAGGCCCAGGCTTAAAAATGCTTCCCCAGCGGTTCTCAAAAACATTTTCAGAAATATTTTTCAAGTTCAGCTATTATTTATTATGTTGCAAGCTTGAAACATTACAAAATGATTTACATGATTAAAAAAAGTATATGTACTACTTGCGCATTTAGCACCAACCAGCTGCTAAATCAAGGTAAGTCCGGTTGATTTGTTCGTACTTCAAGCAACAGTCTTCATGCCAAGAAAATGATCCGTTTTCTGTGGTTCAATTCTAGAAGAATAATTCAATTACTTCTATAAAATTCCCATAAAAACATAAATGTTATAAAACGATTTCAACAAAGTTTTCTTCCTAAATGAAACAATTTATCTTTTCATAGTTAAACTATTCCAAAAAATGGTACTAGGATTTTCTACAAAATATATGTAGGTCAGGGTTTTTCTTAAGGTGTTTTAGGGACCCAATTCGGGTCCCTAGAATTGAAAATCGGGTCCCTAGAATAAGCGAAAATTATCATCGGGTCCCAAGAATCGGGTCCCTACAGATCCATACCGGGTACCTAACATTTTCCTAAAAAACAGAAACTTGTGCAAGCATTCTGTTTTCAATAGATTAAAACTATTAAACATCAAAATTACGGTTACCAAATTTAAAATGGTGTGGATTATTTATAATATTCGTATGGGAAGAACAACACTGATTTGCTTTTATTCTAATTTGGGGCTAAAGTTTTTTCTCGCAGGGTGCGTTTTCTGGCAAAACTGTTGGTTTGAAAAGCTTTTTTCTATTATCTTACGAACTAATAACAAGTTTAGTTACCGGCGCGTGTTTAGTAAACCTGTATTTAGAATCAAATTTTAAGCGTACAAGTGTTGCCTGTACTTTGGAAAGGCTGCATTAACAAGGCACGTTTGTTAATGACGCCTTGTATTGTGTAGATTTTGTACATTTATATCAAAGTTTCCCAACTTTATTGTGGTTTGGTGCCCTCTTGTCACATTCGAAACGAATGTTCACCTTTTGTTTTCAGATGGGTTCTTAGTTTTCCCTCTCCCCTGATACACACATGCGATCACGCAGATTTTTATGCTTCAGATTGAAAACAAGTTTGATGTACCTCGCAAATAAAACTTAACTTATTACACCATTTCAGTTTGTCTTTACAATTATTAATAACAGGATGGGTGCGTTTGGTAGAGGGTTTAATAAAGAAGCTGATAATTAAGACCAAAAGGCAGCACTGGATACAACTGCACATCCAACACATTCGACCTTATCTTAACAAAATTTTTGTGAACAAACTGCTAATTACGTTCAAAATATGATGCATATTTAGGAGACGAAGGCGAAGGCGTCGTTGCGATTCATCACCATGCCAGTGGACGTGGGGCGCTTGCTCAAGGGGATGTGGCGGCGGAACGCAGTCCCCTAGGGTGACAAGAAGACAAGGGTCTTGTGGTTCTTGTCATCTTCCAGGAAATAGGAGATGCAACACGCATTGCTGTCCAGGTACATACGCAAATTTGAAAGCAGCTACCTTGCAAAAAATTTTATATTTCGTTTTAATTGCAGTACCACTTACTACTTTTTCCACGTTTATGGCGATTTCCATCAAGCTATTAAACGTATTAGAGTTAAGATCAGACTTCATCCTTTCGGAATTAACCCTCATAAAATGCTTCTATTCGGTAAAGAAATTTAGTTCTTTTCACCATGCTTTGGCACTTTCTTTAGTTTCTCACTGTATGAATTATTGTTGCATCCACCCTTGCTTTTGAGCAATATCTCTTCCACTGAAGAAAGAGTGTTCAAACATTATGTAAAAAATAATCAGAGCTGTTTCATTTTTGAGCAGAAGCTTTTTCAAAACCTGCAACTATAAGTGCTTTCCTCCATAAAGCATTTTTGACCACTGTAATGTATTAACAGAAATCAATATCCTTAGCTTTCAGATACAAAATTTTCCTAAGTGTCCCTTAATTTTTCTATATCTTTGGCTACGTGGAAAACACTTTGTATAAACGCAGAAAACCTTTCGAACAATAGTTGCAACTGCAATCACCTCGGACAATTTTGAAACACCTCGTGAGCATATTAAAAAGACAAATGTTGTTCGATTTTTTCAAAATTAAACGTCGTTCTATTTGCAGTGAATTGTGTTTGGGGAGGATGGAGTTCGTGGGGTTCTTGCTCCAGGTCATGCGGTGGCGGAACCAAGACTCGATCGCGAGGTCACAGCCGAGCACGAAGTTGCGGAGGTGCTGCTTGTTCTGGCCCTAGTACTCAATCAACATCATGTAACAGCCAATGCTGTCCGGTAAACTGTGCTTGGGGAGGTTGGAGTTCGTGGGGTTCTTGCTCCAGGTTATGTGGTGGCGGAACAAAGACTCGATCGCGTGGTGAAAGCCGAGCACGAAGTTGCGGAGGTGCTGCTTGTTCCGGCCCTAGTACTCAATCAACATCATGTAACAGCCAATGCTGTCCGGTA
>JGI24158J21664_10012105_pt1 | contig 11448 bp, 5 predicted proteins | sample Ectturendosymbi3_FD_21664 | JGI IMG/M metagenome (IMG submission 21664)
TGTGGTGTGGGATCACTTGTTCCTGTAGCTGTGATGATGAATTCAGACAAATACTTGGATGTGATCCAGATAAAAGCAATTTCCACACATGAGAGAAACCTTTCCTGAAGCTGGAGTGATATTTCACCAAGATCTTGCCCCATGCCATGCATCAAAAAAGTGAAGACATTTTTCAAGAAACAGAATATAAACGTTTTGGAATGGCCTGGAAATTCACTTGGTCACTATCCAATAGAAAATTTACTGTCATTTGTAAATAATATTTTGCAAAAACTGGACTGTAAAATCATGACCAAGCTGATTGAGGCCATAATACAAGTGTGGTATCAGGACACAAAAATCAAAGAAAACTGTAAAAGAATGGTGGAATCCAAGCCAAATAGAATGAAAGAGGTTTCAAAGAATAAAGGCGGACATAATACCTGCTGAAACAACGTTTTTGCTATGTTTGAGGTTGCACAAATGAAATAATTTGAAATTCGGTGTGCTTTACACTTTGAGTCAATTAATATGAACACGACTGTAGATATTCTAAAAAAATTGAGGGCTATGGCGCCCTGTGCGCCCCTGGCTACGCTTATGCAACAACCCCACCTACGCCGGTTTCACGGTTAATTGCCACAAAAAATGCTCATACAAATCACTTTTAGGACGGAGTATGGTAAGTATGACAAAACAAAGGAACAGGGAAAACAGAGACAATGAGTATTGTAAAGTCACAAGTAAAAATTTGTCCTCGTTTTGGCCTTAACGAACCTCACTGAAAAAGCTGTCCTGACAAGATTCGCTACTAGAGTCATTATAATTTGAGAAGTTCTGCGTTAGTTTTTTTTTGGAGTTACTTCAAAGCATTTATTTTCAAAATACCAGCGTCTGCCAACCCGACGAACAGGTCTGTTTTCAAAGGGAACCATTTTGAAACACTTGCATAGAAGATAAAAATATATAAAGAAATCAGTGCTAGCTCTCATGGCAAACATAACGCTGTCTGACTCAGATACATCAGTGCCTGATTACATAAGCGTAGCCAGGGGGGCCAAAGGGGCCATGCCCCCCAAAATTTTTAGAAAATATAGTCATTTTGTGCTTTGAGAGGCGTTTTTCTATGAAAAATAGTGTTGTTCACCTAAAATCAAACATTTTGGCCCCCCAAACTTTTTGGGCTGGCTACGCCATTGCCGGATTAGCAATAGTAGCAATTGCTATGGGCCCCGCGCTTCTGGGGGCCCCCGCCGTCTTCTGTATTAAATCTTAGTGATTACATTTCATAGATGATTTTTATTCAGTCTAAGAAGTCAGTAGTTTGCTAAATTTGCCGTAAGTAATAAAAAAGATTTTCAATTAAACGCTGTCTGTATCCAGAAATTCTTGTTTGATTCTTTTTGTACAGTTACGTAGCAAAAGGCATGAGATTGCGGTCAGCAGTGTTGCCATTTCAGCTGATTTGCTGCTAAACCTAGCAGGGTTTTCTCACTGTTGGCTGTAAAATTTATAATCTATCAAGTAGCTGATTTTCTAGCAGAATATTAGTAAACGTTTGGCAGATTTAGCAGGTAACAAATGCCTGACCAAAAATCTGTTTCAACAGTTTTTCAAGATGAAAACTTTTACGTCTACTCTTCATCAAAAATACGCTTGTCTTCTTTATGACGTTTTTAATTGGGTAACACCAGGACAATGCACAACCCGATGCCTGCAATTATTGGGAATTTTGATTATGATGCAACGAAGCTGCTTCAAACAGATAATTGTATCATAATGACAAGTAATTAGACGGCTTGGTGAAGCCTCAATGATTCGCTTGAGCGCTTAGTGAGCGTGTTAGGCTAAAAAAGACAACATTGGTAGAATATGTTTTTATCCCACGGCACGATCAGCTACGCTGGTAAGTAGTAATGTCTGGTAAAAAACTTCCTGGTAAACTGAAGCTGCCAGAAGTTTCGACATGTATGGTAGCAAGATTCAGAATTTAAAAGTTGGCTCGGTGCCTATCCTGCTGATTCAAGAAAAGCCAATTGCAAAGTTTGCAATAATGCAATCGCAGTGAAACATCGTCAGCTTGACTGGCATAACTGGTAGCAAAAAGCAACCAGATAAGACTGAAGAACTTTCTGCATGCTCCCACCAGCTGAATGCTGAAGCTATGCTCAGTCTGTTTATCGCTGAGCATTTATCTACTGTACAAACACATGCGATCATTTGAAAGAGATCGTCAAGAACTGTGTGTCATACAAAAACGAGGTAAGCTGCAGTAACGTTGCTCAAAATTTTGATTGAAAGAAAATTGTGGGCCGAAAAGTGTGGTGGCCAACACCGGCATTTTTAGCCTATTCTCATTGGGAACAGTGCAAGACGAAAAACTAATATTCTGTATATCTTTATAGGTTCCTTTTAATCATCTTAAAAATAGCAGATTGATTAATAGAATTTCACTGCTTTTAGCTGAAAGTTTGTGACAAGATTTTTAGTGGAATCTTGCAGTTTTTTGTGACACCATTTAGCAGATTTAGGTTACAGCCATCTGGCAACGCTGGCGGTCAGCACGATACACTCCGACTGTCATGTCACGATGCGAACTCGAGAGAACATGCCGAGAGTAAAGCTAGTAACATGGATGCCTTGCCCACACACAATATGAGGTGTTTTTTAACTTAGGGCCCCGCATTCTTAAAATGCTACAGGTCCTGCGCTACCTTAGTCCGACACTGAGATACATCTCTTATGATCAGCAATCATACCTTCCTTCTTAACAGATACTCGTATGCTTATCCGCGCTTCGTAAATTTTGCAGTAGTTTGAAGAAAATTAAAAAATTGAAACAAATCACAACCAAAAGTATTAAACGAGCTCTACGTCACAAGAAAGATCAACAAACCTACTGTACTTCTCAAGTTCAGAAGAAACACTGTAATATTATTAGTTTAGGTTTACCATATCTGATGCGGCAAAATTCCTTACAGTCTCAATGGAAACTTTTCGCGACCACAAACAAGCGTTGAAGGGCAAAGACTAGGTCCAATTCAAACAAAATTATTGTAGACGCTGGAAACAGTCGAAGTAGTAGAAGTTGAATTTCTCATATTTAAAGCACATGTACATTGTTTCAAGCTAAACGAAATCATTTTAATAGTCATAATTCCGGACATTAGAGCATTTTTATAATTATTTCCGGACACAAACTTTAACACCGAAATTCCGGACATGTCCGAGAAATTCCGCAGGTATGGCAACCTTATATTAGTTGCTACAACCGGTACCAAGAAGCTGCCCAACACGCTTCACAACTGTCAGAAGTTTTGTGAGATAGAATACCATACTTAAAGACATGTTCTACTTTTTTTGCGACGAAAACAGTCGTGACGAAACAGCTGAGATCAGAAACTTGATCCTACGTAATTACACGGCTTTCAGCCACAAGCGAATTATTAGACTGGTCGACTCAGTTAAATGTCGCTTGCAACTTATTTTGAAAATTTTGATAAACAAGTTCAAAGTTTCTCTTAGCGTTAATGACATTTGCTGCAAGGTTGTTTTCACGCTGTAAAAATAAGCTCACGAAATGTATTGATTATAAAAACAAATATTGCATATGTTAGAGTCAACCGAAATTCTTTAAAAATCGTGAACAACTGTGCGCTGCTGTACTGCAATCCACGTCTACGTTGCCACTATACGCTAGGAACGCAATCACGCGATAATGTTGACAGAAGCGATTGTCAAAAAATGACAGAAAACGTTGATCTCGTTACATCCTTTTCTTTTTCCTTCCGCTAAATTCCTCAGCGCAAAAGGCGTCCGATGTAGAAGAAAACTGCAAAGACGTTTGGTCAGGACAACGTCATGAAACGTCACCACGATTGCACACAAAAAACGCTGGCTCAACTTTTGCGCAGAATTGAAATTGCCACCGAGTGTGAAGCTGCTCTACCACCGAAATGGATTCTCGTTGAACAAAAAAAAATACATATAAATTTCCTCCTCGGGAAATCATTGCTATCGGTGCCTGTCTCTACAGCTCAGCATTATTTAATCAAAACAATGCTCAGGTCTGCTATCAGGAAAATTAGAAGTCATAGAGACAGGGAATGGTTTATGGCGTCATCCTCCACAAAATAAAACTCAGTAAATCTTCATCGTTTCCTCAAACAACTGAGTCAGTTCATCTCTTCCAGCCTTTCGCGGGGACAGTTTGGTGACGCGTTCTTGAGGCAGGGTACCATCCACAAGAGCCGGAACGTCGTCCGAGCTGTACCCTAAGACGCCCAAACCATCTGGTATCTGCGAATACAATTAGTAAGTGAGGAACACACGAAGTCAAGGCTTTTTTTCGGCTGTTCGGGCATAGCCAGGCAGTTGGCATGAATGTTTCTCGTGCTACAAGAAAACTGTGCTTCGATATTTGAAACGTTAAATAACAAGCTCATTCAATTGCAGCTGAATATTTCCACCCACCGCAAATTTTGATATGGATAACGCTGAACGACACAAAAAACACAGTCGTAACTTTTTTGCTGGAGAAAATTAATTGATTTACTTTCTAAACTAAACCGCAGAGTTATAAAATTGCTTCTAACATTATAATTCGAATTGTTTTCGGTTGGGATTCAAAGTTAGAGTTTACTGGCAATTGAATGTTACAAACAAGGCCAACAAATAATGTCTGCACTTTGGGACAACATACCTCTAATTTATGCATGTATTCCAACAACGTTTCGGAGAGTATTTTTCCAGCGTCTGCTCGTTTCGCGTTCGAAACATCGGCGCCAAGCAGAGCCGCACCTTCAAGATGACGTTCAGGACAAGCTTGGGCAGTGAAGCGAAACACGGCAGGCGCGTTTATGATAACAGATAAACCATGAGGCTGCGTAGAAAACCAATTAGTTTCAATTTATGGCAAGTTTAATGTAGAGAACAAAGGCAACTTATTACGCAACGCTGTTTTACATCAGCTGCTAAGAGCAGAGCTCTCACCACAGCGTCACACGAAAACATTGAAGTGCGAGTTGCAAATTTTGAAAAATGCTATGCCTTCCATTCACATTAATTCAGCAAAAACGTTGACTTCGTGCAACATAATTAGTTATTTTCAATTAAAAACGGAAGTCGTTTAACATGGAATGCAATGAAAGATTAGCCAAGTTTTGTCCATCTAACCCAGCTATGTCCAACCCAAATGGCTTACTGAGCCAAAAATTGCGTCACTATCTTAACCAGGGCCGCACATTGAATGACATATTAGTGAGGGCCGCACATTGTATGACTTATTTTGATCTTAGCAAACTAAATTCAGCTTGAGCTAATGTACTGAAAGCGTTCGAATCCTAACTGCAATGGTAACAGACGTGATAAAGGGGCACTGAGGACCACCTGCATCATAAATGTCAAATCCAAAAGTATCAACATAAGGACAGGTTATCAGTATGTAGGCTACTTATACAAAAGCGAAAACCCAAACTAGCCTGCACAAAACCTTCGCCTGGGCCGCGGGTTGGACATGGCTGATCTAACCCTAAATGCTTCAATTTTAGCACGAAGCATAAGTTTTAGTTATTGTCCGAGGCTACACAGTACTTTAACGATTACTGCACAACACTGACAACGTTTGGTAATCCAATAAGCGTAGGAGTTACTCAGAATTTTGTTAATACAATAAATCACTGAGTTATTCAGATTTTTTGAGGAAGTAAATACAATGCACATCTTGTCAACCTGCCCACTTATGTAACGGAAATAAAGCACGCCGCAAGGTTGTAGTAAATGACCGATGTTTGAAGCAGTGCTTATACATTTTTTCTTTTTGTGATTGGATTACTTTTAAGCATTACGTTTTGAGCTCACTGAATGTAAACACATCTACAACGCGTTTACTCCAAAATGCTTGAAATACCTCTGTAAGAAGTTGCAAGAGAACAAGCGAAAGTTCAATAGTTTAACGTGCATTCAACATGATCGTGTGCTAAGCCACGCAACAGCTGGCCTTGACGCCGCAGCAATCTTATACACTCCAGCTATTCGCAAATATCTTAGGCAAAAGCTCATTCACAAGACATTTCCCAGACAAAAACCCTGTGTTTCAAATACGCCGACAAGCAACGAGTACAATGAACACTGTGCCGATAAAGGCACACACGGCGGAGTAGCTGAACACACATGACTTACGATGAGGGGTTGTTCTTGATCGTAATCGGGTGAGGTCCAGTTTTTCACAAGTCCAGAGACAGGATATGACATCCCGTGGCTATGAGGTATATAGCACGATATCAGCGTTGGAAAAACAAGGTATCTTCATCAACAACCTACATTTTTGTTTTTCAATTTGCAGCAAAGTGCCTAAAACACCTTTGTGACATATAAGAAATGAAACTGCATCCACAGTTTCTGTGAGGCTATGTCATATTCATTTTAGTGTGAAAAAAAGCCTCATCTGAATAAAACGCTTCCAGAATGTACGACAGCAAAGTGTTTTCAAGGGCATAATCATAGAACGTAGGAATGCGAGAATATTTGAGATTTTTGCTAAACACGATGTTTTGGATTAATTTTGCAAAAGTGTACAAGTCTAGAACTGGATGTCACTTGCTGGTGACCAGCAATAGTCTAGAAACGACAAATTGATGGAGTGTGTCTGATAAAAACGTTCTGATATCAATCGCGTTTCAAACGAATTATGCTTCTTTGCAAAGGCCAGGCGTTTATATAGTGACCAACCACAATGACTCATTGCAATGCAAGAAACCATGGTGTTACCAAAACGAGGTAACTGAAACAAAACAGCTCTTGTTACTTTGGACAAGCACACCAACAACGCTAACCGTTGCGTTAACAGAGAGAAACGCATGCACATGCATTATTTTCTGTGGAACTACGTGGTTAGCGAAGTCAAATATGAGGTGGGGGCGAAGAGAAAAGTTAAATGAAACCACAAGCTCACTATAAATTTCGAAGTCTGCACGGTCTTTACGAAGCTTGGTTAAGCCACCAATTTTTTCGGAGTTGACACACCTTTCTCCAGAAAATCAAAATTATAAACAATCTGCAACTTTTTGAAGCATTTAGAAGTAAAAATAAAGCCAAAGATTTATTTTAAAAGCATTACGCTAAATCAAAATATTGTCGTCTTTAAATTGCCATTGAACATTGCAACCAAACTTTCACCACAGGTGGTTAATGGCACACCAGATTTACTAATGCTAAAATTACTTTCATTTTTTGAATATATAACGAATTGACATGTCAAGCTCCGAGTCAAAAATTCAGAGCAGCAACGCCACCCTTGAATGTGGATGACTATCGTCGCAATAGCGTTTTTAAGCAGGGCTGTGGAACCAGAGCCCAAGCAATTTTAGATGGCTGGAACCGAAGCCGGAGCCAAAAATTTTTAGATGGTGGGGCCGGAGCTTGAAATTTGGGTTCCGGTTCAAGCGAGTTATACAAATAATACAATGTTTTTTTCTGTTTTTTGGACCAAATTGTTCTGGAGCCGGAGCCAAAAAGTTCAAGATGATGGAACCGGAACCAAAAAAATTAGATGCCCGGAGCTAGAGCCGGAGACTGAAATTTGAGTACCGGCTCCACAGCCCTGGTTTTCAGGTCGTAAAACAGTATAAACGCTATTTAAGCGTTTTTACTGCATCCATTTCACCACTACACTCAGCAATCTTTCCTAGTTCATTAAGGTACAGGGAGACACACGGCAGGTGCTTACCACAGGTGGACCCCGGCATTTCCGAACCCAATGCCAGCAAAAGCACTAGCTAAATGCATTTGCGATCTCGCTTCCAGGTCGTCCGGGTTGTTAACGGCTCGGGCAATGTACTTGCTGGTGACAGTCAAGGCATGCTTCGACCACACGTCACTGGCACAAGCAGTATATGGATCAGCACAAAACCTTTATTCACTCAAAAAATCAAGCACAGACGCCAACCCGTTGCTAAAGGTTAACGAAAATACTGAACGAGACAACACTGAAGCAAGAAGCCTACCGTTAGTGAAGCAGATCACCCTTTAACACAAACTTACTGTTATCTATGAAGCAAACAGGTTAACACTATAATGGCAGTATTACTACAAAGCCAAAAATGTGTAGTACCCCAAGTTAATTTTTACAGCAATTACCTCGTCGTAAATGCTAAAATCAAACAATATCTTGCGCATAATGTTTAAACAGAGGGGTGGGGAACTTGCGGCCAGCACCAGAACTTTCCTCACCCACGTCAGAACACTACAGCGCGGAAAAGCGAAACTCCATCATAAGCAAAGACTAGTAACTAGAGAGAAGTCTCTCTCGCTCCACAAAATTTTCTCTCTTTGTTCGGTAAGGAAGATGAAGATAGAATTTAAGATAAACTTCCTTTTTTTGCGGCCTGCCGGTGATATTCCACAACTGATGCGGTCCGTTATAGTAAATAGGTTCCCCACCCGCGGTCTACAATCCAAGCAAGCAGGCTTGAGTAGATGATAGCAAGGAAACAGCTGCTCTATGCGCCAACAGCTACATTTAGAAACAGATATCGCTCACAACCGCTCACCTACGCACACGCACCTGATTGGATTGCAGCCCTGGTAGGCAGGACGTAGGGCAGGATTTTCTGGCCGTGGAACTCTTTCGTTAAAAGGAATTGCCGTGTATGATTCCAAAGCATGGCTGCAATACGGGAAAGCATCAGTGTTGTTTGCAGCATATTATGCATTTCATAAAGCATTGTTATGCCAAACAAGTCCGTGGAATGAAAATTACGAAACACTTTACAATGATAACTGAAAAATGTTTGTTAAACTTGGCAAAGTTTTAATTTGTATTTAATATGTAGCTCAGCATTTTGAGTTGCCTTTACAGCTTCCAATCAGATTTTAAGTAGATGCACTTCAAGCGAGTAAATTCTTGTAGAGAAGCATAAGTAACAAAAAGTTTTCGCTGTTTCCTGAGGCTTGTGCGCAAAAATGGTTGAAAACTTCTTGAAAAATTGAAACTTCCACGTTAGAAGCCAATGTCGCTGCAATAAATTTTGCATGCGCTTCACTTTCCTAAGAAAATAGACAAAAGGAGGTATTTTCTAACCCTGGTCTTTGGCTTCCCACTCCCAAACAGCAGGTCTGCATCCACCACTGATGCCAGCAATGATTAACAGATCATTAGATCGGTGTTGCTTGCAAATGGAAAAAAAGCAGTTGAATCTGGCCACTAGTTGAAACTGATATTTGCTGCTTTACTGTTGGCCCCATTAAGAATCTCTACTGTCAAACCAACGTTCTACTGGCTGAAACACCCTTACCGACTTAATCTGATTTTTTAAAAAGATATTTAAAAAGGGATGTTGTCGGATCTATCAGATACGACTATGTAAAACGATTCACACCGATGCTTTTGTGCCTGTAGCGGTAATGAATTTTTGTGAAGCTTTGACATCGCCCGGTTTTGGCCGCTGCTGCTATGTGGCAAATATTTCGTATACAAGTACCAACGCACCAAGCATGCTTCCAAACAACTGTGTTTAACCAACTTCAACCTGAGGTTAAAATGCAGTGTTTCCAGGGTCATTTTTCAAACTGGAAACTGTGCAGTGTTTCCAGGGTCATTTTTCAAACTGGAAACTGTATCGATTGTGTGGAATTTGGGTGAATGGTATTCACTGGTTGTTGACGTCTACTGCACTTGTGATTGAGCCAAATTTAAGTGTGATATGTTGTTGGAAAAAGTTATCTTTATCAAACATGTTTCAGCAAACTACAAGCTCTCGTTTAAAAATCTAAACCATACGCGCTTAGGCGGCAGGTTGTTTTCCTGTATATACATCGAAAAGATCAACCGCGGTACTCGGATCGTGTATATATACCCACCAAAGTACGTCAAATCCAGCATAGCACGTGACTTTCTTAGGAAGATACTGTAGTGTGAGCGGATCGACGATTCCTAAAGTGGGTTTCAAGGCACGGTTCCCGATTCCAGTTTTTGCTTTCAACTTCACGTAATCGAAAATGGCGATGCCAGTCGTCTCGCTGCCTGTGCCAGCTGTAGTGGCAACTGAAGAACAGGAGAAATACAAGTCAACTTAATTCAACAAATGCATTTATTTCAACAGATTGCATAAAAACAACATGCCGATTTTCTAGTAAGGAACTCATTTATTTCGTCCGCTGTACTTCCAGCGATCAGTACGTGATTTTGGGCTTTTAACCGGAAATTGTGAAAGCGTTAAATGCAGTCGACACTACCGAAGGCTGTCAAGCGCATATTTCATTTAAAAAAATGAATACCAGATGAACTTTTGTAAAATTTATTTTTCCAAAATTTTGCAATGCGCATATCTACTGAAATATCAGCCACATTGATAAACTGGTTTAACTATGAAGTGTATAGCCAGCTGAATTTTTGCGAGCTAATCAATGCTTTCTCAGCTTCCATAGATGTACGCAACGCTTCTGCGTTTTTACTTGACACGAATCATTGAAATCACTAGAATGAGTCAGACAGGAATGTCCCAAAAATATTCAATTGTACAAATTTTTGTGGAAAAAAGTGCCACGAATTCTTAACAAGCACTCATTCACCACATAACAAAATAATTCCGTAGAAACATGGAACTTTCATTGTACCACATTCCAGTAGCGTGAAGTTGGCTGCTATCTACGTTGGCAGAGCAATGCAGATGCGGTGTCATGACATCAGTATAACGTCATCACTGACCGCAGAAAAGCTTTGTTTCTGTTAACTTTGGTTACGCTGCTGACATGCATGGGCAGGGGGCATACCTTAACTTTCCAAGCTGTTTTAGACAAGCGTAAGTAAGTTTACCACCCACAATTTAGTGGCATTATTACGAAACTGGTACAGGTAATAATTATATACACAGAAAAAAACAGCGGTCTTAATTTAGGCAGTTGTGTTTTGACTATAAACAAAAACAGAGAAAATTTATATAATAAAACGAAATCACGTTGGACTTTTTCCCCATGTGTTATGATGTAAGCGAATTCACGTTAGGCGTTTAAAAACATGTTTTTGTCCTCAGAAAGATTTAATACACGAATTGCAGAATATCAGACCACAAAACACGCAGTTGGGAGAGTTAATAGTGGATTTAGGGTGAGGAAAATGTGGCAATTGCTTCGGGTCTCCATTTCTTAAATTGTCGACTAGGTTTGATGCTTATTACTATAAAGGGTGTCCCAGAAGTCGCGCGCCATATAATAATTTGGATGTGTGGACTATGCATTTTGATTGGGTGGCCGGTCTGTTGAGAATTGATGCATGTGTCAATGCAGAGGGTGAACAATTTGAGCATCTGTTATGATTGTGATCAATAAAATTGTTATTTATATGTATTTTCATAAAAATCTGCATGGTGCGCGACTTCTGGGACACCCTGTACCCATGGTCAGCTGACTTTGATGACCTCCGGGTCTTTTCGTTGGCCATGCAAAATAAACTAGAATTGTCTGTCTGTCTGT
>JGI24158J21664_10012107_pt1 | contig 11447 bp, 12 predicted proteins | sample Ectturendosymbi3_FD_21664 | JGI IMG/M metagenome (IMG submission 21664)
ACTTTTCTTCCCGATCGCAGTTATCAGCCACGGTTTGTTACAAGCCCAAACATCTTAACAAAGCATTATTGTAAAGTGCACTGAAACGCATGTCGCAAATTTGTTTTGAAAAAAATCTTTTCAAACATGCTTCCTTTTAATGAAATGTAGGGCTTTGTAAAAACTCTGACGTATCGGTGTGCCAGGGTCACGATCTTCGGGTCTCTGGCCACTCATCATCATCAAAGGTCACGACCCAGCACGTGCGGCTATTTCTACATCAGCTGATCGTGTGGGAAGTTCATTGTTTTCGAAATGGTTTCGAAATTATTTGAAATGCAAAACGGCTTGGTTGGTGTTAGTGCGCAGGAGAATATAGTAACAATAAAACATGACACAACAATCGTATCAGCACGAAATATACTTACATTGCTGGAATACGAACATCTAAACTTCTACGTTTGTAAAAAGTTTTAAAGAAATGTTGATTTTAACGGAAAATTCAGTTCATTGTTATGTCGTAAATGCAATATGTAAAACGTGTTTATGTATATCTTTTTTGCGAGTATTGCATTATGACATTATGTATCAAACGTTTTCACGGCGATAAACGTCATAAACAATTTGCAATTATTTTGAATGAAAATGAGTAAGGCTTTATCGCAACATTTAAACAGCTAGTTTCAAATTGTGGAAATACAGGAAAATACGAACTCATGAACAAAAAATTAAAAGCTCTGAGTTTGCTGCAAGCTTTCGAGAATTCAGCCACAAAGCTCTTCGCTTTTTTCGTTTTGGGATGATTCAAACTTGCACATATCTCTGTTCAAGTAATCTCCACAAGGGAAATTAACAAGGAATTAATCAGCAAATTTTTGTAGAAAACTGATTACACGCAACACTACGCATGCTCAATCCTAAAATCTTACTCAGTTAAAATCTTTTCGAATGCCTTTCTCCCAAATGTTGAAATTGCTTTTAAAATGTTTTGGACAATGATGGCCGACAGCTGCACCCCCACTAGGGGGGTCTTTCTTGCAAGAGTGTAATAATCTCAAAGACACAAGTTGTGTTTCAAAAAAGACTCGAATCACTTTGTTTATTAACAATTGAAGCAGATATTCTGAAAAGAATTAAATTCAGGAACGTTATCAGTGATTTCGCGAAAATGAAATACAGAAATATGTCTTTCATATCGTAGTTAGTGGAACTTAGGTGCATTTCGGAAATATTAGAATGCATGTTGTGTTTTCTGTTGGTAGAAAGTACATTGTATTTGGTCAGACAGGTCAACAAATAAAATGATCTGGGACAGTGTGGTAAAGCACGCAACAGGGTTGGTCAGTGCTTCGAGCATCAGTGAGCCTTATTCCACCACTTCTTGCTTACAGGAATTATAGTCAATGAGTCTTATTGTTACATGAAGTAACAATTTGCATGAAGTCTTTTGCAGCGCGCACGTGGAACCCGAACACTTTTCCTTTCGCAGGGTTGGTCTGTTAACCTGAACGGAGCAGGCGGTATTATCGCCGGTTGCGGAAAGGGAATAATGAGAGTCCTCTGGTCAGACGCTCGCGTGGAACTGGACCTGATTCCATCGGAATTCGTTGTTAATGGAATAATTGCTGCTGGTTGGAAAACTGGAAGGGGTTGGACGGTTGATGGACAATCTGGTAAACTTGACATTGAAAGAAAACAAAAAACGAAAGAAAAATCAAAACAGGGATTTTGATTTCAACATAAGCACGAGTAGATTGCTGAATTGATTAGTCTCTCATGTATTCAAATTTAATTTATGATTTTATGCAAAAAACTGCTTTTGTGGAGATGTTGAAAATTTTTACACTTTTGAAACATGACACTTTATCAGCAAAATTACTAAAACAAAGATACATTACATGTTTAACCCCGTTGCAAGGTGATGTTTGACAGTATGACTATTTGAAACACTTGCAGGGACGCCAGAACAACGGGATGGCAGGGGGGCAGTAAAAAAATTGAGGGCAATGGAAACGTATAAAAAAACAAGAAAATCGTTACCAATTACGCTTCCTTCTTTTCAACAACAATGATCACCTCAAAAATAATAAAAGAAACTATAGAAAATTTGTTTCAATTCGATCTTGATATACCATGAACTTACCTATGATGCTGTTATGAAAAAGACCCCTCCGACCAGGTTGCCCCCTTTGAAAGGTCAGGGGGCAACTCCCCGCTTTCTGGCGTCACTGCTTCCTGCTATCAGCACTCACTGTCTCGCTGCATTACCTGCCAAAAAGCCTGCATTCAACAATCACACGCGGAAAAACGCATGAGTATCGTGACTTGAAGTGAATGGTAGAAGATTTGTTGCCATGTTATGGTTGCACAAGAAACACTAACAGTATAACAATTCCCTCGCAAGTTTGGCAACCTGCCTCTTCAGGCAAAGGAACGGACATGAGTGAACTGCAAACTTAATACTGCATGATACCAGAGCTGTGAACCTGGCTCTTGTGCAGTCTGAGTGTCACATCAGCAAATAAACTCATTGCAAGAATAAAGTCAATCAATGAGTATTAAGCTGTTGACGTCAGGATTCTAGAAAATTTTGGTCCTTGGTCCCAATTTCCAGGAGTGAAAATGCCCGTTTTGTCCCCCTGCGAACGCCCATGGTTTTGACGTACCACGAGTTCAAAACTGTTTACTTGAGTTCAGTGTAAAAGCGCACTATAATGGAATTATTTTTGCATTTACATGTTCAGAAACAATGTTGACCTCAAAAATAATGACACTAATTGTAGAAACCATTCTGAATTTCATTTGTGCGCGAATAGCTACAATAAATTTGTTTCAAGTCGATCTTGATAAATCATTAAATTAGTTATGATACTGTTACGTGTAAGGGCATCTGTGCCCCCGTTGCCCCTCCTCTCAAAAGGCAGGGGGCAGTGCCCCCATCATGCACCCCCGTTCCGGCATCCCAGAACACTTGCATGTATTGTCAACGATCAACGTTTTAATGCACTGGTTGATGTTAGCGTTGACAGCGATCAACTCGCCAACCTTACCTGACATTATTTCACACTGAGTATGAAGCAAAACGTTTACCAACAATTAACATCTCTACCAACCAGACTACGTCAGCATAAGCTTATCCGACACGTCTAGCTGTCCCTCCAACGCTCCATAAACTCATAAACAACGGTTCATAAAAATAAACGGTAATAATTTCATGGAGGAAACGACACTTTGCGCTTCATGTGATGTCAATCAAAAGATGAACCTGTTGACGAAACGTTTGGCAGAAAACAAGGAGTCTCTCGATCAACCGGATGTTGGAGCAGTTAATGGGATCGATGACAAAGAGTCAAAAGAAAGGATATCATCTGTTCCAGTTTATCACTTGGTCATTTGTGACAGAAATCCTGTTACGGTGGGACAAATGTGTAAGTGCGCATACCCGTTAAGGACCGCAAGCTATTTGTGTGGTTTTGATTTTGTCCAGTCAATAACTCGCCAGCCGCTGGAGCTAGAGAGCTCTTCAAACCATCTACGGAGTCGAGAAGTCTTTTAGTTTCGATTAAAAGAATGTTGAGAAGTTTTGGACTTGAGTTTTTTTCTAGGTTGCGTCATAATAAGGGACCGCTTAAGTCATTTTGACCCACTTCATCTGGCCCTGAGCCTCAACCGCAAGATGGAGCTTTGTGCTTCTGTTTTTTTAGGANACAATTACTACGCGAAAACCCGCATCCTTAGANTCCTTGATTTGCTTACTAGCATTTGTGGTTAGCAAATTATGAAGAAAACACACTAAAAAACAATTAAATTATTAATTTACCCCCCTAGGGGATTCACTGTTTATTTTGTTTGTTTTTTCGTTGTTTATTTTATGTTTTTTTCACTGTTCATTTTGAGGATTCACTCTCTATTTTGCATTTTTTTTATTTTCAAAGCTCCATCTTGCGGTTGAGGCTCAGGGCCAGATGAAGTGGGCTAAAAAGAACTAAACCTGTTCCTGTTTTGACGTAACCCGAAAAAAACTTAAATCCTAAACTTCCCAACCCTTTTTCAATCGAAACGAGAAATCTTTCCGCATCTTTAGAGGGTTTGAACACGTCTCCAGCTCTATCTGCTGGCGAGTTATGGCTGAAATAGTCAAAGAGGATATATCGTCTTTTGCGGTCCCTGAAGGTTTTGAAAATGCTTGAACAGATTTGTGGAGGATGTTTCCAGAAATGGTTGTTTTGTTGACGCCCTGGACACTTATCCAAAGAAACACGCGTCATTCTGCTTTTTCTTCTGCAATGTGTACCTCTGTACTGTTTGCCTCAGTCGACCGACATCTGTTAAAAAAATAATAATGAACAAATGCTGGGGACAGTGAGTAGTGGGATGAGATCGACCCTGCAAGAATACTCCAGTGAAAGGGATATTGTCTTTTTGAATAATTTGAATCGCTGGTTTCCATATCTTAGGTCAGGAAAAGCATTGGCTTTTTTTCATGTTTCTATATTTTAACTGCAACCGTTCAATCCATTATGAAATTATAAAATTTTTCTCTTTTCATAGGGACATCGACATAATTTTTAGTTATTAATTGTTAAAAACATATTGTATTCTTTACGAGGTGTTAAAAGGTTTTCTTTGCTTTCAGATAAAAAACGATAGATATCTGTGCTGTATACTTACATGCAACACGCTTCCACTTCCACACAAAAATACACTGACATGGTCAATACACCCCCATGTACCTGCTGCAAACAACACGTCTCCACCTCTAAAAACTTTGGTTTCGCAAAAGTCGGTAGAGCAGACTTTCATTTTATTTAAAACATAAAAAAAGAAAAATCGAAGTTTGCACTTTGAAGCATGATGTCTAAAAGAAAATAAAAAAAAGTGAATTCCAACAAACTTTTAAAATCAGCTAGCACTGCAATAATAACAATGTCGTTTGAAAATTAGACATAATTGTTACGTTACAATGAGTGCAAGTCAGTGCTTCCCAACTTGCGTGAACACCTGACGCACTAATCCTATTCATAAAATCGAACGACGCATTGCATAAAAATATTCACTGATTGTAATTTAATTTTGCGCGTTTCGCTATTGTTACGTCACTGCAGGCATTGCTTTTGATTTCTTGCAATTTACTGTACACTCACATCGATTGGGTTTGAGGAGTTTTTCCAAAAATCCTGTGATCTTAGTAGTGATGACAAACAGGCCCGTAACCAGGGGGGGGTTCAGGGCGCGCGACGTCCCCCTTACAAAATTTTTCGCCACCCCCTGGAAAAATGTGTTGGACATAGTTTAAAGTTATTGGGCATAGTTTAAAAAATTTGATCCCCTCTCAGAAATTTCTTCGCTCCCCCCTGGTGTCCCAAGCTGGTTACGGGCCTGATGACAGATATAAGCTTGCGAAGTCCTTGCAATGTCGCACTAGGGCGTTTGGAAAGTCTGGTTTACGTAAATATTCTTCACAATAGTGATGCAGTTGAAAAAATCAGGAAATTTTTTGTGTGAAATCGATTTCACGAAACATGCTACGCATCCTCAGTCCCGATATCTTATTCACTGTTTGTTCAGGTTCGTTCACGGGCGAATATTTCACAGAATATCCTGTAAACAATTCGATCTCTGTTCCGGTTCTCCAAAGCATTTCTAACAAGTAAGTTCAAGATGTTGTCAATCAAGATTGTTGTGCCTGATTTTATTTGTTTGTTTTCAAGAATTCCGAACGTATGGTTTATTGAAGAATTGAAATCCTTTAGGTATAAAAAAAGTAAAAAGATACATTTCGATTTAAATAAATTTCACTCCCATGTTGCAGAATGTTCTCACTTACATTGCTGCGCCATTTGTTCTTCAAGTAACTTCTCAGTTGTTCGATAAATTGCACTTAAAATTTTTTGAAGTCATTTTCCAAAAATGAAAGAGGTGATTTACTGTTTTTAGTCTGTAGATTTTATTACTTGCAATTGCAAATGTTGCGCTGTTGGCGCTGCAATGAATCCTAAATCTTCGCTGCAATGAATCCTAAACAATTAGGAATAATCTGTTGAAAAATGACAAAATTTGGACTGACCAAGATTATCTACCTTTAATAACACTGAGCGTAGCCAGCCCAAAAAATTGGGGTTGGGAAATGGGGGGGAACTAAAATGTTTGATTTTAGGCGCATAACGCTATTTTGCTTGGGATACCGCCTCTCAAAGCACAAAATGACTATATGTTCTAAACATTCGCCCCTCCCCTGGCTACGCCTATGACTCTATTTATCATAGCAATTTACGAAAATTTGGATAGAATATTACCTCATTGCCATTCGCCGCTAAAATCTTTAATTATTTGTATAAAATCAGGAGGGAAAATGTTCCAGTATAACAAAATGGTGGTGAAATATCTTTCTGTTTGATTGAAAAGCTGGTTTTCAATTCGACCTGTAAAAATCAAATTTTATTGTAAAAATTGCAAAAATGTTTGATTCTTTCTCTATAGAAGATGATTCTTTTCAGTTTCTTTTTGCAGACGAATATATCAATTTGCCGCGTTTTTTGTGGAATACATTCCAGCTTGTATTCTTGATCTTGGACTTCTGGCCATGGGGAAAAAACCTAAGTACGTAACTGCACATTCTGGTTTGAGATGTGACAGAAATAACGGTATTCAAAACTATTAAACTTGGCAATTGGCAACCACATATATTTGCTATTTTTAGTCATCTCAACATTCAAACGACTTTTGCTTACTGAAAAACAACTCGAAAAAAACTAAATACCCGTGAGTTTCAAAAACAGCGTTTTTGCAGAATGAAAAGATTTAACAGCAAAGCTTGGACGAACATTGAACAACTGCATTATTTCATGTCTAACCAGTGGTCATGGGACACCAGTAATACACTCCAACTTTTTTCTGAACTAAATCACGAGGACAAAAAGGTGCGAACGATATTTTTATATTTTATTCCAAGTTCTGATAAACACGGGTTTAGATGAATGGTTTGCGATTTGATTTTTTTCGGATATATTCAGAATCTAGTTCGGTTCGAATAAGATATTAGTGGTGGTAGTTTCAGCGATATCGATTATAATTTAAAGCACAGCTCAAAGTAACCCTGGCATGTTTCTTCCTGGACAGTTATCAATGAACAGCTCGCTCGTATCACAATTGCAGCCTTTTGTTAAATTAGTGCCATGCTTGATTCCAGACCAAGTCTGAATTCTACAAGACCGCCAAGTGCACATTTTCAAGAATCCGAAGAGTATTTGTTGTTATCGTTTCTATTTAAATTTTTCAAAACCATCAATACAAAGATTCTTTAACAGCTTTCTGCATCGGAGACACCAGGTTTTCAGTATGAAGTTCTTTTTCAAAGCTCTACTAAAACCTAAAACGAGTAAAAAAACCTAAAACGAGTAAAAAACTACAGTGGTTACTTTTCGAAAAAGGTAGCCGTAACTATCTTCGTCAGGAAACAGACAGCTGCGTTTAACCATCGAAACATTGGATAGTTTTTTACTGGTTATACGTTTTAACATCAGTGGAGTTTTAAAGAAATGCTGTATGAAAATCCTTCATTTGAAATTCTGGTTGAATAGTTTATATAGCAAGGGTCGGCAAGGTCGGCTTATACATGCTAAATTTGCTTCTAAGCGAAAAGCTTAAAAGGAGGTCGATTTGTCTGCCGCATGTTATGAGCACTGTGTACTAAAGGCTTGGCTAAAAACTGTCATCCCTACAAAAACCCTGAGATGTGTTTGTATCGTTACTGTGTTTCTAAAACAGCTAATATCATTTTTCTTTTTAAGACTTTCAATCTTGACGTAAGAGAGTTTAATTGGCCAGAATATATGAGAAGATACGTCATCGGCCTGAAACGACATTTGTTCAAAGAAGATCTTGAGCAATATCCCGCCGCTAGAAGGCGTCTGCAATTGTGAGTCATGAAATGAGAAATTCTACTTGACCTTAGGCTTTGTCGCGCAGCTACAACTCCATCTCGAGTTTTTGGCAGTTTTTACCGACAAAAAACTTGTTTCATGTGTTCGTGGTTGACATATTTTTACAAACGCACGAACACTTTTCAGTATCAGTATCAGTTTATTTGGGAACAGCTATAAACAAACATCAAATCATGCCACAGAAAAAAACAACATTAAAACAGCGTCGTGAAATAGCAGACGGAATCTCTACAAGAACCTTTCCAGCACTTAAACATCTTATGCCTTCCCACACTTTACACTCTGTCAGTAGACAAATTCATGCACTCTTATCACAACAAACTACTTTTAAACAATTTTGATGATTATTTTATTCCAATCAGCTCAATTCACTCTCACTCCACAAGACTAGCAACCTCTAACAACCTATTTTTACCTGGAGTTAACTCTTCCTCAGGAAAATGTTCCATTACCTTTGTTGGCCCAAAAATGTGGTCTTCAATGCCAAACGATATTAAGTCTTCAACCACGTTTACCTTTGAATGGAAACTGAAGAAATACCTCCTATATGAAAAAGATACACAATTATGAACCTCAACAACATTTCACCTATCCAGACAAAATCCTGTGAATTCTAGTATTTTGTAATTGTGTTTATTTTACGTATATTTACGTTTTCGTAGTTTTTCTTCCTGTGCACATCCCATTCTTTTCGGCATCAAAGTACACTCCATATTTTTTCTGTTTTGCTTTGTTTTTCTTTTGTTCCGCATTATTTAGATTTTGTTACTTTTTTATTTTCTCTTTTCATATTTTGTGTAAACACATTTTTAACCGCACCAAATTCCTTCAATTAAATTTGATCCACTTATCCTTGTATATAGGCATGCGCTTGCATCTGTACATTTTCTTCACCATGTTCTGTGTTTGTTTGTTTTCCTAACTGTCCTTATTTGATTTCCAAGTGTTGTTTTTCAACATTTCTCAAAAAGTAATAAACAGGGTTGGTTGATTAGATGACCGCCATTGGTCCTTCGCCAATCCTATATGACACAGCACCCCTCTTTGTTTACGCTGATCAGCTATTGTGCCATTGCACTTTCATTTACTCTGATGTTCACTAATAATTGGTTTTGCTTAGTGCAATGGCTTCTTGTAGTGCTTCTGCTTGTTGGCTGAGTCATATGAAATAAAAAACATTGAACCATTAACACAAGAGCAAATCACAAAACACGACATTGTGCAAAAAGCAACTGACTTACAAAACGACGAACGTAATTAATAAGAATAAGAACATGCAACGCACACATACGAAAAAAATGTAAGCAACCAAAGAAGGCAATGCCCGTTTGAAAAGGTGGGTGTTTAGACACAAATATACCTAGAGTTAATTCTTCTTCAGGAAGATGTTCCCTCACAGTCGTTCGCCCAAATGTGTGATCTTCAATACCAGACAGTATTAAGTCTTCTGCCAATTTTACCTTCGGATGGAAACTTAAGAAACAACTCTTACATGAAAAAGATACATAATTATATATATATTGCATATACTTTGGCAACATTTTACTTATCAATAACGAAATCCTGGGAGTTTCAGTAATTTGAATAATGTAATTTTGTTTGTTTTTCATGTATCTATACCTTTTCTTTCTCGTTCTTTCCTGGGCACATCCCCTTTTTTCAGCATGAAAGTACACTCCATACTTTTTTGCTTTGTTTTGTTCTTCTTTTCTACCTCACCAATCATTTTTTTATTTGTTTAAATTTTTAATTTTTGTACTTACCTTAAACACTTTTTTAACCACAAAAACATTCCTCAATTAAATTTTATCCACTCCTTTGTGTACATAAGCATGCTCTCTTCATCTGAAAATTTACTTAACCATGATCAGTGTTTGTTTGTTTTTACACCTCTGTTCATTTGATTTTCAACTGCTGTTTTTCAACACTTTCAAAAAGTGATAAACAGGTTTGGTTGATTAGATTTTTTTGAGGGAAGATGCAACATTTTGATTATATTAGGTACCCTGGGAAGATGCAAATATAATTTTGATTGAATTTCTATTCTATGAGTTTCCTTGTTTACTTTATCTTGATTGTTTTTGAGCTTTTTTCTGTTTGTGTTTGTTTCCCGAATAAATGAATGAATCTTGCTTATAGTTTCAACGCCTCTTTTGACTTGTCATGAATCTACTTGTGAGTTGGCATGTGTTGTTTTACAAACTAAAGGCTCTTCCAAACAATTGTTTTCAGTTTTCCATGCTACTTGTTTGTGGATGTTGAACATCCCTTTAAGCCCAAAACATGCCTTGCAAAATCTCCTGTAACAACTTCTACAACTGTTTCACTTTGTTTCACAGGATTCGTTTCCTTGGTTACTGTTGCCTGGCGGTGCTTTTCATTGTTGTCTGGCGCTTCCTAGTGTCTGACTTCAATGGAGTGAAGAGCCTGTGGAATCTTGTGGCAACGTTTGGTTTCACTTTCATTGCTTATTATGGCATTTCCAGCTCCTTCAGCAAAACCAGTTTTTTTTCTTTGAACGGTTCTTCTGAAAAATGATTTTGCAGTGTATTTTAATGAAAGGCGTTTTATGGGTTACTAATGCAGATATTTTGTTCTTTGATGCAGAGTTATAAACATGCTTTATTTTGAAGCCCGGGTCCGACCCGATCCGGAAATCGCAAGCCCTGTTCCGACCCGAGCCCAACATATTTTTGAAGCCCGATTTAGCCCCGAAAACCAAATTTACCGAATGAGTCAAGATATGCGCAACTGCGGAGTGTTATTGGCGTAGCGAAGTAAACATGTCTAAATATTTCACAATTAATCATTTTTTATTAAATATTTAATTAACTCGATTGCTTCAACACTAACTGACGATGAAAGTGTCCGTCGTTGCGAAAAAATTTTGCATGCAGGCCCGAAATCGGTCCGAAGATTTTTACAAACTTAAGCCCGAACCCGGCCGGACTCTTACAACACTGCTTTGATGTGCTTTTCCCAACGTGCAATTGTATTGTGCTATGTTTTTATTGCGGTTTCAAAAATTTTTAACAGACATGTGAATAAGGCTTGAATTTTTTGATGAAATTGTTGCTTTCATTTATTTTTGCAAACTCCATTATGCGCCTTCTAAATGTGGTTGAGAAGAAAGAACATTTAGAACGCATCATCATGTTGCAGGAAGGCAGAGAGTTTTGAACATTACGCGAAAAAAATTGAAATGTTTGTGGCGCTGATAGCTAGTAGTTTACTCTCTTCCTAGTCTCGTGTACGTATAACCTTGTTTTATTGTTCTTTAGCTCTTCTCTCAGCGGAAAATTATTTGGTCAACGTCTCCGTTGACTGTGACTAGATATGAGACAGCGTCTGCGTGTTGTGCCAGAGTAAGCGATTGACTAATGTCACTGTGTTTACTTGTCGCTGTTCATATCGCTTGATAATAAAATTATAAAAACGATGTACAGTAATAAGCGGTGAACATGTCTTCGGCTCAAAACGAGATGCGGGAACAGGCAGTGGCGTAGCAGCCATTTGGACATTTTG
>JGI24158J21664_10012108_pt1 | contig 11447 bp, 9 predicted proteins | sample Ectturendosymbi3_FD_21664 | JGI IMG/M metagenome (IMG submission 21664)
TTGGTTTCGAATTGTTGTTTGACACTTCATGCAAGACACGCACGCTATCGCTACCGAGAGCACACGACGCTTTCGCATTGCTTTCAATCACCCCCAGTGGCTCTGCCCAGGCCTCTTGGAAAGATCTTCCATTATCTGTTTATACTTCCTCTGCTTTACTCTTCTGTGGGTACTCAGGACTTGGAGCACACTCGACAGAAACACAACACTGAAGTGCCCGATGCAATAAATGGACTGGCAAGGGGTACGACCTTAAACCTGACAGCGCATCGGTACATAACGTCATAATTTAGCAAGTGTTATGGATATAATGAACAGAACCTTTCGCCCAAAAGAGCAAATTGCGCTTTTTTATCCTTATTTATGTTCACCGCTTTTTTTGCATCACAAAAGAGGCAGAAATTAGAATCAGTAATGAACTGTAATATAGCGAATTCCGTGTTGCGGCGGCAGCGCGCGTGACCACGCAAATTGACCCGCGTGCCATAGTTTTGCCATCACTGACCTAGGTTGTTGCAATGTCCTCTGCACTGCTCGTGAACTGCCCAGCAGGCTTGTTCAATGTCAGCTTCACTCTGAGAACCAGTAAACGCGTGTTCTTGCTTGCATTCATGTTGCCACCCACTCCTTTCGCATTTCACGCGGACGTATCACCTTCTGCCTTTCGCGCAGACATACGTGGAACTATTTTCCCGAATCGGAGAGACGCAACCGGCGGAAGTGATCTTATCAGTGATTACCATCGCTATCATTTACCCCGTAAAGCTGATAAACCAGTAGGTTGGAGTTTGCAAAATATGTTTTCAGTAAGCGACGGAATAAAATTTATCTTTAATGAAAACTTGTGACAGCGATACTTACTAGACAGCAACCTGCAAAAACGTTTTTGCAATTGATTTGGTTTCTGCGATTTTCCAATTTCTGCTTTTGTTACGAATTACCATACAGAGCTCAGACCAGTGACGTAGCAAAAAGGTCTGGAGACTGCGGGCGGCACCTTCTGGGGGACAGTGAGTTGTTGATTAAAAATAATTTTTTAAAGTCTTTTCAGTTTGTGTTCAGGATCCCTAGACTTAGCCTAAAAAACTAGGAAATGCGGTTGTGGAGTGAGCAAATAGATAAAATGTTTTCTCGAAAATCTGGGTCAGATCCAGTGTTCTCAAGTAGCCCTGTGTTTGTCTTGAAATCAGGGATTTTTTAACATACTTGGGAGCAATTGTCTCCCAGTCCCTACAACGTCTTCTCCAGCCAAAGCGATTTCCCCAACCCCAGTCAAAAAGCCCTTTGAGTAAGGACAGAGAGGACATTCGACCGCAATGTAACAAACATTGCTGCTCGGGTAGTTCGAAGTTTATGTTGTTCCTCCACTCGAAATATGATAAAAAAGACCTGCATGAAACCACGGTAAATATTCAAAGCTAGCTTAATCTTTTCTCTATCGTTCGATCTTTAGCAATGCCCCATCGGCGTCATTACATCACCGATACCCCGTCGGCATTGGCGACACACCGTTCTTGTCACGTCTCATGCTATTGTTTAATGTTCAGTGGGAGATATTCAATAAACAAATGCCACAAGCTCCAGGCTAGTCATTAGGTGGGCTTATCAACATCAAATTTTGTCGGGTGAACTGAAGAACTGTGCAAAGGTAAAGTTGCTTAGTTTCAATAGAACAGATGATTCTTTGTATGACGTAATAGTATCGGAAAATGACATTCTTGAAGCGAGGTAGTGCGGTTGGTGTGTTTGCGCGGATAATTCAGAACGCAGATTGTAGGCTTGAACTGAAAGTAGAGAATCAGTGCCAGTCGATAGGCAATGTGGGTTCAGTGCCAGTCAGTAGGCTATGTAGGTTTGACTCCTTTGTTCAACGGTGCGTTTAATATTTGCAGTCATAGAAAAGTGATTTCAACAAGAAAAGCTTACAAAAGATGTTGCTCTCGTTTTGATAAATTAGAGGCGATGAACCATAGTCTGAAAACTTAACACAAGGGCAAACGATATGTTCAGTTGTGATTGTTGTTGAAGACTTTTATTGAAAGGGACGTTAACCGATGCAGTTGCACAACTTGGCAATGACTGTACTGAATAAAGTTGCTCAGTTCGCTTACCGATTACCTTTGAACATAAAGACGTTGTATTCACAGCTGAGCAACAAAGAGGCGGATTTAGTAATGAGTTTTCAAATATACGTCTGTGCAAAATATACGAACGACGGTGTGGAGTAACACTATGCACGAGTAATTAGAAGAAGCCCAACCCAACAGCTAGACCAAGTTTTCAGGTCACAATGGAGTCTGCAAGCCGGCATTTCTCAACCAGAGCCGGTTTTAAGCCTATTTGACCTATTGCCAAAATGGCCCCGAAGCTTAAGAAGCAACCCCCCGTGTCAGTGGCGACAGAGTTGAAGTTTGACGCCTAGCATATATAAACCACTACTGGGACGTGAAGTGAACAGTGAAACATTCTTTGCATTACTGATATTAGATTTATTAAATTTATTTTTATAGCCCACTATGTGCAGTATATGTTCTGCTTTGTTTTAGTTAAAGACGGGGATTCTATGCAAAATATTGACACACAAAATTGTTTACATCTGTGAAGTAGGTACGCCGCCATCACTTCCGTTGCTTTTTTTGTGTTTTTTTTGTTTGGTCCACTGGAATGAGTGAACGATTAAAGCGCAGTGGTGCGGCTTAGCGCAGACTGAAAGCCAACAGAGAAGAAAATTTAACAAAATGTTCCTGGTCCGCAGATGCGTATGTTCAGAAGACAGAAAAACTAGGAAGAGTACAGATGAGAAAGTTGGTTTACAAGCTGAAAACGCAAAACCCATTATTCAGAATGAAAAGCAGAAACCCATTTCAGTGTATGAGTGTTTGATTCTAACGTTTAAGATGCTTTGTTTTTCTTAATAACTTTAATAAGCACGAAACATCTTCGTTCATTTTAAATTCTTGTAAGCAAATTTGAGGAGTGGAAAGGGCGGCACTTGTTTGGTCGGCCCCTGGCGACACTTAGCTGCGCTACCCCACTGGTGTAGACTGTTGTCGTGTGAAGATAAACGTTTGAATTCTTAAAAATATATTATTTTTGTATGGAGTGACGGATTGACGTGTTTCATTCAGAAGTAGAAACTTCTTTTCGTCTTCAAATTCAGAAATCCATCTTAGTAAGAGAGCTTGTGATGGTTGTTCTATCGGTGATATTTATGTTGTCCAAACAAAACAATGACTGATTCGTTGTTGTGCAATAGGACACAATGCTTTCGGAAGGTTGCGTTCGCATGTTGTTGAGTATTTGCAAAGGTTTTTCGAAAGCGATTCAGCGATCGTCAGACGTTACAACATGAGAACCGCTACTGATTAGTGCGTTCACTTCGTACCACGTCCTTGCGATTTCGTACTTTGGGGTGCTGTTCGGAAATTTTCACCGTTTTGAAATATTGCGTAGACGCAGAATAGCTGGCTTTATCATTCGAAACCTTACCACGTCTGTCGTTTGCACGGCCAGGAAGTACAAGAAGAAGCTGCACAACATCCCTATCCCGATCGAACTGATAGTGGTTGTCATCTCAACTATAGTTTCCACCACCGCCGACCTCCATGGGAAGTTCGGGATCAGTGTTGTTGGCGCGATACCTGCCGGGTAAGCGGCACCTGCTTTGCTCATTCCTGTTGTGCTCTCCTTGTCGTCGCGTGTTCTTTATCCGGGCAAAGAAGTGCATTCTTTGTTGGTCTTAACGAAGGCAGTGAGTTTTTCTTGTTAAAATCACTACGTGCTTCGCGTCAGGTCGAGATTTACCTCCGTGCTCTGTCGCTTCCTCCGACGTTCCACCATAGGCAAGAGCGTAGCCAGTGTTCACTCATTCAACAGCAACCTCCGTGTTCAGTGTTTTCTTAAGGTGTTTTGAGAGACCGAAACCGTCTCTCTCGAATTTCTCCCACGGTCTCTTAAATTACAGTTAGAGAAACTCGTCCCAAGACTACCACCAAAATACACCAAAACCTTGCTTAACGTTTTGGTGACCATCTCCGTATTCAGAAGTAGTAGCTACGGTCTGTCAAAGTGTCTTGACACTCACCATGGCAAAGCCTTCAAAAAACCCTGCCCATGTTTCGAACTTGGGCGAAAAATGGGCCTTGTCTTTTTCCACATAGTTGCCTCGTGTTGGCATCGTCGTAGCGTGTTTCAGGGCATGAGTTCCATTGCTAAAAACGCAGTACGTGCTGTGCTAACGCTGCTACATGGAGAAAAGAATCATAAATTTCATTTTGAACAATTTGTTTACCGAAACCCAGTAGTTTGCGAAGACTTAACCGTCGCTTTGTTGGGAAAATCATCAAAAAAACGGATTTCGTGCGGAGAAGGGAATGTCTCTTACACCTTTCGTTTGAATGCGAGAAAAGAAAAGAAAACGGAAATAGCCAAGCAGAAATACTGAAACATCGGTGACAAATAGGAACCTTAATCTAGCGACGCGCTGCCATTGTTAGAACTGCCGTTGCTTGGCAACAGCAGCTCGAATCTTTTAAAGTTTATACGCGAAAACGAAGACTTATGTTTGTTTTCGTTTCAGGCTCCCGTCGCCCCGCCTGCCCAGTGCGTCAACATGGCCTTCGCTGATTGCCGACGCATTCTCGATATCGATTGTCAGCTTCGCTATCACGGTTTCAGTTGGGAAGCTGTTTGCCAAAAATCACGGCTACAAAATCTTACCCAACCAGGTATGGCAGATGAAAGAGTTCATCAGATCATCTTCGTTTAATACACGTAAACGCGTGACTGGCAGTTGGCGTGTTTTTTATGGTGGCCAGTGATTCACTGACAATGAAATAGTGACAGATATACAAGAATTATCGATGCTCACAACATAGGTCTAGCCATGGGGGCCCAGGGGGAAATGCCCCAAAATTTTTTAACACATGTAGTCTTTTTAAGCTTTGAGAGGCGGTGTCCCAAACCAAATACCGTTGCTCGCCTAAAGTCAAAATATTTCCCCCCCGCACAATTTTGGGCTGGCTACGACGCTGACTCGCAAGCATGCGCTCACCGCACAATCGCGTGTTCGCCGTCGAAGAGTTCGCCCACACCTGGCAACGCGCCGCCGTATAAACGCGGGAAACATGTCGGTCAAATTACTCTGCTCATTGATAAAACTGGCGCACGGCAACTTGCTGTTGCTAGGTTACGAAAAGCGCGCAGTCATCCATCCCGTACAGCCTGTCACGTCCGCACATCGCATTTAGCGGTGCGAGTCGCGTGAGCACGTCCTTTAGCTGCGAAACACGCGTCACTGCAGCTATGCTGTATCAACCCTGGCAGCGTGTGACCTTCAGGTTCCTAGCCCATTGCAAGGTGCCTCGCGCGCCAGCACGTTGGCGACGTTCAAGTCCTGGACCTGGTTGCGAACTGACCGACGGTTGTGACGACATAAAACGCACCAACTGTTTTTGTGACCAAGTCGAATTTATTTACCAAGTGTAAGCAAACTTTTAGCTCAACGTGGAATTTCAGCTTGACCGTCTCTTTAACCTGTGCTGCACTCTCAAAGGGGTAAATTGTGGTCAATTGGTTTTCTATTTGGCTTGCGTTGTGGTAATAAAGCAATAAAATAAAGTAATAAAGCGTTCGATTGCAGGAAAGAATGTGCGCAGTCGGTCTGAAAACCTAGATCTTTTTGCTAGTTTTTTGATGAAAAGAAATCAATGTGATTTTGTTGAAATGTTTTTTGCTGCCCGCAGTCCCCGAAAAAGCCGTTTTTTCTTTCCTTACTTCAAGGCTGCCTAATTGTCGTTCAACACATCACGAATTGGCGCTGATTTAAGGAAGACCCGTTTGGTTTTCAGCGCATTTTTATCCTGAAAAATCTCAAATGTCTCTAAACAAGGTTGCTCTTAGCGCCAATTCGCACTTACAGTTCTGCCACGTTTAAATTGCCGTCTAATTAAACCAGGAACCTCCAAACTTTTTTTTTGTCTGAGAGGGCCGCATAAACTATTACGCAACAGTTCGAGGGCCGGACATCTTACGTGATGTGACTGTTTCGGGACATGTTGCACATCACCAAATCAACAAATGTTTCCTAAATATATTATTTTTCAAAGTGTTTGCGTCCCGATGGAATGTCTTCGCGGGCCGGATTTGGCCCGCGGGTGTAGTTTGGACACCCCTGGTTTAAACTAACCTGCCAAGTAAGCCGCCGCATTTTCTATTCCCCGAAACGTATACGTTGACCATTTGACCATCAAGCAACTGTTGTGGCATCGATTGCCGCACGGCGGCGTGCTTGGAGCCGCCACATGGATTCTAACAATGAAAGCGGCGAAATGCAGATCGCCCTTCGCCAGGTCGAGTTGAAACCTGATACGTTGCTGAAAGTTGAATGATCGCGACACGTGTATTCGATTAAGTAACCCGATAACTTTTGTCGCTCCGCGCCCGTTCGTCATTTCCTGTTAGCCTGCAGGGCTGGATTTAACCTGTAGGATTTATGCCTTGAATCATGACGTGCCCGGCTAGTTCGGTTGCTCTGTCATATTTCTACCGCGCGTATCCGATTACACGTTTAGATGAAGAGCCTCGCCTGCTAACTGCAGTACATTCGGAGACGAAAACCCCCCTTTGACTATCAGCAACGATCTCAGTGCTTGGATAAAACAGTTGCGGTCTTTCAAAACGTCTTTTCGGTCAGAAAGGTCAAACCCTGAAAAAACCTGTGCGTGTATTGGCATTGCGGCGTTTCAAATATCGCCGACCAGCTATAAGCGTTGAACGAGGTAATGATTTCAACACATCTCACCCGTTGAAAAGTGCCCATCGGCTGACTGATCACCTGCATCATTGTTTTGCGAGAGAAAAAATTTATTATCGTGGATGGCGCAACGGCATCTTTCAGTTTTGACGCCAACCAACACTGTTTACACTCCGATACCTCGTCTGTTTACATTGCAGCGCATCATTAAACACCGACCTGTACGTCATGACCTGCAGTTCAACCCGGTCGGCTAGGGATGGCAAGGTCCAAGATTTTTTGAGTCCGGACCGCCCGTAGCCCACGAAATCCACTAATGACCTGTGGACCGAGGACATTTTGTCTTTTTCAATCCGGCCCGCTAAGTCAGTGGTTCCCAACCGTTTTTAATACCTTCTTCCCTGTGCTCACTGTGAAACTTTTTATTCCTATCCAATGGAACTTGTAATCCTCCCTCTCTCGGCTTCGTAAGCTGGTAATAACTACAACTGGAACATTGGTCTTTATTGACGACAATAGATTAATAAATGTGGGACAAAAACTATTTGTTGTTAAATAATGGAATTAAAGTTTTTCCACAAAAACGTGTTATGGTCCACTAAATACATTACAAATGTAAAGTGATATAACTAGTTGAAAAAGCCAATGTGAACTAAAAAAGAAGTACAACACTTACAATGAATAAGTAACTTAACTTTCAAGTGTAAATTCCTCCCCCGAACTGATGAAATTCCTCCCCGGTTGGGAACCATTGCCGTAAATAAATATGCGGTTTACGTAGAAATATCAACCAAAAACAATTTAACTGTTGAAGCGATAGTGGTTTTGTACATATAAAAAACACAACTAGTCTTCAGAAAATGAGTGGTATCACTGACTTTCCACACTGACTGGTTCTCCTAGCTCAAAATTTTTTTCACCATCAGCGGGCCGTAGCAGCCCGGTGAGATGTAACCGCTAAAAATATCGTGAGGGGTCCGCTCGTTCAACCTCAGCGTCCCGCCCAAAAATCGGACCATCAGCGGCCGGTGCCATCCCTGCGGTCGGCCTTCACCTCAGCGCACAGCTACGAGCAACTTGCACTCTTTTTCTTAAGCTCTCTAAATGCTTTAATACAATTTTTGTCAGTATCATTCCTTGCCAACACCCACAAGCTTGCGTCTCATCAAAGATAAGCGGAAGTTGACTTTTGCGTTCCTGGTCCAAATCGAAAAGTGTTATATACGTCCACATTCAATTTTTACTTCTAAAACACTGGCGAATTATCTGATTTCCTGCGGTTTCCTAATATCGTAAGGTTTTCAAAACGTAATGCTGGTTCATGGCTGACGGAAAAGTCAAGTCTGATCACCATCAACTTCTTTTCGCTAAAGAACTTTCAGAATTCCCATTTTCTTGAAAAAGTGTTGATATTCTGCAAGACGTCCAATCTTAACCCTGCGCCCACGCCTGTTTTTGCTTCGTGTGCAAAGGAAGTTTTGTTTCGGGGATCTGTTATGCGACGATACGGTGGTGCTTTGCCACCTTTACTTGCCTATCACTGTAACGTTTGCGTCCGTGCAGGAGCTGTTCGCGCTGGGACTGTCGCAAATCACCTGCGGAGTATTTCAGGGCCACGCGTGCTCGGGAGCGCTGGCGCGGAGCACGGTGAAGGAAAGCAGTGGCACCAAAACTCAGGTGAGTTTGTTGCTTTGGCCTCTTCCTTTTCGTTTATGTTTTCCTACTCTAGCACAGTAGCGGCACTATCCTCTCTCAGTTTTACTTTCCGCTTTTTCCCGAAAATCACGGTTTTCAACGAAAAAGTTTTTGCACACCAGCAAGCTGCATGTAGAATTTAAATTTTAAGGTATGTTCGGGCAGCATCATAAGTGACTGGTCCAGCCTAAGGAGAGGAATTCAGAGCGATTGCAACCTCAAACGACTGTCGCGACCTTCAAATAACCCCCAACCAAACCTTTCATCTACAACGCGTCCCTGTTCCTGACCTCTCACGTGCCACACAACAGCGTTACATCCTCCTGATCGTTCGCCACCGAATTGCCACCCCAGCAAATCGCTCCTTCACTAAGATCTGCGATTAGAGCATGTTCACGTGCCGGTATGCATACTGCGGCATGCGCCTAAGGGTATACTTAGCGTAGCGCCAGCGCCGCAGGTTGTGCATGTAGCCGGAACATCCGATTGTTGCGTCACAAAACACTTCCATGCTCGCCACAAAACGACCGCAAGTTGCTCAGAAAAGAGTTCGTTTTCTAGTTTTGTCTTCTTTTAATGCGTCTTTAACTTTTATCCTCTCGCAAAGTTCTAATAAACCCGCCAGTTTGCGGTCAGCTGGAACAGGGAAGGGCAAACGTTTTCTTTACAAGGCCACTTTGAAAACTTTATTGCTACCGGGGACCGCATATGTTGCATTATATTTTACAGAGGGAGGGGGGCTGCAAAATACATAGTTCTCGAAAAAAGCATGTTGATGGAAAAGTTCAAAATAACCCTGTCCACTCTTGGTGATACATTGGAGTGGAATACTTCTGTGAAACTAGGTAAACCAGTCCAAATAAGATTGCAGTAACAAGGCTTGCTGTCCAAATCACGTATGGAACACACACGTAATCATATTGTTGATTTGAAAAAAATTTGCAGGGATTTGTAGAGCTGAAACTTATCCCTAAATAGAAAATTGCGTTGTTTTGCCACTGTAGAACGATGGGCACTGTGGTCGTTGTCATGGAAATAAAAGCCAATATTACTAATGAAAGTGTGTATCGGATTGTCGTTAAACACGTCGCTAATTACGTGTTTAACGGATGCAACACTCAAAACGATGTTGGTGAACTATAGACTTTTTTTGGTTACACTGGTGTTGTGTACGATGTCGCCAGCTCGCTTACACATCTAAAGCAATTGAGAAGGGTAGAAGTTACCGATAAAGTCATAAGTTCGAGTTCGAAACGGTTCCGTAAGCTCAATTCAGCAAGTCCGGTACGGGTCCATCGCAACGAAATACGAGTTCAAGCCCAGATCTGACACTTTGTGAAGGACTCCAGAATCAAGAAACTTCCAACCATAGCAACTGGACTCGCAACCACTCACCACTGCTTGACAGTGATTAGACGCTTGCTTTTAGGTATAAGTCAGTGAGCTCTATTGAAAACACAGACGGTCGGTTTCATGAAAAGAGCAACTAAACTCGCTGCCTTCCTAAAACTTTGACAGCTGGACGAAATAAAACGGCAACAAATCTACACAGAAAGCAATTAAAAGTTCAAAAGTTGCTGCAAGCTTTCCAAATATCAGCCGACTGGCCCTGCTTTCACGAGTCTGCGATAATTTGAACGTGCGCATAACTGTATTGCAGTAATTAGTCTCCGCAAGGCTAACACGGTCGAATCATTACTCAGCAATTTTTTTTAAACTGGAAATCGATCGTACTTAACTCCACACATCCTCGTCCTCAAAATGCCAAGCAATAGCTTTTGAGTGAAATGCTGGACTGAAGCAAGAACTAGTTGACTAAAGCGAAGAAATCAGAACACCAGCTGTGACAAGTAACCAAATAGGTCGTTCTCATACAACTGGTTTCACTAACGATGAAAAATTATCGGACGCCGATTACAGAGAAACAAAAACACAGCAAGGAACAACGCGCTGGTGACACAAACACAAAGCGGGCAATGGAATGCATAATAGAAAGGTTTCCTTAGGGTCGAAGGTTTGATTGACGCGCTCTAGTGAGGCCCTTCAAACGGTAAACGTTGAAATAGTAGACACAGAAGTCGTCAACTCAAAGCCAGATATGCTGCAAGAAGGGGTTAAACAATTGTGCATTGCGAAATTACAAAAAATAGTTTTGTAATGAACATCGCAAATTGATAAAAAGAGGAAAGAAGAATTATTTCACACGAGGGAGGATCATGCTTTGAATCGTAAAAGTGCGCTTGGTTTGTTGAGCCATTCACGTTCCCAACAGGGGCGTAACGACGGGGGCAAGGGGCACAATGGGTTCTTGAACTGGGGGGCGTAAAAGGTTCGCAAGGGGGTTCCAGTATGGCAGCGAAATATTGTTGAAAAGTGTTAAATGCATTGTTTTCATCATTCCTATGTTCATTATTATTTCATAATAAAGGCAAAACAAAGCGGAAAGTACAGTGAACAAAGCCCGAGACCTCTTAAACTTGCTTTTTCAAAGTTAAATTTATGAGTAAAAAACGCTTTATGCTTCGATTGTGTCTTGTCTGCTTGGTTTCATTTTTAGTGGCGATGCGAACTGTTTTACAGGACTATACCATGCACGAAGATTTGGCGATAGATTCTTCGCTTTTAATTGTTGTAAAAAAGATGAACATAATACAGGAAATTTTTCAGAAAGAACATCGTTCGGAGCTGTTAAAACACTTTCGGTGCCAAGTACGGTACGTGTAAACACATACTGTTGTTTTGAGCAGAGAGCTAGCGTGATTGCTGAAACGAACTTCACTTTTTTTCGCCGAAAGTGCACAACTATCAAAAACCCACCTGCCCCAGTTGTATCGTCCCTTTGAAGACAGTTCTAATCCCAAATTTCCCAATTTTGTTTAAATCGGTACACGAAAAACGGAAGTGCTAAATAAACTTATAATGAATATCACGACCAAAGCAAACGATACAAATGACATATTGCAAACGTTTCGATAACTCCTGTTATCATCATCAGTGC
>JGI24158J21664_10012109_pt1 | contig 11446 bp, 5 predicted proteins | sample Ectturendosymbi3_FD_21664 | JGI IMG/M metagenome (IMG submission 21664)
CCCCTGGTGTCCCAAGCTGGTTACGGGCCTGGAGCACAGCATGCTTTAGGGCAGGGGTCTACACACTTTTTACAGAGGGCCACATAAGCTATTGCACAACATCGTGAGGGCCGGTCATCTTACGTAATGTGCTTGTTTCGGAATACATTGCATTCTACCAAAACAACAAGTTTTTCGTAAATACATTACATTTTCATATAATTGACAAAACGTCTTTGAGGCCGGATGAAAATGGCTTCGCGGGCCGTAATTTGGAGACTCCTGCTGTAGTTAGGACATACCTTTTGAATATTCTTGTAGACAAAAGATTGTTTGGGACACCAATAGTGCTCTCAGTTACGTGTAGCTTGTAAAAAACGAGGCCCATCTTTTGGAACTCGCTTCAAACGTTTTCTGAATTAATGATTTATAGCGCTTCAAACTGTGGTTATTCCCTGAAAGATCGCATAGTTCGACCAACAAAAATATCCACTGTCTCGGCCTACAATAGGTAACCGCTTTTGTGTGATACTGTGTGAGGTTGTAACAATAGCCAACTATTGTCAAAGACAGCCTTGAGCATTTAAACAAGTGAATACTTTTTTGGCACCCCCTATTTGACTGTCCCCCAAACGGCTGGTCTGGATTCACTACTGTCTAAAGCAGAACCGTCGCCAGATAGTTGTCAATAGGGGCGCTTTACGTTTATGTGGGAGGGCTTGACATTAAAATTTGATAAAAATACACTGACTTATAGTGTTTCATATTTCAATTTGGGAGGGCTTGGTACTGTGTTTGGGGGAGCTAAGCCTAGCAAACTCTCCCGTGGCGACGGGACTGGTCTGAAGGCATCCTGGATTTTCGCGAAGGGCGAACATTTCGCGAATTAGGTGTGTGCGAGTACAGCTCGATTGCTTCCTTCTTGCTCTTGGGTGTTTCCTGCCGTTAAAATGCGCGCGCGTGTAGGGCTTGTCTCATTTATAATGCAGAATTGCGCTTCGGCGCAAACAGGTTGTGCGTCATTGCAACGTTTTCTCCTGGCCAATGGGAAGCTGCGGAGAGAGGCAAAATTTGCCAAGAAGAGTAAAAGAACCGTGACGTCATCCCCACATATTTAAATCATGACAGGGCGCAGGAGGCACATTGTTAGAACTGCTCTAGCATCGTAAAGTGCGGAGTGAAAGTTTGCGAGATTAACTTTGGTTTTGTTTATTTGCTGTTTGTTGAAATCTTATTACACACGTCATCATGGTGAGTGTTTGCTTTGTGTAAAAACGGTGTTATTAAATCGCAAGATATTTTTCTTTGATTAAAAACATGTCCATGTTATTCCGTGTTTAGCAGAAGATATTTAAATACAGGTTAGAGTTTGATGCTTCATTTTGAGCAAGAGAATGCAGATAACCATTTTAAGCAAATGAAAGGGTAAAACAGTTAGTTGAATATGCGCAGAAGTAGTTTGGGGTTACGCATAGTTTTTGCCGAAGCTCCGATCTGCACTGCTTCATGTTGAACAAGTCATTCTCGAACGCAATCGGCAATGCCTCGCGGTCAGGAATCTATACTGTGGTCTTTGATGAAACTGCCGCGCTCCTAAAGTCATTATGTGAGACGCTGTGTACGCCTCGTGTCTGGTATAGTCTGGCTGCTTGACGTGGTTGTGCGAGTTGCGCATCCGCGCTTTGACTTGCATCGTTTTGCTCCAGGGCAGAAATAGCTGCGCGTCAGGAAACGTAGCGAACCAGTGGCCCATGTAAATCGTTGCGCAATGGTTCTGTGACGCCTTAGGTTTGCGCAGTACCGAGCCACGTTACGAACGACTGGTGTTTCCTTCTGAATACATCAGCACGCCATGCCAATTTCTACTAGCGAATCATTCCCAGTTGCATCTACGTATGCAATATCTTCGATTTTTTTCTTTTTTTACACAGGTTGCAAGCAATATCTTGTGTTTCGTTTGGTTGCAATCTTTGAGAATTTGTAGTTAACTCTTATTGCAAACACAACAGCCACAATAATCAAAACATTTCATTCAACATTTCGGCTTATACGTGAGCCATCATCAGGAATAAAAATGATGGTGGTTTACGCATAAGCTGAAACGCTGAATAAAATGTTTTCGATTATTGTGGCTGTTTTGTTTGCAATAAGAATCTACAGCAACTCCGTGCATTGCTTACCAATGTAGTTAACTCTTTTAACGCTGAACTATTCCTTCGTAAAATAAGTGTTCCTCGCAGCGTGAATGCATTTCCATCCACGTCGGCCAAGCTGGAGTCCAGATGGGCAATGCTTGCTGGGAGCTGTATTGTCTTGAGCACGGTATACATCCTGATGGCCAAATGCCTAGCGACAAAACCGTTGGGTCATGCGACGATTCATTCAATACTTTCTTCTCGGAAACGGGTTCTGGAAAGCATGTCCCCAGAGCAGTTTTCGTAGACCTTGAACCTACAGTTATCGGTGAGAAATGTTAGGAGTTTACCTCATCAAAGCACACTTGGGCGTAAAATATATTGCATGCCAGTTTGCTAAAGTTTTGTTTGCAAATCATGCATGCACGTGTCATCCTACGTTAAATTCGCGCGAGTTGTACCCCTCAAATACGTGCTGTTGTGCGAGTATTGGGCTAACTGGGGCACATGGAATTGTCGTGATGCAAGTGAAACCTGACCGCTTATGCTCACATTTCAGGTGTGTCGCTGAATAGATATTCCACTTCGGTTCGGTGACCGATTCAGATCTAGACGAACAAATTTTGCTTCCGTGATTCGACGACGAATTGCAGCGAAATGCTACCAGCTCTATTAAGAATCGTATTTGCGAAAAGCTTGTGCTGTAATTGTGGTTTCTGGTTTTGCCCAAAACCTATGAAGTCTAGGTGTGAACAGCAAATAAACACGAGACATGAAGATATATATGAACACAATATACAAGAAAAGAGATACACAAACCCAAAAAAGTCACAACACAAATGCCACAAAACCAGGAATCGCAAAGCAAACCAGCTCTTTACGCTACAAAGCATGAGGGCAAGCAATGTATGAAGAATTGATAAATCTACTGATGAAGTGAGCGATGCACACAGGTGAGAGATTTAACATTGGGTTTATTAAGCGGAAGGCGATGCAGCGTAACATCCATGACATTACAGATCAATCAATCGTATTTTCTCGCGTGGTATAAAACACTTTGTTTCGGGGGGACAATGCGATGGTTGGCGAAATAATGGCCGCGAGGTCAACAAGCAGGACCGGCCTTTAGCCGATTGGACCGATTGCTTCCAATCTGGCCCCGTGCTGAAGGAGAACCAGCTCCGTTACTAACCTACGCTAACTTACACTTTCTATTGTAGCTAGGTTTTCACCACCTTAATCATCATAGTTACCTCTGTAATCGTAACAGTGGTGATTGTTTTTCGGTAATGTGTAATCAGGGTTTTTTAAGGCGTTTTAGGGACCCGATGCGGGTCCCTAGAATTGAAAATCGGGTCCCGAGAATCAGAGAAATCGGGTCCCAACAGATCCATAGCGGGTACCTAATATTTTCATTAAAAAAACCCTGGTGTAATCCAGTTTTTTCAATAGCAGCTGGTTAAGGCAGAGAGCGTTTAAGTTTTGAAGCTGTTTCCTGGACAAGCGTTTCATATTTGGTAGGACAAGTTTCAGTAGCTGTTGCAAGATATGGATCGATAATTGTTGCTGTTTAATAGCTATAGCTACTGGACTTGTCTTCTGAAGGTTATTTGCAAATGCAAGGGCGTACGGAAGATTGGGGTTGGGGTTGGGGTTAACTCCTTCCCTTGAGTATTATATGTTAAAAAAACTTTATTACTGGCGCAAATGAGATTAATTTTTTTCGCATACTCTTTACTTGTTAATTTGTCGACTTAATGCAAATACCACGGAATGAATTTGCATGCAAATTTCAAAGAAAATTGTAAATGGACCAAAAATTAGCCTAATAATTAGGTTTTGGTGGGAATCTGAGTTATTGTTTGCATCCAAGAACCGGGTTGCCAACTTAGCTTTTTTGAAGCCAGATTTAAAAATTCTGGCTTTTTTTGAACACCTGTGGCTTTTTTGGAAATAACAATAAGCCAGACAAAATCTGGCTTTCTCTGTCTTTAGTCAAAAAGGCTTGAAAAACAAACAATGTCTGAGCTGCGTATTCATTACAAATCTCTTCTGAAAAGAGTCTACTGCATAACCGTGCAGGGTGCACAAAATATTAAATATTTTACTGTTGCTCTAAAAAAATGATCGATGTTATTGATAAGAAACAAATGTACCACAATGTTAATTACGGGGAAAGAAAATCTTTCTAAAGAGTGGAATTGTATTACATCAATGTTTCTGACGAGTTTCAATGTCTATTTTGTGTTTGGTTATGCGTATTTTATGTGTATTTGCCTTAAAACTGCTATCTGGCTTTTTTGGGACAAGGTCTGGCTTTTTTTGATGAAGACAGGTTGGCAACCCTGCCAAGAACCATCTCACCACTTTTTGTAAACCTTTCGCCCACTACGCATGTTTAAGATTGTGTTCCGCGATAGTTAACTTTATGCGAAACAGTTGCCTTTATTTTGTCTGCTATGGTTGATCAGCGCATGCGCTGACCGCATTGGCTACATTATCAATTTCTGTAGCATGATAGAACAATTGCACGAACTCAAAAACAGCAGTTGTTAACATAGAAGCATTCAGGCATTTGAAGGTTCTGTTGGAGAGGTAAAACTGGGGCATGCCCCAGAGCCCCCTAGCTTGGTATCGCTTGTTCGGGCCTAGCCCTTTACGTCACCGATTTTAACCATAATGATGGCCGCTTAAAATTTCTGAAAACCCCGCTGAGTGGGGCCCGCAAAAGTGCTTCCAGTCGGGCCGCACTTGCTAAGGCCGGCCCTGTCAACAAGTCGGTCAAACCTTAAAATGAACGAAAAGAAAAACAGCAAGATTAAAGCAAAGAATGAAAGGAAAAAATACAAGAACTACAACAGACAATGCCGCATACTAGTCAGCTAGTGTCGAACTAATTACAACTAAAAATGGCTCATCATGGTGAGCTGGTGTCGAACTATTACAGTCAAACGGCAACCGCCTGATAATAACAACGGGGAAAGGGGGCTGTTATGTATCAGGAAGCAGTGGAAATCTAAAAGAGTAGCTGCTTATATAATTTCATAAAAGTACGGTGTGGTCTATTTGGTTGGTTAAGTCTTTCGGCATTGCATTCCAATGTTTAGAACGGGAGTCACCAACACGGTGCCCCCGGGCACAAGGTCGCCCGCAAGGACCACGTTGGTCGCCCGCGGACCTGTTTTGAAAATAGCATTAAGATGATGAGTATCATCACATAAATTAACATCAGTAATGATATCATAATCAAAGGTAAATTGAGCAAAATTTTTATTTCAGAAGTGTGTAGCAAACTGTTAGCCCTTAGCGTTAATCGGTACCCAAGAAGGAGCTCAGTTACATAAAGGTTGGTGACCCCTGGTTTAAAACTTCAAACAGAGTGGCGCTGTTGCTTTACAGATCTTATCAATTTCGGGTGCAAAAATCGTGGTTACTGTATATATTCATGCTCTTCGTCATTTCTTTTGGAAGCATCTGATTGTATATTTTAAACATGTGTTTTGCAAGTTTGTGGTAATAGATGCATATATCTTTACGGATATTTTTTCGTGGTAGTTTTCCATACGTTACGTATGGCTCGGTTGTTCTACTGTGAGACACCAATTATTAACAACACTGTCATACACAAATTATTAACAATACAGACGACAGAGGTACCCGTGGATCATGACCAAGTGCAGTAGTTACACATAGCCCACTGGATAGTAGACCAGATGAAGTTAGTCAGGGAGCTTGATTTAATCTGTCTATAATTCGGCTTGAAAATAATTATGGGTCTAGGAATTCGACTGAAGTTGATGTCCAAGAGATCTCGGAGGTTTGCATCATTCTGTTTGACTCCAACTGCAGCAAGAGTGCTTCTTGATAGTGCATACCTGCGCTTTGTGCTAATATAGTTTGCGTAAGACTAGTTTGGTGCATAAGACTCGCGCTTTTCAGTTGTAATTTCAGCCAGTATTGTTAACCTCGACATACTGGTGTTTTCCCATCACTTGTAAAAGCAAGAGGATTGAATGATGATTTACGGATTTCCAGTGGCGTAACTGGTGGGGGGCTGGGATGCGAACCGTCCCCCTGGCAAGCTAAATGTGAAAACCGGGCGCCCACTTAGCTTATATTTCGGTTTTAGTATACTTTTGGTTTTCAGTAGGTTGTTGTTTTGCGTTTTTCCGGAATATCATCCGGTTATTTACGGTTTTACTACAGCCATCCGCATCCGTCACTTATCAGGTGTTGTATGAGTGTTTGCTAGTAGACCCCCTTCAGCTAAGTTTTCCCCTTGGATCAAACCTCAAGTTACGTCACGTATATCAGTGACTTTTTGGTTGTATCGGTCCTTGTTTTTTATGTTGGCAGATCTGTGAAAGGGACATGTCGGGATTAGACCGAGGTAGGCTGTGATCCTTATATCAAAGAATGTTTTCTCACAGCTGTTCCAAAGTCCTCACTGTTGACGGAGTTTACTTTAATTTCAAACCTGTGGTCTGAGATTTGAAGAAGTGTTGGTTCTATCTGAACATTTCTGCAGACCTCTCTCATAAGCTGTTAGGTAAGGGCGGCAATAGCTCATTCGTAAAGTGTCCGCCTCTCAATTGGAAGGTTGGGTGTTCGATCCACAGCGACTGGGTTAATTGCCGTAGCGTTCCTTGGGCATGAGCGTTCACCTCAACCGCCCTGGCAAGAACCTAATTTCAGGCCGCCTATTGCCGTCACCGAAATTAACAAAAATAGGCGGTTAGGTGGTCTAATAGCATTATTAAGCAAAATAATGGCATTATTAAGCAAGGCAATCATTCGAGAATGCGTCCTCGCGAAAGGTGTTACAAAATCTTTTTAAGTGCCATGCCGCCGGCGCCATCATATCATTTTAACAGGCATTTTGACGGAGGGGTTTCCAGAATTAGTACCTACTAGTGCAAGGGTGGGGAAAGTTGTGAGGGCCACATTTTTCTCTCTGTATCCAGCGAAGGGCCAGCTTCCACAAATTATACTATCAACGGTTAGGACTGTTAGGCCTACAACCGTTTGGTCTATACTTGCGTGCGAAGATCACCATGCACTCGGCTATCATGAGTAGAAGCGACTTGTGATAAGTCATTGCTACTCGATCAACACAAAATACTAACAGTGTGCACTATGTATGAGGGGAAAAATGTTCCGCGGGCCGCTGCGGCCGGTGGGTCGTAGTTTCCTCACCCATGAGTCCTAGTAGGTTGATGCCGTACACTGCAATATATTGTAGTACGGTGGTTGGAGAGAGTCGAATTATTTCTGGAAGTTTTACTAACAAGTAGATATGGAAGCGACCTAGATTAAAAGTAATTCGATTCGATTAAATACAATTGTAGTTTGGATTTTAGGTCCCCTTCTAGTTTTCGCGATATCGACAAGCCTAATCCAATTTGGGTAAGCTGACTAGTAAGTTTAATTATAATTTGAGAAAGCTGAGTAACTGTAATAAAAATTTTATGATATTTCGCAAACTTGAGAAAATTGTAGTTCAATTTTGGCTGGTACCCACAGATCGCTTTAGGATTTCGGGCCCAGCTACACGACGTTGTTTAACAATTTGGTTTCAAACATGCAGGGATTATTCAATGTTAATCCTGGAGCCGTATTTGCGTGAAACACCATATCTTTGCAACACACGGAATAAACATGGGATCTGGCCAATACGAAACAAATCTTGTTTTGCGTTTCCGTGGCTTCTTCCACCAAGCAGAGAAACTACTATTCAGCGTTGTGGTTTCGTTCTTGTTGCCATGCTGTTTTTGTTTGACAGACGAAATTCGAACCGGGACATACCGCCAACTGTTCCACCCCGAACAACTTATCACTGGCAAGGAAGATGCTGCCAATAACTATGCCCGCGGTCACTATACCGTTGGAAAAGAGCATTTGGATCGTGTCCTCGACCGCATCCGCAAGCTTTCAGATCAGTGCAGCGGACTGCAAGGCTTCCTTATCTTTCATTCCTTCGGCGGAGGAACCGGGTCTGGGTTCGCTTCTCTTCTGATGGAACGCCTGTCGGTTGATTACGGGAAGAAATCGAAACTGGAGTTCGCAGTGTATCCCGCACCTCAGGTACGCCTGGCACATGACAGCTTTCTTAACTAGAAAGCCAGAACTCTGGAAAGGTTTGAAATATTCCGTGCTAGTTTTATTAAGCGAATTCCCAAGCCTGTGTTTTACGATTTGATGCAGGTTTCAACTGCCGTCGTTGAACCATACAACTCTATCCTGACCACGCACACCACCCTGGAACATTCTGACTGCGCATTTATGGTCGACAACGAGGCGATCTACGACATCTGTCGTCGCAATCTCGACATTGAGCGACCAACATACACAAATCTTAACCGGCTGATCGGGCAGATTGTTTCGTCCATCACCGCCTCTTTGCGCTTCGACGGGGCGCTGAACGTCGACCTCACGGAGTTCCAGACAAACTTAGTGCCCTATCCTCGCATCCACTTTCCTTTGGTCACGTACGCTCCGGTGATCTCAGCCGAGAAGGCCTACCACGAGCAGTTGTCGGTGGCTGAAATCACCAACGCTTGCTTCGAACCGGCCAACCAGATGGTTAAGTGCGATCCACGTCACGGGAAGTACATGGCTTGCTGCATGCTCTATCGTGGTGATGTTGTCCCAAAGGATGTCAATGCCGCCATTGCCCACATCAAGACTAAACGCACTATTCAGGTAAGTCAAGCAATGTAAAACTAACGTTACTTGCAGGTGTACAATGATCGACGCTCCCACCCGATTCGTTGCTTTGTCGATACTGTTGACAGTTGTACTGTTGATGGTTAAAAGCGGTGAATTGCTTTCAATGTGTGGTTGAGAGCCTCATTGGTAAGTGGTCATATCACTTGTCTTTCAGTTTGTCGATTGGTGCCCAACCGGTTTTAAAGTTGGCATCAATTACCAACCTCCTACTGTTGTGCCTGGTGGAGATTTGGCTAAGGTCCAGCGTGCGGTGTGCATGTTGAGCAACACGACTGCCATTGCTGAAGCTTGGGCCCGTCTGGATCACAAATTCGACCTGATGTATGCAAAGCGCGCATTCGTTCATTGGTGAGTATTGGATTTGAAGGCACGTCAGATGAGATCATTTACGCTCCGTCAATTTCGTGACGTAACCAGCAAACACACGAAAGCAGGGCCGCAACCAGCTGATATTTTAGAAAGAGGGCGAAAATAATGTTTAACTTATTACCATATGTAACAAATACGTTTTTGAAAATTTTAGAGGTGGGGCAATTACCCGGCTTCCCCCTCTAGTTGCTGGCAGTGTTCTTTTTAAGGTGCGCAAATGCGCAGTGCCACCAGACCATTTGTTCAGTGAAATCTCTTTCTTGCGCACTTCAACATTCCAAATTTAATATCGCATAGACATTTTACCGCTTTTCACTAGTTGTGTGTCTACATGGTTGCGCAATTCAGTGCCGTATCAGCCGAACTCTGGCCTCCCCGAAATGCTTACAGAGGCCCCCCAATGGCGTTTTATAAAAAAAGTTATGTTTTGCTACATCTCGAGGCCGAATGGCCTTCAAAACACAATATCCTAATTGCGGACACACTTTTGGCAGAACCAGGCTCGTAGTCAGGTTTTAAGGATTGTGGGGAAAGTACATTTTTAGGGGGGAAATATTTTTGTTTTTAATATATGTTTAAAACAAATTTTCTGAGCACAACAAAACTTGGGGGGCACAAAAAAGGTAACTGCCCCCAAATACCCCCGAGTCTGCGGGCCTGGGCAGAACCGTCGCCAGAAAGTCTTCCGTTGGGAGCCTTCATGTTTGTGCAGGGGGGCTAGACATTCTGAAAAATTATTTTTAATTCACAACATGAACAGCATTTGCAGATTGTGCAAATAATAAATATTTTCCCGCAAATACCCATAATAGGTTCGGAGTTTCCAACTAAAATTTTTGAATGAGCTTAAAGGAATTGGGTCGTAAATCATTGTCATTTAATTGACGGCGATTGTTTAGAGATGTAAAAGAAATGCAAATGTAAAAAAATAATTGCAGGAAATCAGAATCAATCCTATCGTTCAGTTATGAAAACACTATTACCGAAGGAGCACACATGAGGCCGGTCAAAACATGTACGCCGCAATGAACGTTTTCCTTCATTAGCGCAGATTGCAAAATTTTACCATGAGCTGAAGTGAAATATGTTTATAAAGCGTGATTCCAGTCCCTGTGACAGAGTGGGACCCCCAATTGGGGGTATGGAGTGCGGCTGATACGGCTCTGGCGCAATTACATGCGCACTAAAACAAAATTTGCTCAAGAGAAATTTTCTTGGAGGTAACACTAATTGCGGGCCTGCTTAATATTTGCAAATGTTTTAATGGCAAATAAAGACGTTTCCATTTGTCTTATGCTTTATTTTCAACTACCCGAAAGCACTTCAGTGATGTTTCAGGTACGTTGGGGAGGGAATGGAGGAGGGTGAATTTTCAGAAGCTCGTGAAGACTTGGCAGCCCTCGAGAAAGATTATGAAGAAGTGGGTGTTGACTCCGTCGCTGATGGGGATGAAGAGGAAGATGATGAATACTAAATTTCTCAAGCTTTTAACATCTGTTCTGAAGAATGCCCATTATTTCGACATGGAAGTAGTGTTTTCATTGCTTTGTTCGTTGTAATGTGGTAACACCAACGAAAATAAAGCTGTTTCTGCGCAACCAATTTCAAACAATTAGAAGTGTTGGAAAACTGACCTGACGGTGTTCTGGTGGACGGTGACCACTATCTGGCTGTTCTAAATTAAATTTTTTGTTGATTCGCATGAGAAATAACGGCCGTCCCGTCTGAATGGATCCTTAAATGGATTAATCATCGCAGGTTTGAGTCATGGTAAATACCTTGTGGCTGGGGACTACGGCGCTGTTCGGGCAAACTCAATCTTTAGGTAGATCTTTCGCTGTTATATGCAGAAGTATTGGCTATGCCGTGAGTCAGTGGTTCCCAAAGTGGGCGGTACCACCGCCCCCAGTTAAGCAGAAACGGGCGGTTAGGGGGCGATAGGAGGCCCAGTTGTTAATTACATTTCCTTTGTCTTACTAACTTTGAGTGACCAAATGTCATAACAGTATGATCAACAAACATGTATGTAATTTGTAAACAAAAACTTTGCGTTTTGGAAACAAAACAAGAGGTGAAATGCCAGGAGATAAATAGATGAACTGCAGTTTCCATCACTTGGGAAGTTTTGTTAGCTGTACTTCTTGGCACGGGTAAACTGATACTTAATAATGCCCGTTTCGTTACAGTGACTATCACCGGACAGGTGTGAGAATTCACGCTTGCACTTAGACTCA
>JGI24158J21664_10012111_pt1 | contig 11446 bp, 9 predicted proteins | sample Ectturendosymbi3_FD_21664 | JGI IMG/M metagenome (IMG submission 21664)
CCTGAAGGCTGCCTTTGCAATTTGGTGTTTTGATTTGACCACTGAGTTCCAGCCAGGAATGTTAAATTTACCTTCATTCTTTTTACCTGATGGTTTAATTGCAGAGGATGCAGCAACAAGCAGAGCACTGGTCAGCTCTGCATAAAAATTTTCTATTTCTTCCAGATGTTTCTTATCTGTACAATTAAAGTTCATTAGATGATTTACAACCATATTTCCCACAGTGCATCCCACTCTGGCTGAACCCAGGTGTTCGAGAGTTCATCAAGTTATATGGACTCAGAACTTCCCCTCGCCTTACCGCATTGGTTACAGTAAAGGGGAAGAAATGTTGATGTTCCATTTTAACTACGTGATCTGTTTCCCATACCAACCTGATTTGGCAGTAGCCTATACATAAGCCTTACTATGCAGATAGGTGCATTGTGCTTAAATTAGTTTAGCCACCAGCAGGTTACGCCATTCTAGAAACATCTCGAAGTTCACGGAACTTTGACAACAAAGATGCTTTCTGGCAGACCATTGGTTTTAAAGGAACAGCCGTTGCTATTAAAAAATAGTTCGTAGTGATTAAAACTGTAGCCTAAAAAATTAAAAGAATTCAGGAATTTCTTAAAACTGGGTCTTCAAGCGCTGCAGTTTGCCGCAAATTCAAAAATCGACCAAGTTCGTAGCAGCAGGGGCGTAACGAGGAGGGCAAAGGAGACATAATTCCAGGGGGCCGAATCACCATGGGAGCGCCGAAAAATCCCAACAATTTCACAAGTGCTGTCTTCATTGCAGTACATTTGCTTCCGAAAGACCTCAGGTTCGAACATAGGGACGCGGACGCCAAACTAGCTTCTTGCCCCGGGAGCCACCTAACCTTGTTACACCCTGCATAGCGGGTCTATCAGGAAGGTGTGGTCTGTTATGAACGTCTGAACGAGTCTGGTATAAAAGGGTCTGTTACTTTGTTATGGACGTGGTTTGTTTCGAGTGTTCTATTATGAGTGGTTTGTTAAAGAACAGGTCTGTTTTGAACTGATGCTGCAAAACACGCCGCCTAGAAGTTCATTTTCTTCAAAGAAATCCAGATTTTATTTCTTGTAAATTTTCGATTGAAGTAATATAATTGAAGAAGTGTGTTCAATGGCATGCAGAGAAACCAAAAACGGCGCGTTTGAAGTAGAATTCATCAACTGCAACGCTCTGGTGTCACTTCTTCTTACACAGTTCGACTGGTCTGAAGTTTGTCCAAAGTTTTGTAAATTCTTGGCAACAGTTCCACAAACTTGGTAACAGAATCGTGTCCATCTAGCAGCGAATATTGCACACAGAGGTGACTTGATGTCGGCGTTTCTGTTTGAAAGAACTTTCGCAGAACAAATGCGGCCTGCGCAGACCGCGAAAATGCTTGCAACAAAACCCATGGAATCGAATCGAGGGTAGTTGCGATCAGCCAGAGACCACGAAATTCAGCATACGGCTGCAGTAATATCTAGATATTGCTGAAGGCAGCAGGGTGCGTACTCTTGCCTGCACAACTCTGCTCGTCAGTAGCGGGTTAAGGGGTACAGACTGGGCTACAGCCAGGAGCCCCTACCATGCAGGGGCCCCCAATCTAGAGCTTTTGTCCTATTAACGACAGTTTCATATTTGTATGTATAAGCTGCATGAAAAGGGCTCCTTTCTAAGTTTCAGCCAGGGACCTCATACAAACCTTAAATCCTCCACTGCTGCTCATGTCGCTGATTCCATCGCATCCTTGCCCCCGGAATACATTTAAAGCTAAGTCCAAGTTGCGACAAATTCGTTAATATACGATCCGCCGGTGCTTCCGCAGTGGTGGAAGGGACACCAAACATGGAAATTCTTCATGAATCTCGTTGTTTTTGACAAAACGCAAAGACAGAGTAAGCTGATCTGCTCAATGTGACCATTATCAAGTCTCGTGCGCTAATACAGAGAAGGACTTCAGGTTTGCCACGTATTTTACTATTTGCTTTTGAAGTTGTTTGGCAAACAAGATAATTATTATCTTTGTTTTGCATGTGCCAGCTGATCCAGGCACCGGCCCGTAGCCAGGGTTTAAGGTTTGGAGGCAAAATACATTTTTGTGGGGGAAAGATTTTGATTTTATTTTCTGTTCAAAACAAATTTTTGTGCACATAACAAAATTTGAGGGGGCGTGATAAATTTGGAGGGACATTGCCCCCCGAATGCCCTGCATGGCTACGGGTCTGAGCTGATGTAGGCCTAACAAACATTACGTGGAATATTCTAAAGGAGTCGATTGTGGACATGGGCGTCGGAAGGATTTTTTCCAGGAGGGCAATACTGGATTTTTTCAGGTGTAGCCAAAAGGATTTTCTTAGCAGGGGGCCAACAGTGATGCAGTTTCGTTTTTGCCACTCGCAACTAAGAGAACTACCTTTTTTGCTAAAATTTTAGTTGGTAAATATAAAATTTCAAAATCCGAGAGGTGCCTTGGCCCCGCTTCCGACAGCCATGATTGTAATTTCCACAGGATTCAAGCGCAGTCTCAGTGTAGCTCTATAACCCCATCATCGTGACCAATCCCACCATTGTGAAAGCGACAGCAATTTCTGCAGCCGCGTTAAGGAAGCCCCTGACAACGACCTTGCATACGTGTAGCAGTCGAACTTCGTTTTGATTTATAATTTTTTCCGCTTCTCGGAAAGCATACAAACTGTTTACTTGCTTCACTTTTTCGAAATCTAATAAGAAATGGATGAAACCTCTCTGCGACAAGCTGATGGCATTTACATGCTTATCTCCTTATGCTTTTTTCCAATTTTTTTCGCTGATTCTGCCAGCATACCAAGGACCTCAGCGCTGCGACGGAACGTATTTTATGCTGGAGCTACTGGGTCCCTGCAGGGTTGATTGATTGCGTGATATAATCAGTGAGGACTTAACTTTGGAATTCCTTTTCGCACGATTTCTAAACAGATCGCAATGCGAAATTCTTAATTTTTGTAACAAGATTGGTATCAAATTTGAAGCAATGCTGGTAATTTACAAACTAGACGCATTTAAAACCTTCCACGCCATAACGGTTTGTATCCTTTGTTTGGCAAAACAGGTAATTATCTTCTTGGCTCTGGGCATGTAATCTTTGGGCGCCAACCTCTTGCGAGAGAAATTTTTCTTTGAAACTGAGCAGCATTTTAAAATACGCACACGACCATCCCGAGCTTCCTTAATGCAAACAGAAATGTCAGTAATTTGTCCGCATTGAAACATCGCTGTGTCTGGACCCCACAAATCCTGGTTCCGCTGACGAACGCACCATTTGCGAAATGCCACTGCAAGGATTTCGCTGCAGACTAAACATCTCAAGCCATCGTTTGTAAACGTCGTTTCTGGAAGCCTATGTGCACTGTCAAGAGAATCGTCCGTATACCAGCTACTTAGAAGTAAAGCTTTCCAGTCGTGTTCGCGCAGAGAATGTCTCACAAAGTTTCCAATGCTATTTACTTTTACATGCCCTGGCAATTCGCCGAAACGCTGCTCGTCTGTCAGTGGACAGTGCTATTCTATCAGCGATCAATTAAAACTGCGCGAGAAGCTTGATACCAAGCTGCTGTTGTCGATGCTGGTTTGACAACGCAGGAATGAAGAAAACATTATATTTCGCAAACGTCGAAAATCCGCGACTACCTGAATTGAAAAACAACAAGTGTGTCGCTACGCTCGCTCATGCTTCTGCCTTTACTCTTTGTAATGTATCCAACCCTGGACTGAAACGTTAGTGAAAAAACTTATACGAAGATATTGGCGAAGTTGCAAGAGGGGGGGGTTAGTCCCTCCAAACCCCTTCTGCGCCTTTGGGTATACATGTTTTCAGTAGACGGGAGTGAACGCACAAGTGACTTGTGGTAAGATCGGTGGCATATCTGGGGGGAGTGCGGTGCTACAATTCCACCTCCTAAACAACCAGTGAACAGAACAGGTAGACATAAATATAAAATACTGCTTGTCCGAAATCGAATTAAATGGCAAAAATAGTTACTGCAGTTTTGGCGTTATGATATTCCCAATAGGTCTCGTATTGACAACATGAAGTGTCCTGGATGACTGCATGTCATCGCTCCTTCGGCTTGTCCACATGGTGACAGCCTTGCATCAACAGAGACTGACAACTTATTTAATGACAATAACTAACGAGAATCAGACGTTCACGACAATTCGAATCGAAAGCAAGCGACCCNGTAGTCTTCACAGCGCCATGCAGGTTTCACCTGCATGATGACGTCGCATGGCCAGGTCGGGTAAGGGAATGTTCGCCTACATAGCAAACGGTCCAGAGTATACTTAAAACACATCGGCTCACGAGTCCACGCATGCACTACAGACTCACACACGCACAGAGGGGCAACGATTCTCCTCATGCAGAACATTTTCAATACCCTTGAGCAGCGCGGGTGGGCGACGTTCACCCGTCAAGCTCGCCGGACATGAGCGCATCTTGGTACGACTTCCCTTGCTTCTGCTCGGGGTAGAGCTTGATCAAGTCGTCGATCCTCAGGATGGTGATGGCCGCCTCGGTGGCCAGCTTGACGCTCTTGCTTTTGATCAGGGTCGGCTCGAGCACCCCCGCCGCTTTGTTGTCGCGCACGGCGCCCGTGATCAGGTCCAGGCCGGTCCACTTCAGGTCCTGACGCTTGGGGTTGTTCTGCGCCTCGTTGTGGAACGCGCGCAGCTTGGCAACGAGCTCTGTGGCGTCCTGCGCGGCGTTGATCGCCAGCGTCTTCGGGATCACCAGCAGCGAGTGCGCGAACTCAGCGATCGCGAGCTGCTCGCGCGACGCCACCGACGTCGCGTAGTTCTCGAGGAAGATGGACAGCGCGGCCTCGACCGTCCCGCCGCCGGGCACCACGCTCTTGGACTCGAGCACCCGCTTGACCACGCACAGGGCGTCGTGCAGCGACCTTTCCATTTCGTCACAGGCCACGTCAGTCGGGCCGCGGATGATGATCGACGCAGCGGAACGAGCTTTGGTGCCTTTGATGAAGATCAGCTCGTCGTCGCATACCCGCTCCTGCGCAACTTCGTCGGCGTGGCCCAGCATGCTGGCGTCGAACGTCTCCTCCCCTTCCAGGTTGGCCAGGGTGGAGCAGAGCGTGGCGCCGGTCGCTTTGGCCACTCTCTTCAAGTCTCGCTTCAAGACCCGGCGCACAGCCATCGCGCCCACTTCNACGAAGTACTTCAAGTTGAGGTCGTCTATTCCGCCGGTGGTGAGGATCACGTTGGCGCCGGCGGCCACAATCTTCGATATCCTTTCTTTCGTAATGTCGATCTCTCGCCTGCGCATCGCTTCAAGGTTCTCGGGGTTGTCGACGATGATGTGCACGCCCATTTTCATTTTCGTTTTTTGCAGGTTAAAGTCCAGGCAAGCTATCTTGGCGCCCACAACCTTCATTGGCATGGCTTGCGAGGCGACAGTGCAGTTTACGGCATACCCATTCACGAGGACACTTTCTTTTGCGCTTTTCCCGTGAGCTTTCAAGACGTTCACTGATTTGATTGGATATTTGGCAACACCTTTACTGTCAACGAACTTGACAGCATTTGCAGCATCAACAACCATAGCAGCAAAAACGTCAGAATCAACTCCAATAATCTTTGATGACATTGAGGTTTTCGCACAGTTAATTACAACATCTCTAGTTAGCTCACTTGCAGGTATTGTCAGGTTCTCATTCATGTACTTAACTGCTTCCTTGCATGCTAACCGATATCCGCTGATGATAGACGTTGGGTGAATTTTGCTCTGAGCAAGCTGGTCAGCATTTTTTAGCAGCTCAGCAGCAATGAGAACAACAGATGTGGTTCCATCGCCAACCTCCTGATCTTGCAGGTCAGCAAGTTCACACAGAACCTTAGCAGCAGGATGCTCAACATCAAGTAATTTGAGGATTGTAGCACCATCATTTGTCACTGTGACATCACCAACATCATCTACCAACATTTTGTCAAGTCCAACTGGGCCAAGAGAACTCTTCACAATGTTAGCTATTGATGATGCAGCAAGAACATTTTGCGTTCTGACATTTTTGCCTGTGGTCCGTTCTCCGCCCACAATCAAGGGTGCTTGGGTTTCAGCAGTAGCCATTAATTATGTTCATATAATGCCAGTTACCTTCTGAAAACCAATAAGCTCCTGAAAACAACACCAAAAGATTGTGCCAATCATGAAGAAGATAATACATTAGTAGAGCATGTAGCTTTGCCTAAAGCAATCTCAAGTCTGTACTACCACACAGTATAATCTTACTTACAAAGATTTTACCTAGGTGGCTAAAAAAACAATCGGGCAAGCATGATAATGCAGCAGAAATCAAGAGTGGTTCAAAAAAGCTTGTAAGGCAACAAAAACTGCTCGTGCAGAAGGGAAGATCTACACAAGGCCAAATTCCAGAACTCTTATCAGAAAAAAACCTTTTTGTGAGAATGGGTCCTAGGTTTCATCATTGCATCACTGTTTCTTTACTCATACATTGTATGTGGTTTCACATGAACATAGACTTTTGCTGCAAAATTGTTGAAATTTTTTTTGTCAAGCACTTTATACTTAATTACAAATGAACATAATAATGACCTTTTTCCTTTATGTTGCAATTAAGTTGAACTCACAACAATCTGAATTTGCGCAACTCTTGTACCAAGGTGAAAAGGTTTATAAATGCTTAAATTTCAATTCCAGATATTGCTGAAATGGGCTAGAAATAGATAAACAATGATTGGCAGACACATCTGAGTTGACACAATAACACATTAGTAAAACCTGAGAGCAATTTTTTCCTGTGTTGAAACGTTAGTTACAATAATTATTATTTTCATGTCTTGACAATGCTGTTTAAGAGAGAAACTCTCAGTTTTTGGAACTTCAATAAACCTTGCATAAGTACTGTATTTTTTGGACCATAAGGCACAGTTTCAAAAATTGAATGCTAGCTGTTCCTTTTCCATACATAAGTTGCACTGGATTATAAGGCGCATTAAAGGAAGAAAAACTCAGTTAACACACAAGGAGGGAGTTTAATCAGGCAGATTAAACTCCCTCAGATTGCCATGCATATGAGAGTTTAATCTGTCAAACATGCCTAATCCTCTAGACATGAATAGAATACAAATTTTGCACGTGTTTGATTCTGTGTGTGTCAATGTAGTCGGGAGCCTTGTGGAATAATAAGACCTGTAGTATGTGCTAGCAGCTAGCTACTCTCAGCACCACACACTCTGCTCATTGCAACTGTTGTTGGTTTGTAAGACGATGGTCTGTTTACAAAAAAATTGTAACTAGCAATTAAATGAATAGCACTGTTTACCACATAAAAGCGGTTCTACAGTAGATGAGAAAGCACAACCAGTTCCATACATTAGGCGCACTGCGTAAGGTGCACTCTCAAGTTAGGAGAAAATTAAAGGATTTCAAGTGTGCCTTGTGGTCTGAAAAATACGTTAATTGTCCTTTGTTTTAACCCCTGACTTTAAATTACCTGAAAAAACAAATGTATTAATTGGTAAATGTTTTGATCAAACTTTCTATGTTGTAGGGCACATAAGGGCTCACGCCCCCCTGGTTAAACGCCATGGATTTAAACAAAGCCATTTTGCCTCATCTTCGCTGTGCCACACATAATTTGCTTAATTCCCTAGGTTTTGCTTTATTTTGACATGGAACTTAAATCTACCCTTATTTTTCATTTCACGAATTTGGAACGTTTTGCAGTTGTTTACTGTGAACCACTTCAAGTCTCTCTTTGTCAGCAGCAATTGCAAAACAATTACAAACCTAACTTGATACAATGTTTCTACGTTTATTTTATATATATAATCACAAAATGACAAAAAAAATGAACAGCAAAGCCAAAACTAGTTCCAAGTTCAGCTTCTTTGCAAAGCCAAAACTAGTTCAAGTTCAGCTTAACACTTTGGCGTCCAGCCGCTTTCGGGGATTTTCGAGAAAAAAACACCGAAACGCATGTGGCTTTGTCCGGTAATGTAAGCGCAGGAGACCCGGTTAAAGGCTCAAAAGACGTGGCAAGTTTTGTAGCTTGCACTCGAAAAAAATTTTTTGGGTGAGGGGTGCGGATTTTTTGTGAGTGACATCATAAGTGGAGAACTTTTAGGCCACCTTGGCCCACTTCACCTGACCCTGGGCGCCAACCATTAGATGTTAGTATATCGCTGAATTGCCAGACCACAGCGAAGGGGTCAGAAATTTGTGCGTCAACATCTATAGACGTTGCGATTCTCTTAGCAATTGTCAATCTGACAAAGATGTGTATCACAGTGTGTTCACGAGATCTGATCTTATTTGGGAGCAGAGTATGTTCTGAAACATATACTCCACATACTTCGCAGCTATCCATTGGAATCTGCATTTGGGAGTATTGGCAATGTTCTAGAAAAAACGCATCAAGCCCGCTGGGTCTAAAGCTTCTGCAAACAAGAAAGATTTGAGCGATGAACTGATCATACACTGGAATGGATCAAACATCAGTAAATTTGACAGCATTGTCATGCAGGAACAAAACCTCCACTTTAACATTTTGACATCCGGTAGGATTCGGGGATTCTTGCGCCAAAACAAGCGGATCACACGTGGCTTTGCGTGCTCGTAATTTGGGGACCGAAAATGGTAGAGAGCTGTTCAAAGGCTCAAAAGATGCAAGTCTTCTAGTCTGCACTCAAAAAAAATTTTTTGGTTGGGGAGTGCTGATTTTTTGTAAGTGATGTCATAAGTGGAAGGCTTTTAGGACACCTTGGCCCACCTCACCTGGCCATGGGCCCAAACTGTTTTATGGTAGTATTTTGCTGAAGTTTTTGTTGGAAACTAGGCTACAATCTGAGTCTTTGATACTCTGGATGACATGCTGGGGTTTCGGGTTCAAAAGTTATGATCTAAAGTAATAAAAATTTTTGACTAATTAGTTAAGTAATTAATTTGTTTATTTTAGATCATAACTCTTGAACAAGAAATGTTAGAAAGTCGATCAAAGGCTCAAAAGAATCAGACTCGAGCCTAGTTTCCAGTGAAAACTTCAGCAAAATACTTGCTTGCGCTTTATGGAAAATCTGGTTTGGTCAAAGAAGCAAGTTTTGACCCTGAAACAGCAATTTCTGCCATGAACTTAAAATTGTGTGGTCCAACTTGTCTTTCTTAATCTTAGTAAAACTCACAACCAGATAACATTAGGGTCAGTTCACCAGTATTTGGATGTAACCACCAAAATGTTACTGAATTAGCTATTTCTCAATAAATACGTAACACTTTGACGTCCGGGTTAATTCAAGCAGTTCGCAAAAAAACAACTGGATCGCACATGGCTTTGCACGGGAATATCTCCACTCCTGTACAGGTTACAGACCTGGTTGAAGTTTCAAAAGATGCGGCAAGTCTTGCAGTTTACACTCTAAAAAACATTTTTGGTTGGGGGTTGCGGGTTTTTTTGTGAGTGATGTCATAAGTGAAAGATTTTTTGGCCACCTTCACCTGTCCCTTGGCGCCAACCGTTAGATGGTAGTATTTCGCTGAAGTTTTTATTGGAAACTAAGCTACAATCCGAGTCTTTTGATACTTTGGATGACCTGTTGGGGTTTCGGTTTCAAAAGTTATGATCTAAGTTAATAAAATTTTTTGACTGATTAGTTAATTCCATAATTAATTTGTTTATTTAAGATCATAACTTTTGAACGCGAAACAATAGAAAGTTGATCAAAGGCTCAAAAGACTTGGATTCGAGCCTAGTTTCCAATGAAAACTTCAGCGAAATACTTTGGCTTAGCGGTTGGGCCTTAGGCCCGGCAACGTGAGCCAAAATGGCTCAAAAACTATTTCACTTATGACGTCACTCACAAAAAATCCACAACCCCAACCAAAAAAATTTTTTTGCGTGCGATCTAGACGACTGTCCGATCCGTATGAGCCCTTGAACAGCTCTCTAGCACAATCGGTGGAGGAGGTGTTAAATAACATTTTGCAATTCCAACAACCCTTTACAAAAACCATCCTCTATCATACGAACCATTCACTACCTGATTTCATTTGACATAGCCCCAGTTACATGCCCCCAATCAACCTCATTTTTCAGATAATTATGTGGGTGAGAGAGTCAGTAGTAAGCGGATGGTGCAAATGACGTAAAAAACATGAATTGATGATTTTTGTTGATAACAGGAGTTAAATGTCAAAATTATTTGTGTCCAGCTTTTTCAAATAAAATACATGATAATCATTCATCTAATTCACTAAAATTTACAGCTTGTCTTATTAGTAGATTCAGTATACTGTTCACATATATCTGTATGATGTCACACGAGCACCAAATCTTCATCCGCTTTCTAGTGCCAAACACCCATGTGGGCTGTCTCTTATAAATCTAAAAAAATGGGTAAAAGAAGAAGGTACATTTGTAGAAGTTGGCACGCTATTACAAGATAGTTGCAGGAGGAAAAGCAAGCACACAAAAAAACGAAGCCCTAGGAGCAAGTTTTAGCAGTGTTTCTGTGGGCAAACAAGAATTTTGTTTTTTCAGGTCAAACGCTATGAACGTATAGTTGGTGCAAGAAAAGTGCATGGTGAACAGTCAGATTTCGTTGAATCTGCTTGAAATTTAGTAGAAGCATCCGAGTAAGACTAAGAAATACAACTATTATTTAATTTTTTTTCCATGAAAAGGGTTTGTCGAATTTCTACACATACTAGTGGTCTGACCTTATTATTAAAACCGATCTATTTGTGTTAAAAACAGTTTGAAAAATTATCTTCTAAATCCAATCACAATGCAAGCTGAATTCTCTTGATCTTATGCTCCAAACATACGAATATGAGATGAAGTTCAAGAACTGCATTAAGATAATGATCATTCATAATCACATGCTGAAAACCATCATGAAGTCTACAGAGACAAACAAAGGGGTAGAAACACTTGAGGAAACACTGAGTCATATGACAGGTCAGACCTAACTATAGAAAATCTACTGACTGCAAGGGCTAAGTAAATACTACACACTTCAAAGCAATACAAGTAGTAATATGGAAGTACTGCAGCAGTGTTGCTGCAAGAGTGATAAGAAACTTAACAGTAAAATCTAACCAACAATGCAAATGCTAATCACATGACTATCACTGACTGAAACACTAGCAAAAAATGTACTGACTGCCTTCAAAGGCTAAGTGATAAATCATTACTACTGTAGTACCACAATTCAAAGCAATAAGAGTTTTGTTTGAAAAAGTGAACAACCGCATCACCGCAACACCAACAGTAACATGAAGTCCGTCCAAAAAATACAAAAAGACAAAATATTTAATGCCAATGTTATTTTACAGTGAAAAAACAACAAAAACCGCCTTGAGCTTTTCAGCCGGCTGTTTGAGGAATCTCCTGCCTAGTTTTGCTCCCATCTCCTTGCAATGATTCAGCTTGTA
>JGI24158J21664_10012112_pt1 | contig 11444 bp, 8 predicted proteins | sample Ectturendosymbi3_FD_21664 | JGI IMG/M metagenome (IMG submission 21664)
TAGTGCGAATTTAATAAGGTTATAGTTTTGAAGAGGTTGCAGTCTGCTGGATGATCAACACAGTTGCGCGGGAGTGCTGGGCGCAACTGGTATCTATCGTTNTTTGCTCAGTTTCGCAAGGAGCTGAGCTTGACAGAGAAAGTGTAAACCCAGCTAAAATGAAACTCTGCCTGGGTTTCCATAACCCTTTCGCATCCATACAGATGACTGTTGCTCTGTAGCAGTTCATATTTTTGGGTCAAGAGGAAGTCAATTCTCCAACTTCTGCAAAACCAAGCCGCCAGGCATAGTCTACTGGCTATAACTTTGCTCCACTGGTGTGATAACAATGCAGTATCTATTGTTGATGTTTTGAGAGTCTATGCAAACTCTTCCTCAGAAGATAGGCAAGAAACAAAATCAAAGTGTACACACACACTGAATTTCTGAAAATTTTCTGAGTGGTACATGAACAAAAGGATAACGAATGCTTCAGAAATACCAACATGTTAAACTATCTCCCAAGTTTTGACAATTCCAGCATATTCGTGGTTAAATACCATTCATTTACAAAATTTTCCATGATATGGCCTGACTCAAGATAAATCTTGTATGAAGATAATTAACCAGTACAACAAAGAAAAAATCAAATAAGACTTTTCTAAATGATTAGAATACCAAATTTCATCTTTATTCTTTGAAAGTTTCTGCAAATGTCAAAATTGTTATGCAATGTTTTGAAATTTTCGGGGGGGAAATGCCACAATTGCTCCTCCCTAGCTGCATGCCTGAAATATTGTTAAGTGTTTTGAAATTTATTTTGGGTAGATGTGTTAGAAGTTGTCTATCTATGTGTATTACTAGTTTTTCAATAGCGAATTGAGCAAGGTTTGCAAACTTAATAATAGAGTACCACACTACATCAGCAGATTTGAAAGCCTTGCAGACGATTACAATGAAGTTTAAATTGCCTGTTGCAGTATCGAATAATACATGTCTTTTGATTTTGCGATTGAGCATAGGTCCCAACCAAATTTAGAAATGTAACCTGTATGTTGTAGCATAAACTGTTTTTGATAGTAATCCTTGTAATGAAGAATTGGTTTCTATAAAATTTCACATTTATGCATATATTTTGTGTACAGAAACTGCGAACATTATTAATAAATGGTACTTGCAGGTGCAAATGCAGCAAATGCAAAAAGATGTCAGTTCCTGAAAAATGTGTTTGCTGCTGTGAAGTTCCAGCAATTCAGAGTAGAATGAAAAACATTCATCCTCAGCTTAAATGCATCACAGATCACCCTGGCTTTAGTGCTGTGTGCCTAAATGATTGGGTGCTTCAAGTTGCTTTCTATCAACACAAGCAAAGTGTTGGTGAACTATCAGTTTCAGAAGATTATGAGTAAGTGCATTTTCTTTTTCAGATATTGATACTTTACTAGTACTTGCATGAATCATGCATTGGTTTAGTTGCCTTAAATTATGTTTGATGAACTTAATGCTGGGTGTCATGTTACACAAGCATTAGGTATACTTCGCATTAAATTTGAAAGCAGTAGGTTTACAATATTTATTGGGTTGTACAGATAATATCTTATTTTGATTTTTCATCTGTGTTGCTGTCTAGAAAATATCATGCAAGTGTCTGCTGTCTGTTCAAGTAGATACATTGTGCACTACCATGGTTTCATGCAATATTTTGCTCTACACACCTGATTAGTGCTGATTACGGATGAATTGTGCAAAAACAGGATAGCACATGAACTGCACAATGCAGAACAGAAACAAACCTGTAATCTGACTGTTCTTGTAGAAACAATAACACAGAAACCAATGATTAAAACAAGAATGTTTTTGTAAATAACTTTCTTCATCAGCAGCACATTTCGTTTGAAATTTGGCCCAACTCAAGTTTATATTGATTCTAGAAATCCACCCATCACAAAATTTTGATGCTAGCTCTCCTGTTTATTCACTTTTTAATGTTTGACTAAAAGATGATAGACTCTTTGCTAATCCACTGCTCACGATATTTGGTTGTTAGCATTGCCTCCTATTTTCTGTGTATATATGCCAGCTGTGTACTCTGTGATGCAACACTCTGCACTTGATTCAGTGAATTTTTCTAACAATGAACATAGTTATTTTTCAGAACATCTTTATGATATAAATAAAATCGTAGTTTTTTTATATTATTGTTCCTTATGTATAAACTAGTTCTAATAAATATGTCCAAGAAATTATTCTAATTTCTGCCAAACATGAAAATGCATAAGCTTTCTGCATACTAAGTAGGAAGCGTGTCATACAGTTTTGATGATAGTATACTGAGATTGTCGCTGCTTTGTTGTATTGATTAAACAACCAGTAGTTGTCATACCTTATCAGGCAGTAATTCCCTTACCTCTGTTTTTAATGTATTTTAAGCATTGATTTGAATAGTTAGCATTATGTTGTGAAGATTCAGTTTTGCGCACATCTGTGTGCAAGTAATTAGTCTCCACCATGCTAATGCAGTTGAATCAGCCGAAGTTTTTTATTAGGAAAATCAATTTCATCTAAATCTGTGCATCCTCCAGACTGAAAGATGCTGAAAGCCAAAGCAATCTTGGAGAAAGCAAGCAAACTAAAATGAACAAATCAAAGTGTAAGCTGTGGCAAGTAAAAAAAACTGGAAATATGCCATTCTTAAATGATTAGTTTCACTAAAACTTAAAAACTATCTGGCACCAATTAAAGATCATCAGCAATACCACATCTATGAAATCACAGCTATGAGCAACACTGCAATGACTCAAAACAGCAATGGAATGCGTAAGCAAACAGCAGTCTTACAGGCACAAAATTTAGTAATTAAAAATTTGGTATATGGCAAAGGATCAAACAGGTGGACAAAGCAAAATTGGAAAAAATATCAGCTCTGCAAGTTAACAAAATGTTCAGCAAGAATTATTTCACACATGGGATGATGGGAAGATCATGCTTTGAATATTAATTTGTGTGTTTAGTAAGCCATTTATCTTCACAGGTATCCAGAGAGTCAAAACTGTGTGGTCCTACAAAGGTAACAGTTAAGAGTAATGAATAGGTGGTTTATTTTTGATGCCATGAAACATTGAATAGTGCTGGTATAAGGCCATTTGAATGCTGTCATATGTATTACCTGCTTTGTCCGTGGTGTGCTGGCCATCTTGTGGAAAATTTCTTTCCTGTTTGGCCAACATGCTGTCCATCGCATACAACACAAGTCACCACATAAATGTAAACCATAGTTCGCACACAAGGTCTTATTTTTTGCCTGGTGTTCGAAACAGTTGGGACCATGAACTTGTTGTGTTTTCCACAACAAGTGAAGTGTGTTTGTATCACCAAGCGTAACTTAGCTTGAGAAAAAATGCGTTTTCTTTCTGAACGATTCTGCAGTAACAAAATATCAGAAGACAGTGTTTAAGATGAGATTAGTGATGGGATTGGACTGGTTCGCAAGAACCTGTTCTTGGAATTTCTTAAATCCCAAGAACCGTTTTTTTGCTTAAGTCAGAGGTTCTCAATTTTTACCCATGAATACCTTTTACTTATAACTTGTTTTGGCAAACCTCTCACAGACCTTTTAGTAGTGAAAAACAAGACTAAAATCAGGTTAGACTAAAATCTTGTTCGAACGAGCATGGTTTGCCTCGGGAGACTGCGATATTGAGAGAACCTGTTCTTAGTGAGTCCTGGAGTGAGAGAACTTGTTCGTAAAAATTTTTAATCCCACTACTAGATAAGATCTTAATCTCCAAATACTGTATAACAAAGCTGTAGCATTTTTGTGGTCCACTTATTTAAGGGCACAAGAAAGAAGTTGGTACAGATATATCAAATGGTGCTATTCGTGAATTTTTTTTATAGGGCTTTAACTGTGATATAAAACATTGGGTTTTCATGCGTGGTCAAAACTTTTTTGAAAGTTTTTTCATGCAAAACTCTCATTTTGTTCCTGAAAATTTGCTTAAGCATATATCATGGCCACTTGTTAAAAATTGCTGTTTTATATATATATATACAGTAAACCTTGGTTAATCCGGATCTTCGCCAAAACCGGATAAAAACAGTGGTACAAATGATTTCTAACGTTTTTTTTTATAAAAATCTTCGGTTTATCCAGATTTTTTAATCCAGATCTTTGCCAATTCCGGATAAAATTTGCACTTTTCACATCTTGTAATCTGGATTTTTCTGTACTTCCACGCTGTTGTGTCCTTTAAGTGCATTGGCTGGTCTCTAGGAAGATTCAGCAGCTTTCAGATGCAACACAAGCGTGCTCACAATCACCAATGAGCGGATAGAATTATGAAAAAAAAAACAGCCGCAACTGAGCACTACATCCGACTAGTCGTAGAGAGGATTATTACGTCACACGCGGGCATAGCATTTTACGTTGAATATAACGCTCAAGGCACGCCACCGTACCATGGTTTCAGCCTATTGATCAGTGTTGAGTGTGCGTGTGTAGAGCATTACCCTGAGTGTACTGTACTCGGTAAGATGTCTGAAGGGCGTTACCTTCCAAATAGAGTGACTGCTTATGGACCAGTCGCAGAAACCTCTGTGTCAGTCCAATATCCCAGATTTCTTCGCAGTCAAGTAGTGTTCATAACTACCTGGATTTGGCGGTTACTAGTCTGGTGTAACATTGTAAATACATCGATAAATTCGTTTTGCTTCTGCGAAAGGCTGTTGTTGAGTTGTAAAGATGTTCAACTTGGCAATTTTCACCGATATCTCACTACTTAGATGACGTCAGGCCAGAAACAACCATCTTCGGTTAATCCGGGTCTTCGCCTAAACCGGATAAAATCGTCGGTCAAGTCGAATCCGAATTAACCGAGGTTTATTGCAGTTAGTTTTTTTCATGAGGATGATTGCTATTGTGAGGGTGTTAGTACTGTTGACCCTTTTCTGTGTTTTTTAATGTACATAAAATGCTAGAATTCTTGTTTTGGTGATGTGGTCTGATGAAAAGGCTTGGAGTCAAACCTGATGTTGAAACAATATCTCTACCCATGGTTGTACAGGGTGTATATGTTTGAATGGTTTCATTTGGTTACCACCTGGAGTGGAAGACTGAACGACGTTTTTTTTTTATTTTTGAGGTATTCCAACAGGTGTATTAGTCAATGCTTGCTCGCGGAGGGCTTCCGTGAACTTAAAACGTTGCACTTTTGCATTATTACTTTTGTGTACCAGGCTGCAGTTAAGTAATTAGTTTGAGTAGGTTTCGCAGGTAATCATGAATTTAAACCAGTGTTTTCGGGTTTTATGTTTTTTACATGTTGAGGCTGTTTTGCAAGTTGCATTGGTATANTTTTATTGCATTGTTGTACTACATAATTATCTCAAATCACTTCACTGAGTGCTGTGTAATATGCAGAACACTACCCAAAATAGGAAATTTCCATNGGTTGTGGTGGTTTGCGAATAGTAGTGCATCTTAAGTGGTAGGCAGCTATACAGGCATGAAATTGTTGAAGGTATTACAACCCAAAAACTTTTTTACAATGTTAATGGATATCAATCAGTATGAAAAAGTTATGTTTTTTTTGTAATTTATGCAAAAGTGTTTATGACACTGTCTCGTTTCATCGTAGCCTATTTAAGAACTCTAGTGAGCATTTTTGCAACATATACTGCCGTTAGGCTTCATGCATGGTACCGATGAGCACCTGGCACTTTGTACAACCTAACAATACCAATCGTTTTGTTCCGGGACAGAGAGAAAAAAATCTGATTTTATTTTTTGTAAGGGATCTTCCTATGATATGAACATCTATAGGTTTGACTGTTTTTTGGAAATATTATGGAATGTGTTTGATACGAAAAAGTGCCATTCACTAATGTGCGATATTGTTTCGCAGGCGTTATCGCTATGTTGCCTATTGTCAATTTGTACGCTGGTGCTGGGGCTACCTAGAAGAAGACATGCAAGTCCCACTTCCTTCGTGTGTGGTGTCTCGTATCAAGACCGTCTTTCATGCAACGTCTGGCGCGGTACATCCGTCGTTGACTCTTCCGAAGATAGAAGCGGACCTGGATGGGCCGGATGATCAATGAGGACTAAAAGCTGATTACCTTTGCCATTCCTGTTGGCATGAGTAAAACTTGCTGGGAATTTCTCCTTTGTTCATTTTCCGAGATAAACATCTTCGGAAAAATCACATTGCCACCAAAAGATGTTGTGCAAGCTTGGGTTTCAAAACTGCACTTCACGTTTTCGTTCGTAGAGTTTTGTATGTAACCATTGTAGATTGGATATTTTCGTACGCTTAAATCGTGCTGCGCATTTGTTTCGACTCTTGAAAAACTTCACTTGTCTGGTAGCACTGTCAGAGGCAACTTGCACCCACATTTGCAACATGGTGATTGATACAATGACGGAAGCCACGTATTCGAAAATAAATGAAAATATCTGGACGAGTGAAGTTTTATATTTGTGAAGTATCCATCTGGAACTAAAGTCTGCGTTCTGTCAGCTCCTCAGTTTTTATCTGTCAAGTCTGAAATGATCAAACTTTTACGGTGAAATGGTTATTTGTAGACACACACGCGTTCACTTCACAACTTCTGTCACGCTCCTGAGCTACAGCTCAGTTTTTACGGGTTATGATTTTCATGGAGAATCGATGAAGCCCATGCTGTGGTAATGATTTTATGGAGCTTCAAGCAGTGCAAACGCGGCAGTACGCATTTCCGTCTTTAAAAAATCGTGCTTGTATTTTGTTTCATCTACAGAAAGCATAGGCGTGAGTTGGACATGGACATCGACATACATGACGTCAACGATTTAAACGTAAAACCTCGACTTTACAAATCGATAAGCTATGTAATAATCAATATTCTAGTGTGACAGGCAATTGAATCTTCAAAGTGGAGTTGGCATCTACACATTCCCAATCTTAAACACGAGCTTTGACTGCCGATATATTTCACATGGGGCAAACCTCGGAAAGCTTTATTAAGAAAAACTGCGGTTTCGGAGTTTAGGCGATGTTTCGCATTTCCTTATATCTGAAACAACCCTGACGCGCGTACGTAGCCTGTAGCAACAACAGTGTTCTTGCTCCACAAAACAATTTGAGTTTAATTGAATTTTGTTATAAGGGCTTGGTTGAAACTGTGCATTTTAAACATAAATCATTGGCATGCAGTTGTGGGTTTCGTTTTTTTAAGTGTTCATGCTCTGAGTTTACCCTCCTTTTTCAAGTCAGCTGTATGGCTTCCGAATGTTTAAAGTGAATATTGTGTCACCGGCTCGGGAATTACCTACCGTTCAAAATCAAGTTTTGGAATTTGTTTTTTTGTGGGTGATCCAAGTACCTGGTTCTGTATTCAACTAGTGCAATCATGGCCTTGGTGTGGCAGATGTATGGGCCAGAACCGTCACCAGAAAGTTTTCAACAGGGGCCTTTACGTTTGTTCAGAGGGGCTTGACATTCTGAAATTTGAGAAAAACTCCACCGATTTATAGTGCTCCATAATTCAATTTGGGGTCTTGGAGCTTTGTTTGGCTTGACATTCTGAAATTTGAGAAAAACTCCACCGATTTGTAGTGCTCCATAGTTCAATTTGGGGACTTGGAGTCGATGTACTACATTTTGAAAAAAGGTTTTCAGCCTCAGTTTTTAATTGCATTGAAGCTAATTGTAAATCATGCGAATGAAACATGACTCCTCACATTGTTGTTAGCAAACATATGTGTGTTGGCTGTGTTTATGGTGGCTTGCGCTGTGCTAACGTTTTTGAAAAAAGTTTTGGTTGTCATTTAGTTTTGTTTGAAAAATTTTCGAAAATATCTGTTCTAAGTATACAAAAAAGACCTGTTCGGTTTGTATTAATGGCATTTGCAGAGAATTAAAGAAAATCAACTGCCCCTGCAACACATTCGATATCCACCAACTTGCGAATAGCGAGCTGTGTGGAACAGCGAGTTGCCCTGGTCGAAACCTGGGCTATTGAAGTGCCAATCTACCTGAGCAGCACTTTTGCTTGTAAAATGATCCCATTTAGTTATTCGGTGATCTTCACTTGAGCGCAGGTCATGCTTGTCTCCAGTCATGGCACGTAGCCTACGTCGAAGAAAACTAAGATAATAAAGGGGTCCTAATATAATAAAACACGAATCCCAATCTGTTTAGCGAAGCTCGTGAAGGAAAGAAGGTTGAAGGCGATCTCAAAAATATGGAATTTCGGTGCTAGTCTCTTTTAACGTGGAACTTCGATTGTCTTGATTGCGTTGTTACGCTTTTTTGCGAACGGTTTTTGTTTGAGTGAAAGTGAGTTGCGTCGGTCCTCAACTATTTTGCGATTAGTTGCAATTCCGTACTCCGTGTTGTGATGACTGACTATTATTCTCAAGTCATGTTGCATCCTGTGATCGTAGACCGTAAATGTCGTACACAAGTATTTGTTGACAGGATTTGCTATCGGTTTCATGGTCCGCCCGTTTCCTCACAAAATGCTAAACCTGCTGGATTCTGATCATAAAGAACATGATTTACGGATGCCATGCTTAGAGCAAAACGGTTTTTAATATGCCTTCTGCGGGTTTCACGTTGGACAATATTTTTACTTTGTATTCAATAAAAGAAATTGTAAAGCTTTTATTTATTTACTGAGGTATTTTTCCTTTGGATGTTATGGTCAGTGGCGATTCTAGCAGGATTGCAGAGTTCGAGGCAAAATATCCGACTCCACCTCCGACCTTTCCAAAATTTCCGACTCCCGACTCTTTAATATAAAGGGAATGAATTTGGCTCAGTGGGATTTAAAATCAGTGGAACTCGAGGTGCACAGCAAGAAATATCTGTTTCAACAAAAGATTCAAAAGAAATTGTACCATTTCAACAGGAATTCCCAAATTAGGAGTGTGATGTAAAAAATGAACAAATTGGACATCCAGAGTCAGACAAAAAATGCGACTCGTAGTGTTGTTAGGAATCCAACTCCACCCAAAAACCTCCGACTCCGCAAACCTGGATTCTAGAAATGAAAAAGTGTGGGGGGAACTGCGGGGCCAGCATAAATATCTATCATGCATGGTGATTTTCCGTTATTTTGAAGATTAATTTGTTATGATTAACCCAATCCAACCCAACATAAGGCTTGTGAATATCATTAAATATGATCTATAGCGTTACTATTCACTAGAAACATCTAGACGCACACGTGTGCTGCTGTGTCGAATATTCTGTGCTAACCATCCTACTTCCACAGCTCTACTCATGCAAATCGAAACACCATTTTCCGTACACATTTGTGCCGGCCCCACATGAACGAAAACAACTTCACGAAAGTGAAAACAATTCACTTGAAAGCGAAATCGTTCCAACCACGAATTCCATCCGACACAAAGAGAAGTAGGCTGGTGATAGCGAACTAGTTTCGTCAGAATATTCTTACTACGCAAATTTTTAAAAAACAAAGCATCTGCCAACAGATTGGTGTCTACTGACTGTGATTGTGGTGTAACCATAATGTTATGCAACTACTATCACGAATGTAATACACATCTGCAGCGTTGATAGGGTAAGGACTATTCAATGCACTATATGCAGTTAACAACAGCGAGATTTCGGCATCAGTGGTACCTAAAGTAGCATAGCCGCGCCGCAAATAGGCATGAGCGCATCGGCGTTTAGGGCGTGCGCCTGATAGCAACATGTAACAGCAGGCGCAAAACTTGCTTCGCAAAATATTCCCAACAAAGTTGTTCATTTTAATATTCACAATAAATTTTCCTCGACCGATCCTCAAAAGCTGACTTTGAAACCCTGCATTAATTTATGACAGTCTTGTCAAAAGGGAAGCACGCACTGCCTCAAACCATAAAAAGATTCAGACACAAATCACTGCACAGACTACGTCAGAATTTCATATCAACTCAATGTAACTTAATCCATCGATTATCATGTCGACTGTCAAATTCATCACCTTTTCAACTGAAAGTAGAGCAAAACGGGCATTTGCCCCCCCTGGAAATTGGGACTAAGAAGGAAAAATTTCCGGAAAACGTGAAATCAGCAGTTTTATTCTGATTAGTTGGGTTAATTGTTGCAATGTCAGTTTATTTGCCGGTATGATACTCACATAGGGTTGCCAGATGGCCGGTATTTCACCGGCCTGGCCGGTATTTTACTGCTAATTTAGCAGAGGCCGGTAAAAGGCTAGTATTTTGATAATCACTGCTCGAAGCCGGTATTTTGAAAATAAATAATTTGCCGCAACTTTGAAAGGAACAAACGTCGAATTTCTCACATTACAATGATTCCGGTAGTGAATCTTGTCAGGACAGTTCCTTCAGGAAAGTTTGTTTGCTGCTGTTGACGCAATCCTTGGTGCGATTGTCACGTCACACACACTCACCGAAATGTAGTAAGCCAGCCAAAATACGGGCAAATTATCAATTGTGGCTTAACAATACTGATTGTCTCTCTGTTTTCCCTGTGACGCTTACGAATTACGACACAGATTACTGTAGATATGGCACTGTTGATGGCCGGTATTTTTACAAAACGCATCTGGCAACCCTATACTCATACTGCACAAGAGTCAGGTTCACTATTTTGGTAACGTGCAGTTATGAGCTTGCACTTGCAGTTCACTAAATCCGCTTTTTTGCCTGCAGAGGCAGGTTGCGAAACTCGCGAGCAAATTGTTCTACTATTGGCGTTTGTTGCGTAACAATAACATGGCAACAAATCTTCGAAGATGCACTTCAAGTCATGGCAGTCAGTGTTGCCACTTCTGATGTTTTAACATCAGATCTGATGTTCTGAGAGAAATTTCTGATGTATGATGTTTTGGCGACAAATCTGATGTTGAGCGGGCTGTTGTTGTTTTACACATTTCTTCTCTTTCTAGTTTGAAAATAAGTTAAATTCAAATATAATTTTTCAGTTTCTTTCATCAATTTCTCAAGTCTCAACCTCATGTGTGTCTGGTTGTCGTTCCAAACTGAAGGCGCTCCAAACCATAACCGTTTCTATTCCACGACCCCTTCAAAGTCGTAAGCGTCCTTTGTTTCAAGCCTCCTGACATGAAATAAGTTGTAAAGAAAAATATATTTGTTGGTGAATTTACTGATCAAACTTTCCATGTTGTAGAGCGCGAAAAAGCTCGCGCTCCCCTAGAGATTTATTGACGTCCCCCTGGGAGGCGTACCCCCCGGTGAACCACTGCTTTAGGAGTAGGACAATGAGGTTCAGCACGGTTTGTTAGGTATTGGTAGTGGACGTATTTAGCTCAGGGGTTCTTAAAGTATTGCCTCATTACCCCCAGGGGGTATTGAGATTCATAGGCGTACAGGAAGGCATTTTACTGGGGGGGCGGAAAAAGTTTGCCCTGAAAATAACAATTTGCCCTAAAAATGGACAACTTGTCCTGAAACTAACTTTTTAGTTTAATCCGAATGGGGCCTGAAA
>JGI24158J21664_10012113_pt1 | contig 11443 bp, 9 predicted proteins | sample Ectturendosymbi3_FD_21664 | JGI IMG/M metagenome (IMG submission 21664)
GGCTATCATGTCGACGGTCGAACTGCTCGCAAACAAGTACATCACGTTGAATCACGAATGGAATATTACTGGGAATTGCGCAGTAAGAATGCACAAAACATAAAAGCACTAATGTGTCCACTATAACTTTACTGCCTTCAAAGTTTCTACAGTGGAATTTGCCTAATTCGCCACCTCAAGGAGATTAGAAAAAAGTGATGATTTAGGCGAATTGACGACTTATGCAAACAGGTGAAAACTCGATCATAGAAGCTCGTATACTTTATCATAGTAATTCGTATACATAGTGCCAGGGGCGCAACCAGCTCTTCATTTCGGGGAGGGCAATTTTCATGAACTTTCATTCGATGACGCCATCGTGCCTATTCAACCTAGTACAAGTTTTTCGCAAACGGTCACAGATATGTTTTTTTCGCAATATTTCCGAAAATGAGAACTTATTAGTTTTAACCAGGCCCGTACGAAGGGGGCGAAGCCCACACTATAAAACTTTGTTCGCCCTCTTGGAAAAATGTGTTGGACATAGTTTAAAAATTCCCCGCCCCAGAAAACTCTTTACCCTTTCTGGTGTCCCAAGCTGGTTACGGGTCTGCTTTTAACCAAGATGTTGACCGAACAATCAGGACAGGGTAAAAATTAGTACCGTATTACAAACACCTGGTTCCGCATTCAACCAGTGCTGCCATGGCTTTATTGTGTCAGATGTGTTTGAGGGAGGGTTAACCCCCACCACCAACTTGATAGAGCTTGATAGTTTACAAAAACTTTATTACCTGCACAAAGGAAAACAGTTGTTTTTTCATACATTTTGCTTGTTAATTTGTCGACTTCATGCAAATACCACGGAATGAAACTGCTTGCAAATTTCAAGGAACATTGTAAATGGGCCAAAAAGTAATAAATAGATTTCGGGAGGAATCTGCGTTATCGTCTACGTCCAGAAACCACCTCACCACTTTTTGTAGACCTTTCGACCACTATGTATGTTTGGGATAGTGCTGATAGTTCACTTTATCCGAAACAATTGTCTTTATTTTGTCTGCTATGGCTGATCAGCGCAAGCGCTGAGCGCATTGGCTGCATTACCAACTTCTGTAGCATGGCAAAACTGTTGCACGTGCTTAAAAACTGCAGTTGTTAACATAGAAGCATTCAGGCATTTGATAATGTCTCAGCAGAGAAAAAGAAAAACTAAAAGTATGCTGGACTTCTATAAATAACAAAAAATCGAAAGTTTACTTGCGTACTTTATGCGCATTTTCAATTCTTGTGTAGTTTAGCAAGATTCGATCTTGCAAACCAGGGTGTGCGCCAGCCAGGCCCGCCGCACTTTTTCTATGCTCGACTGCTCGAATTCAACAAGACATTAGCGCAGCCTCATTTTGCAGTCGTAAATTGCTCTGACGCATTGATGAGTGTGTTTTACTCCCCTGTTTTAACGCGCAACCTGATATTTTTGCAGTTACGAACTGCTGTGTCGTAGCGTTGAGTTTATTTTTCTCGATAGCCTAACTTGGAGCGCTGATAGTTTGTAGTGCAATGACACATAAAATAAGGGGAGTGAATGTAGAAAAATATAATTATTATGTCAACAAACTTAGCCAAAATGTTGATTTGGAAGCATGCAAATGACGTCAAATTGTGACGTCACAAACAGCGCACACCAAATACAAATGAGCACCATATGACCCTGAACGAACCCCCCCCATCAAAATTTTCTGCGTACGCCACTGCTGCGAGAGGTGAAGCTGTCAGATACAAGAGACTATTGTCAGGATATATTTAATCAATGATGCTATTGTTTTAATTGTAGATACGAGACTTCATCTGCCAACTGAAAAACTCTTGAAAGGAATGCATCAGGAACAGGACACTTGAGAGGAATAAAATGTGTTAGTGCGAGAGCTGTTTTGGGCCCCCTTATAAATTATAACTAATTAAGAGCTTAACTAGCTTTTCAATACTATGACTAGAAAATGACATGCTTTATTTGGTATTTTACATCACAAACATTTACCAATGTTATTACTAAACTTCAAAAGGTCTCAGGTTGATCTCAAATAATGCACATAACACACAGTTGCTTTGCGAATTTCACAATTACATTAAATTTAACATTAATAGTAGGCTATAGTAATTCTCACTAGCACAGCAAGTTTAATAGGCCTATTTCTTTAAACCTAACACAGTAATAGCAGGACACAAAAATTTCGGTACTCGCTTTGTCATGGATTCTAACAGTTTTTGAAAATTTTACTTGATTTAGCCTACTGTTGCGATGCCAAGGAATCGGAGGCTTTTTGGTGGAGTCAGATTTCTAACGACGCTAGGGGTCGGAGTCGGATATTTTTTCCGACTCCGGAAGTCCAATTGGATCAGTTTTACATCACACTCCTAAGTTGGAAATTCCTGTTGGATCGGTGCAATTTCTTATGAAACTTTTGTTGAAACAGAGAATTCTTGCTGTGTAGCACGATTTCCACTGAGTGTTGGTTACTACAAAATTCTTGGCCGCCAAACTTCATTCACTTTATGTTAAAGAGTCGGAGTCAGAAATTTTGGAAAGGTCGGAGTTGGAGTCAGACATTTTACCTCCGACTCCGCAACCCTGGATGCCATACTTGAATGATGGCCTCCATTAGCTTGGTCATGGTGGTGCAATCGAATTTTTGTAACCGGGATTTTATTACTGATAACAAAGTCTCAATGGGGTTAAGATCTGGCAAGTTTCCACGCCAATCTATTGCATGTAATTTTGCTTCCTGAAAATCATCTGTATTTTTTCAGATGAGAGACGCGGGACAATATCCTATTGGAATTTTCCTTCACCATCAAGAAATGCCTTTCTCATATCTGGAATGGCTTTTCTCTCAATTGCATCAATGTATTTGCATAAATTCATCATACCCTCAATTGGCATAAATGACGCTACTACTGAAAAACTGAAACTGCCCCAGAACATCTTTTTGGGTTCCTTCACTAGCTCATTGCAATGGGCAGGACTTAATTGCTCACGATCCCTGATCCTAATAAATCTGCTGTGTTTCCCTGGAACAAAAAATGACTTTCATCCGAAAATAGCACTTTCCGGTTTTCTACAGTCCAATATTTAGGCTAGTTTTTGCACATTCTTAGCTTTTCTACCAGCCTCTGGAGGGCGGCTTCACACTGTACTTGAACTTCTGTAAAATCAGCATGCACCAAACCCTTCCGTAAATCAAAACTCGTCTTCTTAGTATACCTTGTGCAATGGCTGTCTGGGTATAATTTCAGTATTACGAATGCGTAACAATGCAACTCTGCTTCCTAGGTGTGACATCTGTCACTAAAAATGGTACAACTCTCAACCAGGGGTGGGTATTAGACTTTAGGGCCCGAGCCATAATCGCAGAAAGCTGCTCCAAAACATTGTACAATTTGTGATATGTCATTTGCACAATATATAGTCTTGAAAAAGGGCCCATTGCCCCCATGTTTGTTCAGGTTACATAAAAAAGGGCCCCTATATTTGACATATGCTACACAAAAATTTTACTTGCTGAATGCAATTTAAATTTTTTCATTTTGTCTGGAAATTTGCTTCTGCGTGAAAGTCCATTTCACATTGTAAATTGTTTGAAGTTATTTGATTTTACATTGCTCTTTGTCTCCACATTAAAGTTGTTAAAGAGCCTCCTTTGGCACATATTTTTGATTTATTTTGAAAAACATACGACTTGCTCCAGAGCTTGCCGCTCGAGAGCAGTACATCAGTTTTTAAACAAAACAATGCAAAAACTAAGTGCGAAAGTCTCAAAGAGGGCCCCGCGGCATTTCAGAAAAAAGGGGGACCAGAGACGACAGCCTTGTTCGCCTTCCCTAATATACACCCCTGCTCTCAACTACATACAGAAAAAATAACTGGCTTCATTCTATAACACTATTGAGCTGATTAATGTGTAACGTGTAAGGTTATAAAAATATTTTTCAACCATTCCGTCATGTTACGCATTGCATAGTGCGCTGGGCTAACAAGGAAACAGCAGCAATTGAGACAATCCCAACCACACATCAAAAGAAATGGTGATATATTGTATATCGACTAAAACCACAACTTTAGCTAATTAATTTGCACAAGATTGCATGAATAAAGTGATAACAATAAAAACTTTGTGCATATTGCCCTTTTCCATTTTTAGCATTGAGGTTCCTTGGCCCCCTGGACTCTTGTGGGCTCCGAAGCGGCACATCGGCTTCACCCCGTCTCGTGGGGCCTGAGCAGGAATGCAACTTTAACTTTACTACGAATGGTTGGGCCAGGCTCGCCACCAAATATCGTAAATTTGACTAACGCAATTAGTATTGGGTCCAGTGTTAATGTAAACAAAAATGTTGCAGAATTCTGGCAGTATTTAATGAAAAAAATGTTGCAGAATTTTGGCAGTATTTTGTCGATATTATTTCTAATATATTATTTGTAATTTGACAGTGAATTTGGCAGAATTTCGTAATTGATTGGCAGAATACACCGTGCACAGTCTGTCACCCTGCTATTGGTGTTGTTGAACAGTGTTGCCACTGCCAGGTGGTGTAATACAACACAATTTTACACAAAAATGGTTTAATTTTACATGCTTGTATGCACGGGCGTCGGAAGGAATTTTTCCATGGGGGGCCACTAGTGGATTTTTCTAAAAGTTTCCCAAGGGGGGCCAAAAGTGCTGAAATTTTTTTTTACCACCCGAAACTAAGGAAACGGCTTTTTTGCTTAAATTTATTTCTGCCCCTCTTCCGACACCCATGCTTGTGTGTAGAAAAAGTTCGTACCACACCATAAAACAATTGGTGTAATTTCAAGCGTTTCAACACCATTCTAAATAGTGAAATTTTACTGAATCTTTTATACACAAAATGAAATATTTGAGAGATCAATTTCAATTGTGTTTTTGTTTTTGCATTGGCAACTCTAAACAGCTATATTTTATTTCTGCATTGACAATACAATTGGCATCCTTACGGACAACATGCTAGTTGTTTTGTTATGTCTTTGCATTCCGGTATCTAATGCAGTTGTAGAATGAGTATTCAGTCATGATACTTCTGTGTTCACAATGTAGAAAAGTGTGTGTTTTAAGAAAGCATCAGTGGTGTGTCGTTTTTGCCTGTTTTGCTGTGTTCTTGTTTTTTTAATAGCCCAGTGGCGACTCCGGCACAGGGGCTCAGCACGAGTCTTCAATTACGATTTTTATCAAAGAATGCGAGCTTGCTTGCTTTGTATATTTGTGCCACCACCCTCGGTCCCACTTCACTTAGTTGTTAACTCGGGCTCTTTTCTTTGGACCTTGTCACTGTCCATATATTTTCGTTCCATATATGACCTTTTGTGTTCATGCTGCAGGTGACCTGAATAAAACGATATCGTTCGTTGCAGGCGTTCTCACGACTTTGTTCGCTCACGCTTTTTCGGGCTCATCTATCAGAGTCCGAGCTGCCCTATGCAATGAAGTTTTTTTAAAACGTGATTCACATTAGACTGAATGATTTTTGAAGCATTGGATTTGTATAGAGCATTGGATTTGAAGTCCAATCCAATGGATGGATTCCATTTCGAGATTAATTTCAAACGAACGGCAACTTGTCCCGCAACTCGGGCTGATATCAATGAGTCTAGTAAGCAGAGGACTTACAGGCGTTATCATTGCTCTGCGTGACGTGCGTTACTCTACAAATGGAGAAGTTATCATATGAACTTCTCATTTATTATTACGTAACTAACGTCACAGAGCAATAATGATGCCAGCCAGAATAAATCGTATGATGAGCCCGAGTGACGCTGTTGACCTGGGTCGCCACTGTAACAGCCTATTTGAATTTCAAGTTGGTTTATCGATCCGTTTTCATAGTGGTGTAATTTTCTCTAAAATAGTGTAATTTAGACCTTCATATGGTGTAAAGGTAATGACGTCATATTTTAATGCTTGTGACATCACAGTTGCCAATTCAATCCACAAAAATTTTCTATAGATTTTTGTCATGCACTTGTGCCCCCCCACTTTGCAAAAGGTTAGGCCACCCCCGAGTGTATACAATCTATTCCTCAGAAGATGGCAAGAAACAAAATCAAAACATACACACACACTGCATTTCTGAAAATTTTCAGAGTGGTACACGAAAAAAAGGATATAAAACAGCAGCATAGCCTATTTGTGGTTAAATACTAATCATTTACAAAATTTTCTATCAGATGGCCTGTCTCAAGATATGTCTTGTAAGGAGATGATTAACCAGTAAGACAAAGAAAATTTTAAGTAAAACTTTTCTCAGCAATGATTGGAATATAAAACTTCAACTTTATTATTTGAAAGTTTCTTCAAACGACAAAATTGCTATGCCAAGTTTTGAAAATTCTTGTTCATCACAATTTAATCACAATTTACTTCTCGACAAAGAGCAACAAATGCAAACCTACTTGGCAAGTACACTTCTTTTAAAGTTCAATATAATGTCCCATTCGAAACCTTACCATACATACCACATTCACCGGCCAGCTACTTAGTGTCAAGCTGCTAGTGGTGCACACACGTAAAGCAAAGCGGCCTGAACTTCTAGGCTGGTAACATAAACCCGTCTGGAACGTAGGAGCGAGGAGTTTGCTACAAGCCACAAACGTGGGATTGGAATCCATATGTATGTCTGACGAAAGATCCGTTCTTTAAAGAATGCAATCGTGAAACCTTTCAAAACTGTCAAAACACGCAACAGCTTGCGTAATAACAATAAGAAGAATAAACAGTAATAAAAACCAAGCCGAAGCTCTGGCCAAGCTCTAGAACAATATTGCCCAAAATGCTTTTCAGCCGAAATGACTTGACAATAATGAAAGAAATCAGTTCTGCCACGACCTCTGCGCATCGTGCACAATTTGCCCTGGAGCAACTGAACAGAATAATCCATAAAGAGTTTGAAAACACACGACGTATAAAACTTAAAAGATCTATCTTACTGCGCAGTAGTAGGTGGTACACATGCGTGCAGTGTCGATTGTTACAAAACCTTGCAATTTCCAAACACACAACGATGTCCTGCATACCTATTTTCTTTAAAAGAAAACAAGGTGCACATCCGTAACAAAGGCAGTTGGCGCACAGACCAAATCATCAACGTCTCCAATTTCAAATTCGCACAAAGCACAGTTTTCAATTGTGCTATTAGAGATTGCCAACCACCCCAAGATGCCACCCACGCTTGCCACGCGACCTCGCTTGACAACAAAAGATTGTTCGACCGCAACGATCTTTCGCGACAAGAACGCTAAAGTTATTGACCACATGTGACATGTCCATAACTTAAACAACCGAAGATGGTCTCCGTTCGTTAAGATAGTTCGAAATCATATGTGGCAGTCAATACTGTTCAAATGTGTGAGCTATGAAGGAGAAGCCATGGCAATTTGTAAGTCACGATTTTGTGGAATTTGGGTAACTTATTGTTTCTTCGTCCCGTTCTAAACCTTATCAAGCTTTCTGATTCAACATGTAGTGGACGTGTGTGTGTTTTAGTGCTTTTTGCATTCCTAGTGAGTGATTTCAGGCGATGTCTATTTGTGATTCGATGCAACGTAACTTGTTCGTGAATAGCTGACACCATGGCCTGAACCTGCTGGACCTACATCACGGTGACTGGTCGCTTTTTCCAGTCGACCTGTCAACGGTAAACGCTGTTGGTTGACATTCGATACTGAACCGTTTTATGCTGCGTTGTTCTCAGGGGCAGATCCAGCTATAGCAACGTTAAGGGGGATGATTTCTGTAAGATTTGGTAGTCAAGTCTCATAACAGCTTCGCTATTGTAATAGAGATGAAGTATACTTCACAACACTGCTGTGACAAAACAATGGACGACAGAAGGGCTTTATATCGCGAACAATCAGACCTTTCAAACATAGGGAAAGACTTATTGGGAATTATTTTGATATGTTGTTTTACGAATTGTACAAAATCATGGAAAATAAAGTTACTTTGTAAGTTTTGGGGGAGGAGATCGCCCCAATCTTCCCCCGTGGATCTGCCACTGGTTGCTCTACCAGGGGTCGGCAACCTTTTTTAACAAAAGAGCCATTTTGCTTCATCTTCCAGCATATAGAATCGGTGAGGAGCCACAAAACGTTGACACCGTTTCATTTTTCATGTGACTTTATAGTGGCATAGGCTAAAATGTAATCAACTCTATTCTAATAATAATCAAAAGCAATTTTAAATTCCAAGTTTTATCAAATCCAGAGAGACTAAAACAAGTTGCCGGCCCCCGCTCTATACGCTCAAATGTACTGAATAATAATTTGCTCTACAACTGACAAGAAAGACAGTCAACCGTTACAGTGCTTCAGGATAGTAGTTAACGGACAAAGTGGTGACTTTAAACTACCTTGATTTGTCTTTTCAACCTACCAGACGTCAGGTCGCTTATATTTGGTAGACTGACCGGCGCTACTGCAACAATCAGCTTGACCCTTCAAACAGCAATGCATCTCTTTGGAATCGTACGCTACGAGCTTCTCATACCTGGGGTCCCTACATTCCCAACCGATCTGGGTCAGCCTCACCAGGCATATCGCACAGGATGTTAGAGAAAATTTCTCAGAAAACTGTCAACAGCTTTATGGGTTCCAACTATTTAGTTTGCGTGCAACACTAGCAGATCCTAAAGATGAAATGCTCATTTCTACGTATACATCAGTCAGCTGTCGAAATCACCACAAACCGCCTCACCAAACCATAAACCTTATTTTTTTAAAGATATTAGCACCAAAATAAAAATCGCCATAGCCAAGAAAAATCAACAGTTGCTTTATTTGCAAATATTCTTACAAAAGCAAGTATCACAAGCGAGCTTTCACGTAAAAAACCACACATGCCCCATCGCAACATTTCTTGCCATATTGACTGTTTGCAGTTATAAGCTTATAACCAAGTCATGTTTTAATTACACAGGTAGAACAACAGAAAAGATGGAAAGTACGTAACAGCGAAAATGTCATTCGAAAGGTCGCCACAAATTGACAAGGAAAAAATATGATAAGAACATGTGTTAAGGAAGGCTTTCTTGGTGTGTCGGTTTGGCCACTGGCACAGCTTGCACGCGGGGCAAGCTTGAAAGGGATCAGAAAGACTTGCTTGGAGAAAGAAAAAGTGACAAAGTCTGACTGCCGGAAAAATTTCAACCTTAAACCATGACATCGGATGGCATGATTACTATCCGACCTGAGCCGCTAGCAAAAAGATACTTCAAACCTTTCCCCTATACTGCAATTTAAAAGAATAACTTTCATTTTGAGTCTTTTCTAAACCATTAAACACAATTGACTCTGAAAAACACTGTAGCTTGTGAGCAGTTTCTTGTTTCATATGTAACAAACGGCCACAAAAAATACGCTCCTGGTTGAAAGCAAATATAATGTGGCAGTAGGCACTGAATGAGTGCTAACAGCAATAAAACCACTAAACCGAGATATTATTCGGAGATAGATTTTTCGACCTGGTGGCTCGCAGTAGCACTTCGTGGCCGTCACTTAAGACTGATTTTTCTCTTGATATTTTTGTCATTTCGTGACGGCAGTTTGTAGCAGGCCGAGATCTAAAATGTACTACTTGTTGGGCCTAGTGGAGTTTACGCTTCTGCACATAGAACGCACCAGCAATTAATTCCTGGGTTGTGATGTCGATACAAAAAACCTTCGACTCCAACTCCAACTCCTCCATATGCAATAAAATCACTGTTAAGTTTTTTACCGTCCTAACAATTGTTTAACTTTGTATATACCACTGTAGTCTTTAATGGCAACGAAAAGGTTTCCCAAGCGTTGAGCTTTGTAAGCAGAGTAACCCAGTAACTAACCTCACAAATTTAAGTATTTTTCACATTCAAATCAGATGATGGATCCTTATGATGATATTCACCGTGATAAATGCATGTTTTATGTAGGAAATAAACATGTTTATCGATTTTGTAAGAAAACGAAACAGATTCTCTCACCTATCTTTGTAAAAGTTTGTTAGTATGTTCAAAACTGACAATTCAAAACGAATATTCAAGTAGCTTCTCTCCACACGTGAAACAAGCAAAGAATCAATCACAAGTTTTAATAGGAAATTAATTTCACGTCAAGCTACGCATCATCACTCCTTACATCTTATTCAAATAGAATCGGCCGATTCCTCTCAAGCATATAGAAAACCCAGAGCTTTTAATTGTCAAAACGAATATTTTGTTTTCAAGGGGCACCAAGCCCACTGACAGTTTTACCGCCAGGTCGACCACGCTTGGCGGTGCAATCATATACGTGCGTAGAAACGATGGACAATAGATTTTCAAATATTCTGATCAATCGGCCAGTGATGGTCAATCTTTCAACCTTCAGCAAATACTGGAATTATTGAGTAATGCCTTATGGTTGGCTGGAGTTAGTGGTTGACTGGTAGAATTGAGTGAGTGCGTCGTTTCACTTTATGCATAGGGATAGTGCGTCGAGAGTCAACACAGTTCGGAAAGCACTGGGTTAAACACATGTATTGGATAAACGCATAAAAAATTCAGATAAATTCGGTGAGTGATTAACCGATTTCGTCTGTATTAAAAAACTTGCAAATCATCCTAAGATCAATTGGAGTCAGAGTCAAAACAATCTCACAGACCTCAAATCCTCGGGCTCTAACTCCACAGCCCGGGTTCATTCCGAGGCCACGGATCGAACACCCAGCTTTTCGATAGCGAGACGGACGTTATACTACTCAGCTATTGCCGCTCAGTATTTTTCGTTCTTTGCCCGAACTGTCTCAAGTTAAAGAAAGCAAAGCAGAAACCACCAGCAAACCTGAAATACTTTCCTGAAACTCCTTCCAGTTCTGGAGCAATAGCGACATATATACTGGTTTGAGCTCCATGGTCCGGAGTCCAAAACGGCTTGAAAAATGTCAAGGTTTTGAGGAGACAACTCCAGCAACAACTTCCCTCAGGGCCAAAAATATGTCTCTGCAGTTCTGTTTCCACAATCCCCGGGTGAAGACTGTTGACCGTAACTCCAGTTCCTAAAGAATGTAAATGCATTGCTCAAATAATTACTGCGACCGTTTGTCCTTGGAAATATAAACACAAACGTATTACTTGATAAAGATTTGCAAAATAGCAACCAAAATGTCAGATCCGCGGGCAAGTAAGTTCGGAGGTTAGTGTACATTTATCTTCCCATTATTTTCTTAATGGGCTTCTGAATATGAAAAATAACGGGCTGAGTCGTACAGTTGGTTCAGCACGCGCACCAAAGCTTGCTGGCTGCATGAGTTCAATTCCGGGTAGGGTCATTCCCGATGTAGCAGAACAATTACATTGTTCTCTACATGTCAAAGAACTTAAAGTCACAACAACCGAACTTGAAGGACAAGCTGGAAACTAAAGTAAAAAACTACCG
>JGI24158J21664_10012114_pt1 | contig 11443 bp, 5 predicted proteins | sample Ectturendosymbi3_FD_21664 | JGI IMG/M metagenome (IMG submission 21664)
AACCAAAACAAAACAGCATTCGAAACAACACACTGGCTTGAAATATGTCATTTATATTGAAATGACTGACTAAAAATTCAGTCTAACAAGTCAGTGTGACAAAACAACAATTATCATGTTTAAGAAAGAAAAAAGCTATCTGGCCTGGTATCATCCAACAACCAGCCAATGCACTTGCAGTCTCACGTAGAATACGGCGTGAAGACTGCGAGGCCTGGTGTAGACTACAGTTCACATTAAAAGAGCTAGAGTGCTCTAGCTAGTCAAGACTACAGATCACAGTTGGCCTACACTAGCTACCGTTAGTCCAGGTATAGGTACGCAGCAAACAACGTCCTGAATATATAGGCTACTGAAAGAGACCTATCCTGCCACATCAGGAACAGACTCATGCTGACAAGCTTGGCCTGTCGGTGTCCAATTAGCAGATTAAGAGAGGGAATGGGATTACATTACGGTGTAGAGATTACACCATAAATAGACAGACTCGGAGTCATGGCACGGAAGGCTGAAAAGATGCTCCTGAAGCTAATGAATGAATGATTGTACAATGCGCAACTTTTTCCAAAAGTCTGAATCCTCGAAACATCGGTAAAACCGTTTCGGATATCCAGATCCGTATCCGGTTCCCGTTTGAAAGCAGTTTTTGGATATCCGCATCCGGTTCCAAACTCACTATCCTGCCGGATATCCAACCGGCAAACCGGATAGTGATCATCTCTGCAGCACAGACTCTTGCTACTGCCGAAATGGAAAAGTGACTACGGATCCGGGTCCGGCTTTTCACAAATTTTTGACTTCGGGTCCGTATCCGGGTCTTAAAGAAAAACGCAGAATCCCGCCGGAGTCGACTCCGGTAATCCGGATCCGGTTCCACCTCTGCGGGCCGCTCGTTCAACCTCAGCGGCCCGCCCAAAATCCGGGCCATTAGCGGCCCGTGCCATCTCTACCATGGTAATGTCAAAATATAAAGTCTTAGCTAGTGTTATTTCGAAAAATGCTATTTTCTTTTTTTATCTGAACTCAAAAAAATCGGAGTCCGCACACCCCTGCTAAGCAGATCTCAATCCGAGTCCATTTTTTATTACATAACAAAATGCTCTTATTATGTAACACGTTTTGCTGAGTCACGTTTCAGGCTTCCAGCTTTGAAGTGATACCAGGGATGGCAAACGGTTCAATCAATTTGGATATATCCTGAAGTTTCATGACAGAAGGAGGCATCACCACTTATGTTTGAATAGCGAAGTCGTTTTTTACACAGCTTTGGCAAGCGTACCGCATTATCACCAAGGACGACGGTCAGCGTTAATCATGGTAAGTTCTCAAACGCCATGACAACGTTATTATTCACTCGGAGGTTATTATTGTGGTGCTGTGGAAATGCACCAAGACGTAATTTGATTCAGAGGCAAGCGATTTCTGCTGGAAGTTATTATGTAAATATTTCTAAAGTGAGTGTTTGCCCTTTGAGTGTGTACTGTGAACTGCACAAAACATTTTTGTACAAGTAAACTCTTTTAAGTTGTCACTGTATGTCAGCTTGCTGTGTTATCTAGTAATTGTCATTGTGCATCTGCATGAGCTAAAAATAGAGTGATTAGCCCGAAATGATTAGGCTACAAATTAGTCTTTTGGTCAAGGCAGGCGTACACTTAAATAAGCAAAGACAGAGGTTGGGTGATGAAGGCTAGTGTAATGTATAGAAATCTTCTTTATTCTGCTGTTAGCTGTTACGTTAGCCTAATGTCTGCAGCAAAAGTTGTACACTAGCTGGGTCTAATCTAATGAAGTACAAGTAGATTATATATGAGGTATTATTGAAAAGTAATAGTAGTCTACATTCTAAGAAAATGAAAATTTGCAAGCCGGCCAGTAGCTAACATAGATTATAGGTCTATATACTGTGCAGACTATACTGTACCTGGTTGTTGCTACAGTCTGCACTCCATAGTGACAGTGTTGCAACGGTTATTACAAAATATTTTGCAATGTAAGTTAGACCAGTGTAATCCTAGGTATTTTATGTAGTATAAGTAAATAAATTTAAAGATTTTGCCTGTATTGTCTCATATTAAAAAGCGATTATGCATTTTTACCTTTTTATTATTTGTTTAATTAAATCCATGCTCATGGTCCATATTATATAAGGGTTAGTCAATGGACACAAGGATACAAAAACAAAAAATGGTTAGACCAGCATTTCTCAAATGGGCCCTCGGCACCACTTGGGAACTACGGAGCGGCTTTTACTTGGTAGCTTTGCTGTAATATTGCATAACCCAAGTGTCACAATATGTTAGGTATTTGCCAGTTAAACTTAGAAGGGGGATACAGCTCATGAAAGTTTGAGAACCACTGAGTTAGATGCAACATGATAAGGTAGGTGTTCTGTGCTTAACTACAATGATCAGAGATAAGAAAACAGATAGTAAAGGGCAACAGGCAATTGAAGTGAGAAGAAAAGGATAACACTAAGTAATTGGAGGGCCGGGTGGGCTGGAGGGCTGTGTTTCCAAATGAAAAACGCGAACTTTTAATGGGCTGGCAGGCTGCACAGAAGACAGAAGGGGCAGCCCTCTGGCCCACCCTTTTCTGCAGTCCAGCTTACTGTGCAACCCACCTTAATATGCAGCCCACTGGCCCGTCCTGTAGTGCAGCCTGCCGGCCCCCCTACTGTGCAGCTCGCCAGCCCACGGAAAATTCATGTTTTTCATTTGGCAACATGGCCCTCTAGCCCGCTGGCCCTCCAATAGTGTTATCCGAAGAAAAAGCTAAATTTAGATGCACATTATTGAACAAAGGAAACAAATAATATGTTTCTTTTCGATGCTTCAAATGTCCTAACAAAATAGCTTGATGTGGGGGATTAACTTGATACGGGTGAACAGGTTACAGTAAACACAGTCACAGTGCATTAAATTCAATTGTAGCTTTATTAATGTTGTATGCTTTTAGTGACAGTGGTTGTAGGTCCGAGGAGACAATGATAAAGGCTCAAGAAATCTAGTAGCTGTGGTCCTTGTACACTCTAAGACCAGACATCGTGCAATTGATGACATTTGTTTTTCATCGACTTGCATAAGCTCAAACGGAGAGCAAACAGAAAGGCTTGAGATGTTTCGAAAAATGAAAAATAAAGACACTGGCTCTCACATGCTTATATGTATTCATTGACTCTCACCCATGACTCTCAAGCATGTTGCGTGAGTTGAAGTTTGTGTCTTAAAAAGGCACATTGCGCCACCATGAAATGTGCATTCGATAACTGCAATCCATACTTAAACTACGCTGCAGGTCGAAACAAGGTCCGCTACATGCTGACACAGCAAACTTTCAACTTGCCCGATTATGAAATTGTTGAAAATATAAGTTTTTGTTTTTGATGATTAATGTTTGAAAAAATCATACAAAGAGTCCTTTCAAACAAACATTTGACTTCTTGAAGCAAGCAATTAAAGGAACTAGAATGTTGTATTTAAATAATGCTATCATCAACAAATCTTAATTCATTTTAAAGGTTTTCTAGAATTTGATCAAAACCATGAAATGCTTTTATGAATTAAGTACACCATCTGATTTTTTAGCATGTTTACTTTATAACCTGATGTCTTCATTTCTTCCCACCGCCAGATCCCTGTTTGACGATGAGTGAATGCAGTAATAGCTGGTGCTCTCTTTTAATATTTCTCCTTTCTCAGTCCTAACTGTGTTTAAACGTTTGTAATGTGTTATGACAAGGATTGCAGAGTCAGAGTCGCAAGGTGTTGGAGGTTTTTGGGTGGAATCAAATTTCTAGTAACAAGGAGTCTGATGTTTGTCCAATTGGATCATTTTTTACATCACATTCCTAAGTTGAGAATTCCTGTGGTACAATTTCTTTTGAAACATTTGTTTAAACAGAGAATTCTTGCTTTGTATCACGGTTTCTATTGATTGCTAATTGCTAAAAAGTTATTGACCCAACCAAACTTCGTTCATGTTATGTTGTGGAGTCGGAAATTTTGGAAAGGTTGGAGTCAAAGTCAGAAATTTTGAAAAGGTCGGAGTTGGAGTTGGACATTTTACCTCCAACTCTACTGCCCTACTTATGACTAATCATTTTTGTGTTATTGTGTTATTCAATTATCATTACGATATGGCCATGGGCCTGAATCAAACATGCAAATAGACAAATATAATATGAAATGAAGCAAGAAGTGAGAGATTTTTAAAATTCTGGATTACAAAAACATAGTCTAATCATTAGTTTTTAGCTAAACGCAAGTTTTGAAAATTACATAACCAGTGGTGAGTCCTCAAACCTGTGAGGAAAAGGCTTAAGAACATCTTGATCAGGGTTTGATTTTCTCAGTTGTTAAAAACTGTTTTGTGGTATGTTTATTCCAGAACACACTAATCAGCTTCATTTAAAATAAAAACTGTTGATCAGGTTATTTTGTGGAATTTTTAGACAATACAATAAGTAATTTTCTATCAGATCTTAATTGATGGTTCATATTGTTTAATGACGATCCATGATCACTTTAGATGTAGACAAATTAACTTGAGGTTGAAATCTTTTGGATAGTCAGCACAGTTGTCAAATGAGTGATGGGTCGCAACTAGTATCTATGGAGGTAAATATGTGTTGTTCAGAACCACTAACAGCTAGGCATGGCAAAAAGTGTAAATCTAGCTGAATTGAAAATCTGTCCAGTTGTTACTGCGCAACTATTTCAGATTCAAGCAGACAATATTTTTGCAGCTGTTCATATTGCAATGCTGAGAATTTAACTGTTGACAGACAAAATGTGGCACAACTATGTTAAATAGGCCTGAGTTTGCTGGTAATGATGGAGAAAGCTATTTGGTGCAACATCCCTACAAAAAATACATGGCTGCAGTTAAAAGAAAAGAGTAAGAAAATGGAACAATCAATTGCAACATGCTCAAATTGTGTAGAGTCTTTGAAAACAAAAATCATATAAAGAAAGACACGTGTGTCTATATAGATGTATATATATATATACAAATTTCTATATATAACAAAGTAAAACAAAAGCTACACTATGTAATTCAAATACGTGTTAGCTAACTTTAGTGTTAAGAATGCATCTGTAACCCTATGGTTCTGTCTTCAATGCAGTTGCAAAAAGTGTCTGTAACCCTGTGATTCCGCCAGCTTCAATGCCTTGTACTACATTCTGTTTTTATCGACCTGCGTTCTGCAGAGTATGTGTGTTCATACTATGGACTTCGTGTCTGCTCACAAACAAATAGATTAATTAAAATAACTGAAGGTAAATTGAACAAAACTTTTATTTCAAGTATGTATCAAATTAGTAGCCCTACGCATTAGTAGCTCGCAGTTTCCAAAAGGTTGGTGACCCCTGTTTTAGATGTAGTCAAAACCAATTCAGTAAGCATGTTTTTATATTCCTACAGAGGTTTTGGGTGAGTTTTGTTTTGAGATAGTAATAGGTCTAATCTACTTTAGGATAGTCTTGCTATTTTCATAGCATGCAAGCTTGGTTGAGAAAGATTGGGATGGATACTTGCTTTTTTAAGACTCAGTGGCACATTGGGCTATATTTTACAATTCTAGTGGTTAATTTTTGACACATTGGTTATTTCATGTAGCTTTGTGAATATGACTAGCAAAAACTTGGATCAGTCTTCTTTTGGTCATGATTTTGCTTTAATTTGATCTAGTAAGGATTACACCAAGAAAATTTGCCAAGAAAAAATTGCTTTTTCCACTTTAAATTAAATCATTCATGCTTGGAGGTTATGTAGTATTAAATGTAGTGCAGTCAGACCTTGTTTGCCCGAACTCTGATTAACCAGAATCCCCACTATCTGACATAAAACTGCTGGAGGGGATTTCTCCCAATACATTTCATCCCTTTAATCCAGAAACTGCGCTTTCTGACTCCAACACGGAAATTAGGAAAGGATATGTTAAATCAATAGAAAAAAAATGCTAAACTGGATTACACCAAATTTTATTTAGTTGTTTATTAAACCATAATGGAAGTGTGAAAGTCAGTTTTCTATGTGCCTTGAAGGTTACACTTGCTGAACTTGCAAGATACACTTAGATCTCTTGTACAGTTCTTCTTCACGTTTAATCTCATTCTGAATGCATACTAGCTTACATATATGGATCTGCTAATAAACTTTTTGCCATAACCAAATGTATTTTGTTCTAAAAAGCATACTGTGCTTCACATTCTGTTTGAAAGCAAAGGATGAGGATAACTTCTGCATTTGCAAAATAGGGCATGTCCTCTGAATTGCATCCACAGAGACTGATTCAATGTTGTGAAAGGATCCATTTTAATAGATGGTGTAGTTTTGTTTTGTTCATTTATAGCTGTTAGTTGACTTTTTACTTTCGTTCAGAAAGACTGAAATTATTAAGTTTCAAAACTTTAACTTGAGTTTGTCACTCCTAAAGCAGTAAATTGGTAAAAACTACCCTACAAAAGTTTACATCTCTGACAGTATTTACTAAGTTCATCTGTTTCATCCCTTTGTGTAGTGTACACTTGGTGCCTATAAAAAGAGCTGTATCCTCTTCCAACTTCAGAAATCATGACTTTATGTGAAGGTGATTTTTTTTCTGGAAAATGATAAACTAGTTGACTCTGCCAAACTTCAGTTGATCACTTTTCATGTAAACCTTACTGTTGCTAAGCAATAAGAGCTGATCTGGAAAACAAGGTTTTACTCTCGCAAGGCGTCTAACAAAGACTTATTTTAAACTTTTGCCCTTTTTGTTTCGAAGGGAAATCTTGTTTCAGCTGCTTTCCAGACAAATTATGAAGAAGCGGCGTGGGCTTTAGCCGAGCAGCAACCTGAGGTAAGATAAATATAGCAAAAACCTTTCGAAATTGAACAGCAATAATTGCATGCATTGTTTTTTTACCGAAACGTGTGTTTTTGAATTTTAAGAGCAAACGTCAATTTATTCTTATGCTGAATTACGGGAATGACCGATTCATTAACTTCCGCATGGGGAGGCCAGGTGCTCTTGGTTTGAGCTGGGATTAAAGTAGGTTGAAACACCAATACTGATACCGGGAAAGGAAACAACAGTTCTCTTACGTGGTATGAACTTTGATTTGTCACAGTGCATTGTGATGTAACTCATAGTTAATGATTTAATTAATTATCGAACAAAATATAAGGTAGTTCGTTGAAGAATGCACTGATTATTGGATCCGTTGTATATGTTACTTAGTTTAACCTTGTTAGGTAAAACATGTTTATAACCACAGCAATGTGATTCCGGAGTACAATCTATTCTTAGCTGTTAGCACGGTTGCGCGCTCCACTTTAACTTTGGTTATCTTTGGTGGGTTGAAGATAGTAGCTTGTTGCGCTCATTGGGTGTTTTTATGGCATCCCATGTCTTGAACGGTTGGGATTGCTGAAATGTGCAGCTTTTTAAAGACTGACATTTAAGAATTGCTGGGCAGTATGGAATGCAAGTTTTAGTAAGACCGTGGAGATGCATTGGTTTTTACAGCCGCCTATTCCTGGCCTTGTGAAAGTATCAAATCAAACGGTATTGTATCGCTAATGAGGTAGCTTGATACTTTTAAATGCAAAATTGTTTCTTGACATTTACTTCGCCATCAATTGCCAGCTTATCAAACAAAAATATGCTCGAGTCTGTAAAAACATACTCAATTAACAAGCAAGTAAGTCTGTTTTACACTACAACCATTGCGAGCAAAATTGCTAGTTTGAAACGAATCGAAAGCCTAGGCTGCTTTCGTGAATGCATTTAATCTCAAGCCCAAGGTTTTCTGTCGTTTTGCTCATTTCTGATGTGTGTGTTTTGTCTCTAAAGAGTTAACTGGTAAGATCATTCCATCTGGAAGTGGTGTTCCACTGGTTGCTTGCATTTTTCCTTTTACCTTGATTTCAGTTCTTGTACTTACGTCATGAGGCTGGGCAGTTTGCTGAAATTAGTATCCGTTTCTCTAAGTATGTTAATTTGCTAACGAAAACCTCGCTGACACGAACCCTAACGCCTGGCGATATTAAGCATGTCAAAACCTAAGATTTGCCCACGAGGTAAGTCAAAGTCACTTACTTACTTACGGTATGTGGCAGGAAAAGAGAACAGTGAGTAAAAACAGTGTGCCGTACTTAGAAATTGATTTCAGCATGGTCGTTGGAGCGATTAAAGCATATTTAGAATTGGGCAATAATTAAACGCGATAACATCTGACGTCTGATGAAAACTACGGCAGTGTTGATCCAAGTTGCTTGAGCCCGATGTGTTTCTTTCCGAACTGCTGCACTTCGCTCAAAACNACCCCTTNAGTGATTGTTGACAATTGCTCAATTTCCTAATCGTGATCGTTCAATATCACGCCTGTTGTGGGAAGCATTTGAAAAGCGTCACCCTCCTCGTTGCCAGTTGTTGATGTTGTGGATTGTATTGTGCTGCAAAGCTACAAAGCTTTTGCGGCGCCAGGCAATTTCCTGAAGCAGAGCGATTTTGGGTAACAGTTGCGTAACCCGGCTGTGCTTGCACAAGATGCCATTGCCGAAAACCTTTGCTGCGGCATGAGGAAACGTTGATTGCTTCCAGTTGGTTTCGCCAGCAATATAATCGAATTGTTCTGTGCTGGTAAACTGTCCGGAAAAACGGTTTTGAGTTATGGTTTGCCTTCGACAGTGATATTTTTGCAACCCGTCTGAGATTGGGATTTGTATGTTTGACATTTCTAGAAGGTCACTCTGTCACTACCGTGGTTTCATCTCGGTTCTTTCATCGTTATTTCTGGTTAACTCCCCGGGCGAAAGTGAGAGTGAGGAAAAGTGTGGCGTTTTCGTTTGCCATCTTACTAAAATGGATCTTGCGCAAGTTTCAGTAACTTAGTGGTGCGATTCCCACGCAAATCGTATTTTCTGTTTCTTTTTCTGCGTTCATCATAGCACTGCATTAGGTTTCGCCGTCGGTGGATCTGTAATATTTCATTCCGGTTGTTGCGAACTTCCTGAGTCAGATTTATTTGCGTTTTCAGGCTGTTCTTACTTTCATGTCAGTCAAAACCTATATAGCCGCTGTGTATTGAAACGGCGATGCGGTAATATGTCCGAGCTTCGTGCGTCGGTTCAAGCGAAATAAGAGTGCTGGTTGGCAGCACAATAACAGGGTGTGGTAAGCGGCCGACAGCAGTGAGCTGATGTGGGCAGGGTTTTTTAAGTTTCAACCTTTGGTGACCGTTGGCGCATTTTCAGAGAACGTAACCAGTTTATCTACAGTATGTACCGAGATGGTCGTAAAGCAAGTTTAGTGCATTTTGGTGGTGATTGTGCAGAGAGGGCCTACTGTGTTTAGAGAGGCCGCTGGATAAATTTAAGAGATCCTTTCGGTCCCTCAAAACATTTAAAAAAACACTGGGTGTGGTGTAAATAGTGAAAACACGTGAAAAAGGTGTAATTCCTTTATAGTTCGCCAGAAAAATGTGAAAACTAATTCTAAAGTTAGGACATTTATATCGAGCTTGTGAAATTTCCCGAGCCCCATTGCTTGCATGGGTACATCCTTAGCGTGGTGGTAAAGTGATGCCCTTTATGTGGGGGGAGCGTGACAACCCACGATCGCCTCTGATGACAGACTATTCTAGAATTTTTAAACTTTGCGGCAACAAATCCTGAGGAGCTTCATCTTGTGCTGAGTTTAAATGCAGGAGTGTTGACCCCAAATAAATCGTCTTCTTATTAGTGTGTTCCCGTAAATACGGTCCAGCGCTAGTCATCCTGAACCAAACTCCAATAAATGTTGTGCACACCCTGAAAAGTGCATTTTGTTTTTCAGGATAAATCGTATGAGGTGCGTCAGTACAAACCGGCTTACTGGGTAGCAATGAAGGTGAAGGGTACGTCCTACAAAGACACTGGAAGTCAAGCTTTTCGAAATCTGTTCAATTACATCACCGGACAAAATCAAAACAGTACGTACTCGAACGCACGCGCAATGCTCTAATTTACTTGCTGTGTTCATGCAGGGCCCGTTGTTTGAAAGAAGTTGTGTATTGAATTCAGTGTACAGTAAACCTCAGTTAATCCGGATTCGATTTGACCGACGATTTTATCCGGTTTAGGCGAAGCTCCGGATTGACCGAAGACGGCCGTTTCTAGCTTGACGTCATCTAAATACTGAGATATCGGTGAAAATCACTTAAATTGAACACATTTATGACCCAACAGCAGACTTTCGCTGAATCAAAACGAGTTCATTGATGTATTTACAATGGTATATCAGACTAGTAATCGCCATATCAAGGCAGTTTTGAACAATAAGTTCATAATTTTAGATTACTTGGCTGCGAAGAAATCTGGGATTTTGGACTGACGCAGATATTTCTGCGACTGGTCCGTAAGCAGTCATTCTATTTGGAAAGTAATGCCCTTCAGACATCTTACCGAGTGCAATACACTCAGGGATAAGGCTCTACACACGCACGCTCAACACTGACCAATAGACTGAAACCGTGGTGCGGCGCGCGTTGAGCGTTATGTTCAACGCGATATGCTATGCCCGTGTGTGACGCAATAATAAAGGCCTGCAATAATCATCTTTACGATTAGTCGAATGTTGCACACAGTTGCGGCCGTTGTTATAATTCTAAACGTTCGTTGGTGATCGTAACAATTTTTGTGTTGCGTCTGAAAGCTTCCGAATTTTTCAAGAAACCAGTCAGTGCACTTAATAAAAACACAACAGCGTGGAAATGCAGTAAAATCCGAATTACGAGATGTGAAAAGAGCAGATTTTGTCCGGTATTGGCGAACATCCGGATAAACCGACGATTTTTATAAAGAAAAACGTTAGAAATCATTCGTACCACAGGTTTATCGGGTTTTGGCGAAGATCCGGATTAACCGAGGTTTACTGTATTTTGAAACTAAAACAGTCCAACATTCTTCAAATGAGTCTTTCAGTCCTGGCCAAGTTATAATCGTGTGTCCTTAGTCTCGACTTTGCGATTAACGAACTTTGTGCACATAACGTTTTATTAGTCGTTGCCTTCATTAAAATACTTCTCATTATACTCTAACGCAGTGGTTCTCAAAGTGGGCGGAATCGCCCTCTTGGGGGCGATTTTGATGTGCAAGGGGGCGAAAAAAAGAAAGGGGCGATAGGGGAGCGAAACAACACAAAGGAGGCGAAAATGCTCCACCACTAATCGATCATTGAATTAACTTCAGTAGCCTACTAACTGTGACTTATTAGTTTCTTGCAAATTTTACTTTACCATGATAATTGTTGCAGGTTGTTGATAGGCTACAGCGTAGATTATTTCAGGGCTGCGGAGCCGTCGTAAAAATGACGCAGCTCCGGCACCGGAGCTCTTGGTTTTCATGAGTGTGGCTCCGGCACCGGAGCTCTTGGTTTTCATGAGTGTGGCTCCGGCACCGGAGCTCTTGGTTT
>JGI24158J21664_10012115_pt1 | contig 11443 bp, 5 predicted proteins | sample Ectturendosymbi3_FD_21664 | JGI IMG/M metagenome (IMG submission 21664)
ATCATCGTTTTGTCTCCAGTTCTGCAAACCTCCGTTGCAGTAGAAGCATTTCACGCGATCACGAACTCCTGGAGGAAGGAAAGGCTTCAGTGCACTTCACTGGTAAAAAAACTAAATCCGAATGAAGCTGAAACCATTTGCTGAAAGTTTGAAAGGAATAGTGCTCAAATACGCCATGGCAAACAATCCGAGAATCCCAAGAAACAGCTCAACCAGCGTATGTACAGCCTATATTGGTTTTAAGCACGGATGTTACTTGGCTGCGGGCCGCCGGTTCGCAGAATGTTGGGCACATGGACCCCATTTTAATGCGATATCAAGTGATATTGCATTTTCGAATATCAACTAAATACCATTCGGTGATAGCGAGAACCAGAGTTTACAGTCGAGTAAAATTACAAGTTAATTTTGTGCAAACGAGGGTGTTTTCCACATCCGGGGCAGCATCTCATCATAGTTCGAAATAAAAATTATGCGCCGCAAACAAGTTAGCGTGTTTGATTTCAATGCCTTTTTTTCAGGAGAACCAAGAGAATAGCATCTTCACTTTTTCTGGCTATGAAACCACTAATTCGACTTCATATAAAAGGATATGAACAAAATTTTGAGTTGAAATCGAATCAACTACAATATTTGCTGCAAACACTTCTTTTGTCAAGTTTCTACCACACAGACTTACAACAGCTACAGTTCAAGAAGCTCGGAGCGGAATACGTAATACCACGTCAACTGATATATAAGTGACATAAACTGAAAGGGACTTTACACCAAATGTCAGTGTATAGCTCATTGATGATGATGAACGCATGCTGTCGAGAGAAAGACTAAGGAACATCAGTTTTGCCGATCATTCAAATTGATATCGATAAATACCATTTTGTTTCTTACGTTCCGTTCTTGAAACTTGTTTAAGTGGTAAATATTTTTTTCTCTACAGATATCTTTCCGCTTTGGTCTCTCTAGACCACTGACGTAGTCGGCCTGATGCCTGAGCAGGCCCAAAACCGGCTATTGGCGGCCGAGAGAAAAGTGGAAACCTTTAAGTTCGAGACCATAATCTGACACCCGTCTTGAAACTAAGACAGAAAGACAGCGGGAAACCGTTTTTTTGAAACGTGTCTTAAAAATTTCGTCAGCAACCCAGATCGCTTTTAGCTGTAAAAGAAACCGTTGTCAATTGCGGAAATAAACGTTCTTCACGAACAAAGCGACTTGTATGCTTCAATAACCGTCCGTTGACAGCCGAGTTCACCGGGCTAGTAAAGCAACAGACAAACTTTTGCTTGGCAAAACAAAGTTAACGGCTTTTCGGCAACGAAAACGCAGGAAATCACAACTATTACTTCAGTGTCTGCGGCAGAAAGGTTAACAATGGTCTGTTGGTCCTCGCTGAATTATGGTATGAGTGTTTTGTTGTTAGGGTGAAAAGCCGTAACGAGCGGTACTGTTGATGATTTAAAGCGCAGAGCGAAAATACACAGTAAAAATCCATCTTCAAAGTGTCAGTCGCTTCCGAACCGTGCAGCAGAGAAGATTCTATTTAGGGAAAAGGCATAGTAAGTACCCTACGATTTGCGCAATAGATTGAAAAAGTTATGGCTGTTGCTGGGGTTGAGCGGTTACAGAAGGAAATGACATGTAGCAAATTTAGTCATGAAGTTGAACCCAGCCTCAACAATTGTTTCAAAGTAATAAAACAATGGTTTAAAAATGATGAAACAAAAGTTACGCTGTTGATTGCGTTTTTCTGGCTAATGTTTGATTTGACAGTAATCAAAAAATGAATAGCAAAGTTCCACATGTTTGCTTTAATTCTTTTGCTTTTATAACGTAATGAACCTCATCACAAGTGATATGCTCAAAATTAGCAAGTCGCACGTCACTGTTGAATTAACTTTTAAAATCAGGTATTTTCGGTTCTGCCAGCCAACCTTCACCACTTTTTTGTGGAAAGCAAAGCCGCCTTTATACCCGACTAAACGCACACGGCTTCAAGAAGGGTGACCCACATCAACGTTTTTATGTCCAAAAGCGTTTAATGTGGCGAGTGTGACGTTACCAATTTAAGCATTTGGCACAAGCAAATGTTAGTTACATCGTGCGATGAGCAGAAACTACCCTTACTCTAAGAAAAAATTCATCAGCAATAAATTATTGTAATTACAACCGGCGCAACACGTCACAAATGGCGAAAATCGTGGAAAATTAAAGTTGCCATTTTTCACTGTACCGGAAACTACCACACGAAACTTGCCACAAAATCGGGTGACAGTAGAGAAGTGCTCGTTTGAGCCTCCAATCAGTAACAGGCTCGACTTTAACCTTTTTGAAAGTGCTTCGTTAATATGAAACACGACTGCGACTCAAAATACAGTACATACGTCACACCGTCCCGTCCAACAAGCATTGACATTCAGCAAATTTTAGTCGTAGCTTTGTGCATGAACTCAATTTGAGCTCATTCCGTAATCTTCCCATGAATTACGATTGTTAGCAGATCGATTCACTGAATGGTTTCAGCACTTCACTACGCCATGACTTCCACAGCCTATTGCCAGAACCAAACACAACATTAAAGCACTTTCTGTAACTTACGAAAGATGATTTTGTGAGACACTGCCTCAGTTTCGGCAACTAACGCTTTGAACCGGTCAGGTGTTTGGAGCACAAGAGTTTGTATGGGATACTTCCATGATAAGGCCTCAGTTAGTAGCACATGGCTACTTTAAAACTTTTGGCCCTTTTCAACATTAGCTGCTGTGAAACAGTGGTTTGTATCATTTTAACGTCCTTTAAACTCATTCGGAAAATTAGCTCACCCAGTGCAAAAAATCCAGCTTCCGCATGCATTTGTGGCGTAGCCCTGGTAAAGTGCCAGTTGTTGAAAGTTCTCACTCTCTCTGCCATTGATTGCATGCTGGGAGTTGTTGGGAAATTGCATGGAAACATGATGCGAAGATCTGCTCTTTGTTGATCTGTGAGTTGATAGGGGGCAAACATGGTTGCTGGGGGTCTCTAAAATTAATAAAGAATACTACAATTAAAACTTCCGACAAGGGTTGAAAAGTTTCTGACTGAATTGAAACTTCAACAATTGAAACACTGAAATATTTGGCACGTAACTGAGTGCACTGTTAACGAAATAAAACAATCTTCTGAACACCTGAAAACAACAGACCGAGTTTGATTTTCAAGCAAAGTAAGAACTAGGTGGCCACTGCATCGGAGACAGATTATTGTTACCTGCTAATTCTGGGAGCTTCGTCACAACTGGACTACAAATAGTTTACTGAGTCATAAACAAAAAAATTACACAACACTTGCACATTGCACAAGGATGTCACGTGAGAGCATGTGATGAATGACTCGTTTAAATTTCAATGGTAATTGAGCTTCTGGGGACGGCGCATTGAAGGCAAACTATTAATAATGAAATCCCCAATTTGTGCAGTTCGTTGCAGCCGTAATATCACTGATTACGACATAATTGTGCAAATTGCATGTTGAGATAAGAGCCCCAGGAAAAAATCGCATGTGATGTATTGCATCAATGGGTAAGTCATCGTTATAACAAACTGTAACGAGGCCCTTTAGTTTTGGACGAATTGATGCGAAATCTCAAGAGTCCGTCATTTCATGGCAAACACAATTAGCAACCAAACTACGACGTTGTTTAAACGACGCGTGATGGGAAGATTATATCCGTAACCCCAGTGGGTGGTCAGGAACAGTTTGTTCGGCCCCAGACCACAATGCGTGCTACAATGCTAGCCGATGTTTGTGTGATTCCTCGTGAACTGGAATGTATCATCGAAACTGTTTGAAAAGAAAATAGGTTTGATCACCACAACCAACCCTATTTGCTAGGTCACTTACTGCAGCTGACGTATGAAGCAGACACAAACAGGTGAATAGTAATAGCTGTGTGGCATTTAGCTTGAACAAAACTGATAACAATTGGCTCCAACAATATCAACGTAATGCTGCATTAGTCAGACCGCGCAACACTGTAAGATCAACTAATTTTTTGTAGTTTCAGCCGACCCACAGTTCGATGCTGCTTCTGTCATTCTTAACTGCCACTGCGTGGAGCTTTGAAACAAATTTGCGAGAAACATTAAAAGCTGGGTAATACTGCTACCCAGTACCCATGCCTACGAGAGACATGTTCAAAATTGTTTCAAATAATGGCTGCACTTTTGCAACAGCAACGATTCCGCACATGGACAAGGAAGCATTCAAATATTTTTTCGAGGATCATCAAAATCGCAGTTTTGAAAAAATGTCACTATATTAGCAATATAGTCTAACCTGTCGGTCCGTGTCAGATATGTTTCTGCTTTCTCGTCCTTGCGCCATTGGACAGTGTGGAAAATGAGTGATGTGCTCTGTGTTCGGATTGTCAAGCCTCCTCCAGTTCCTCAGGACTCCTCCACAACAGAAGCACTGGGTACGATCCAAGTTACCCAGGTAGAACCAACCCGAGGCGGCCATGTCTTCTGCTGGTGGAGCTGAGTCACTGGGCCAATCAGCAGCGAACGTTTGGAATCGGTGACTTTCACGGCACAGGTTGAGTGAATGGATCAATCTTGCTTGATCAGGGTTTGGGATTGTTGCTAGCTGACGGTAAATCGGCACGTCGTAATTCGAAACGGGGGGGGAAACAGGTCTAGCTGTCTGGAAGTTGCGCATGTCCAGCCCTTGGTAATGTCGAACTGGCTCCAAACTGCAAAAAAACTCACCAGTTAGCGGCAGCGTGACCTTCGGAAAAAACTTAGCTGAAATGACACGACCCAGCTAGAAATGATAAAGATACGTCAGCAGTTTGACCGACGCTCATACTTCGCGTTTCCAGCGCGCTGGAACTGCTGTGGTACGGGACAACCTTGCGGCGTGACGAGACTTGAAACACCAGTCTGTGCAACGGAATTGGATGCACGCGATCCAACCTGTTGTTAAGGTAGCGAAAGGTAACACAACCGTAAATCAAAACATTGCTGTTGTCGATAGGCCTTTAAAGAACAAAAGAAAGCTTTAAATTTGATTCAACTGTAACCTGCGACATGAGTTTAAATCTATTGACAGCAGATTGGACATTTTTCCTTTACCAAAGACCTTTAGTAGAAGATACTATATGTACCCCTCAGATATATATAGTCAAGTCAGGTGAGACAGTACTATGTCACTCACATATCTAAATGCTCTTTTCAAAATCGCGATAGAATGTTTTTGAAATCAATTTTGGGCGCAAATAAGTAACATCATAGCTTTGCACGCAGCAAGAGAATTTGCAATAAAGTTCATTTAGACCCGTGCTTTTCAACATGGGATCGCGACGTCGCGGACCATTTTTGGAGGGGTAGCGAGTGGATATTTTATATACACAACTGTATTTCATGTGCTTTATTCCAATCCTAGACGGAGGTCATTGGGTTGTAGCGAATTGCTGTAATGGGTCACGGTACAAAAAAGGTTGAAAATCACTGATCCAGAACAACAACATCACTCAAGTACAGACGAATGTTGAGCTTTCAAGTGATGACGTGACTGTTAGATTAATCCAAAAAATACCAGATAACAATCGATTTTTGAAACGATTTACCGCATCTTCAAACAAGGTTTCAATTGAACACAGCGAATTTCCGCAAAAATTTGTTGACGTTATTGATGTGGAACGCACGTCCGCGTGTTAATGGGCGATTACATGCAAGTGGAGTTAGACCAGTACGACATTTTTGCCCAATACCGGTATTTTTCATTGCTGATAACCCCGATCCTGATATTTTGCATTTCTCAAACCACATGCAAAGGACACCACAAAGCATATTAAACCAACTAACAAATTATGGGAATGTCTCACAACTGAACAAAAATACACAAAAATGTATTTTCTTTTGCAAAGCAATGAGTTAACAATAAAACGTAACAATTTTAACTCGTAGTACAAGAAGCACAGTGAATCAGCATCTCAATATTGCCGATATATTGGTCGAACTCTACATGCAAGATCTGTGTACTTGTGTTGAAGCAAAAAATCTACTTACTGCTTGATCAATACGTTCGTTTCCACATTCATCTTCACCCCTGGCAAATCGACACGACGACCTTCACACAAGATAAAAAATATTATGTTATATGACATTGACATTCATTGGTCTCAGACATTTTGTTGACAATATTTCAATACTTTGACGCCTAAAAGGAAAACTTGATACTTAGTAAACATAAACTGTTTTCAATGAAGTTATTTGTTTACAAGCGCAACGAGAGATCCACATTGTAGCAACATTCTGCAGCAGATCAAACATTAAGACGAATGCCTAGGTTCAACTTACGTGCTTGAGCCAAAACTTTGCATTTGTCATCATCTTAACTTAATTCACCGCTCACATAAACTTTGAATTCAACTTACCTGTGCATGCTCAAAAGAAACGGATCGGAGTGGGTCGACAGATTCCTCAAAATGTTGCCGCAAGCAAAGCATTGCACTTCGTCCAGATGTCCACGGTAGTAAAATCCTGCAGCTGCGAACATCCGCGCGTCGATCGACGTTGATGCTGGAAAGCGTTGAAAAGACGAAAGCCTGTAGCTCTCCTTTGCTTCCTCTGGCTTGTCTTCTGAGGAATCTGTGTGTTAACGTTGATGCCAAAACTATATCTATTTGTTCTCGTCGAGATTGCCAAAGAGATTTTTCGGGAAGAGAACCAAGAAAACTTTAGAAAGAGAATGCAACAGATTGACAAATAACGCATCGAAATTGGAGGATCTAAAGTTACAGCATTCCTTAAGTGAAGCTTCCCACAATAACTTGTGATGATGGCATGTACTTTAATCAATGAAACACTACGGAAAAATTGCTTCGTTCGGACCCAACTTTTTACTTATAACCCATTCCAAACTCGCTCGTGAAAGTTCAAAAATGGGCTGAAGTACAAGGCATCTGTAAAAAAGTTATTATGACCGAAAATCAACTAAACTTTTTTGTTAGTTTCCACATTTTGAGGGAGAATAGACCAACAATTGCCTATGAAGTGCTTTCACTAAATACTTAACGTTTGCACCAAAATGTTTTTACCTAGTCAAAATATATTGCACGTCCGTATGTTTTGCACAAGGTGTTTAATCATACTTACAGAATTTTAGCATATTAAAAAAAGATACTTGATGTAGCTATGATGATAAAAACATTTCTAAAACCAGAAAAACATTTTTTCAGCATCCTCTTATAGAATGCAGGCAATGAATATTTTGACATTGTAACCATTACATTAGGATGACTATTGGTTTCAGCAATTAGTCTCGAAAAACGCGATGAAGTTGAATAAATCAGCAAATTTGTAAAATAGGAAACCAATTTCGCATAAGACTATGCATCATCAGTTTTGAAATCTGTGATCAATGCTAAGAGTGAAGTGCAGGAGAAAAAAGTAAGCTAACTCAAACTAAAATGAATAAATCAAAACACAATCTGCGGCAAACAAATAACTGGAAAATGCGTCCTTTCCAAGTTTCCAATATATACTTCCAGTTTCAGTGAGAGCAATCATTTGGAAGAACCAACGTATTTTCCAGTTTGCTTGCCACAATTCGTGTTTTTAGTTATTCATTTGTCTTTAGTTTGCTTGCTTTATAGATCTGCTTTCGCTTTACCTCTTCAACATTTCACCTGTAAGCACTGTTTGCAGATTTCAGGAGTGATGATGCGTAGTGTTACATGAAATCGATTTCCTTAACATTGCTAATTGATTCCAAGCACTAAAACTAAATCAATTAAATCAAAACCAAGCAAAAAACAAGTGCTAAACAGATTTGCAAACCAACAAACAATTTCTAGCACAAACGTTTCAAACAGTTGGCAAAAAGTGGGATAAGTGACTCACAAGTAAATGCATCGATATATATATATATATAGAAAAAATCGATAAATCAACCAGGTGCACCTGGGGGAGAAGAGTTCTTTTGATTTTCACAACAATCATCAACCACGAAAACTTTTGACTGCTGTTCATCATCTATTTTTGGTAGATTGTGCTCTCTAACACTTTCTTTTCTCTTCACTAGCTTAGAAGTTTTTCCACTCTTTGAAATTTTGTAGAACACAAAAATCAGGTTGTGTGCTATTACAAGACAGTAGCAATCAAGAACAATGAAATATATCACATGTGGATGAACCATCTCTTCAATTGCACCAGGTTTTTCTGTTGCAGTCTGAATTATATTGTTGTGTCTAGTAATACAGTAGCTCCAAAAAAATTTAAGTGGCAAGATTTTTCACAGAAAAGTTTTTGCAATGAGAAAATTTCTGAAAGTATCTGCATAAGAATAAACATTTAGCCACAGCAGCACAACAAACATACCAAGTAACCACTTTCATGGCTTATAACACTTTTATTTAAACACAATAGGCTGGGAGAATATATGAGCTATAAATCCAATATGCAAACTCTACCATAAGATAATGAAATTATTTTCGTATCGACACTGCCATCTGCAGAGACACCATGACTGACAAATGTGTTTTTATTATTATTCAATTCTCAAGTACTTCTCTACGGTGATTGGTGAAGTTGACAGTTCCTTTATAGGCTAAGTGCTTGTAAATCATGTGCTTTATTTGGAAAATCCATTTTGCCCCTTGCTTTCTCAGTTTAACTTTTAACCTATCATTGGGTTATCTTGATAATTTGCCTACAATGCTTGGTTTATCACATCAGCAAGAAACACTAAAATCACATTGTATTTCCTTCAGCAAGAAATGTTAGAAATTACAATTTCTACAAGCCATACATGGAGATTCAAAGGAACCTTCTTTCCACCGTGTTTTATAGGCCTTTGACGAATCAACTTCTTTCTACACAAACTTGATGGTAGCTAGGTACTGTAACTCCATAGAATGTATACACTGAAAAATCAGATGCATAATGCTTTTTAGCTTAACATGAATTTTTTCCAAGCTTTTGTATATGTGGTTTTAAAGACAGTTTCTAAACTTTCAGATTCTTTTTTTGGAATGCAGTTTACAATTTTTTTTGTAATGCAATCTGATAAATGGTTTTGTTTGCAATTAAGACATACTTGATGGAAAAATCACAGCTTATCTATCCAACTCTGCTTCATCATAGTGGGAGGAGCATCATTTGTGTGCCTTTGCAATTGCTCACAACATGACCAAATCTATTGCGCTTAAAGCATTTCAATTGTTTAGAAATATACTGTTTGTAATTAGGTGGCCTCCAGACCACATGTGGGCTGCTGCAGCATATTTAGTGGCCTGTGGGAGCATTCAGGAAAAATCTTCAAATCTGAAATTTCCTCCCATTAATCACAGTAAATGTTAGTACAGAGGCTCAATTGAAATGACAATTGCTTCTACTTCCATCAGAAGGTACAGCCCTTTACCAAAGATGGCCTTCTCATATTGACCCTTGAGCCAAATTAATCGCCCACACCTAGACTAGTGCAACCAAGACTAATCTTTATCAGGCTGGCCAGATATAGAACAACGTAAAGGTCCAAAACATTTCCTAAATAGGGGTGAAGTTTAAGGTTTAATTTTTTTCAATAAACTCTAAAACAAGGTAGGTTAAAACTTTAAAATAGATTCATATTTCTTCATCCCTACTAATTTCAACACTTGATTTTCAGGCATTATATTTTTGTCTATAACAGGGTTGATNGATTTAAATCATTTTATTTTAATCAGTGTCTTAAAGCGAATCTAAACCAATCAGTAATTGAAATCTGATTTAAATCGAGCAATNAAAATTTTTAAAAAATCCAGCAAAAAATCATATGCGGTTTTCAAGCTTTGTGTGATTTCTACAACACACTTATTTGGCACTGACACAAGTTTAAAAGCAATTAAAGTTTTATCATAGCTACTGTGAGGTAATGGATTCTGTGTCAAACAATTGCAAAAATGACATGTGGACTGAAATCACTGACCCTTGTAGATTCGAAAGTCAGAACTGTTAGAATGTCACAAGTTTGAACGTGTAGACTAGCATAAAGCTAGGCTTTTTCAGCCATAGACCAAATTTTTTTTAATGATCGAAAAAAATTAGACCTAAGTTAATTTGGTCACAATGTCTGATAATATAGACTAGTACATGTTGTTATGTCTAGTTTTAGTAAAAGACAAATGACTGAAACATCTCAGTGACCAAAATGTTTCTGCAAAAACAATTACTAAAATGTTTTAACGAAAAAAAACAGTCATGAAGCAAAAGTTGCATCTAAATTCCATCAAACATGCAGGCTGTTGACTGCAGACATAATACTTTTATAATATATTTTTGATCAATAATAACAGATATATTATAGGTTTTCACTGTTTAATACATACAAATCCTACTTTTGCAAAAGCTGAACCAATGAAAACTAGGTTATAATAATTAATTTTTATGACTGACATTGCAACAAAAAAGCTGTCAAAGTATTGTGTGCAAGCATTGTAACATGTCATTAAATGAAGTGTTCATGAATTTGATAAACTGATGGTTTGAGTATTGTCATTTCAATAAAAATTGTTTGGTACGCTAGTATATATTGGTGTTATGAACTGATTTGCCATAAGGGACATTGCATAAACGTAATAAAGTTTAAATGAAAGTGCAGCTGTTTCTAGTGCTGCACTTTAAAAAACAAAGCACAAAAAAGTTATATTAAAATCAAGTGTTTGAAAGTTAAAATTACAAGTGTTATGTGACTACCCTTGCACATTAAATGAAAAAAGTTATGGAAATTAAAAACAACTGATTTAAATCAAAAAATTCTTGATTTAGATAAACAAATCCGATTTGCTTGATTTCGGTTTTTAAATCATGATTTTTATCAACCCTATTCTACAGGCTTAAGTTCAAGGCTGCAACAATGAAGGAGATATGCCTATGCAAAAAAACCTAAGCATCTTCTTTTTCAATCAGCAAATTTTAATTGGTTTGAAACCCAGGTTGATACAAGTCAGGTATCTGAAATTAGCATAGTAACAAAGCACAAAGGCTTACTGATGACAACCTGTCCTTAAATCAACCCTGCCAACTAACCTATGCTGCCATAATCTGGAATGGACTACACAAAACTTTGTACTGGGAAATACCAAAAAATGTTTGACCACTGTTTATTGTGGGCTATGTCTATATAGCTAGCAATGGGTATATTATATCATATAATATACATATATTATAATATATGTGGTCAACTGCTAGGTAGCCACAAACAGCTACATCAAAAATGAAAACACTAGCATAAAATTATGAATCATGCCAGTGACACTGATGGAAAATATGACATCACTACAGACATCAAAAAGAAGCTCAAAGAAAAACACCCAAAAGCGGCAGAACAAAAACAATCTGCCATTACTGATAAGCCTGAAATCAAAACAGAGAGAGTCATCTTTGAAAACATAACTCAAGATGACATTACATCCACTACTAAAAAC
>JGI24158J21664_10012116_pt1 | contig 11443 bp, 4 predicted proteins | sample Ectturendosymbi3_FD_21664 | JGI IMG/M metagenome (IMG submission 21664)
TCCGAACCAGTGCCAATATTTTCGAAAGCACGGAATGCCGCTGTGGTAAGTTTGTTGACAGGCTGGGGCTTCATGGCCTGTCCTGCATTTAGAATGCGGGCTGCTTCCCCAGACATTCAGCCATCAACTCTATCCTCGAACGGTCATTGACCTTTATTGGTCTCCCCCTGTCCTGGAGCTCCCCTCTGTCCTGTTGGCTTGACGTTGACGAGGGGATAGAAGACCTGATGGTTTGACCCTGAACCCTTGCTACAGGGACAGGAGCCTTGTATGGGACGCGACCGTTGTGGATACCTTTGCAGAAAGTCACTGACTACATAACATAGTCGGTGCTGCTGTACCAGGCAGTGTAGCAACTGATGCTGAGACCGACAAATGCTGGAAATACAATGACCTTCTCGACAATTACTGCTTTCAACCAGTTGCAATCGAAACCAGTAACCACTGGTGTGTATTGCAAGTCCACTGCCCCCTTCTTGAGCTGTCTTGCAAAGAAACTTGTTGACATTTCAGGTGACCCCAAGAAGTGACAGTGGCTCCACCAGCGCCTGTCTCTGGCCGTAGTCAGAGGAAACACCGCCAGCATATTGGCCTGTGTGTGTGCAAGTTTTATCTGATTTTAGCCATCTTGATCCTCAGTGCATTAACCAGTGTTCCTGCTCGTCACTTGCCTCTGTTTGAACGAATAGCCATCGCCTTCCGAATGTCTGCGTTTTCTTTGAGCTTTATTGTCTTCAGTATTTTTTTTTAATGCTTTCTGTAAAGCCCCTGTGCGGAATTGTTTTGCTCCCATTTTCAGCTATCCTGACTAACCTCATTTTGTTTGTTTTTCATGTATCAAACACTGCTGTATCATTGTTTTTTGTTAAACCTTTTTGTAATCTGTCTTTAATTCTGTCTGTTCAACCTCATTTGGGGGTGCTATGTCATGTGCCTGGTGAAACACACACACACAATGGCGGTACTCCATCATGGTCTGTATAATTTTACTGTGTTTTACATTTCGGATTGTTTGATTATTGAAATTCTGTTCCTAAAATATGAATTTTTGGTAGTAGAGTATTTCTTTTCTTCCTGGAGATGAATCTAACAATAATAAAAGGAGCCATGATATCTTGTTTTTGAGTCTTATTGTTCTTTCTGGGTCCTAATCGATGCATGACATCAATATATCATCTTTGTTAATACTTTCATCCACATGCTGCAATACAGATAGAACTTTCATTTCCAGTTCTTGTGGTGTTTCTTGATCATCACTCATGGCAACACCTTGTATTTCCAAAAATACATACAAATGCACTGTGAAGTGTGAACGGTTTGTGCCCTGCTGGGTGGCTCAACGACCGGCTTAATACAATGCGTTGGTTCCAATCAATCCATACGCACTGTCCATACAGTTGGGCCACTGGCTGTCACAATATGATGTTCATGACTTCATGTTGTAACTGGTGATAAATTGTGGAAAAAATGGTTTGTCCTTTTTTTAGCTCCTTGTCTTAAATGTGGCTCTCTTTTGGACTAGGCTTAGCCCCTTGGCAAAAAGTAGATTTGGCAACCCTGCCGATGCATTGCATCGATCGAACTCTGTTGAGGACTGATTAGTTCGTTGTTCAAGTAACTTTATACAGATATGTACAACTTTGAAGTTGCTTGAATACAGACACCTGTATGTGCAAGTTTGAGTCATCACAAAACAATGAAAGCAGAGCCCAGTTGGCTGATTCCTCAAAAGCCTACAGAAAACCTAGAGCAGTGATGGCAAACCTTTTATAGACCCAGTGCCTAAATGGCAACCCTTAACTCACCTATGTATTCCAAAGTGCCAACATGGCAATTTAACCTGAATGGGCCAACTATGTTTTGGGTTAGAAGAAAAAACTCATGCATTAACATCTTTTGTCTTAAAAAATACATGAAATATCAGAGTTTCCGAGATACGAACAGTTTTTTATTGAAAGGTAAGAGTTTCCGTTTGGCATGCCTTTGAACAATTGATGTGATTTTTGCTGATGATTAGTCTAACCATGACCCATATAGTATTTTGTAAGTTCGAGAGAAACACATGCAGCACTTATCATAAAGACTTATGTCATAGTCTGTTTTTGGTGTCAGATAGATGATCCAAACAAAGTGGGGAAAGCAATACCAAGTGCTTTCATTGACTTAAAATCATTTGGCAGATAATTCCAAACTTTAAAAATTTCATTTTCAGAACTAGTGTGCTGTCATTTGTTGCTGTGTTGTCCTCAGCCACTTGAAGAGAGAGCCGAACCTAAGACCCTCAGCAAAATATAAGAGCAATAACTTCCCTACTCGACTAGGTTCACTCTACACTTGCTGCTACGATTTTAATGTTATATGTGGCAACGTTATATCAGTTTTTTTAAGGTGTTTTAGGGACCCGATTTGGGTCCCTAGAATTGAAAATCAGGTCCTTAGAATCAGAAAATTATCATCAGGTCCCTAGAATAAGAGAAAATCGAGTCCCTAGAATCAGTGAAATCGGGTCCCTGCAAGTCATTACTGGGTATCTAACATCTTTCTTCAAAAAAAACCTGCTTATATCAACACCACACATTCCTTCTATCTTCAAAAGAGTTTCATGCATGTCGTAGAATTTGTTATCCAGATACAGTTTCTTAAAATTCCAATAGTTCCATTTCTAGATTTTCTAAATGCAATCAGTGTAAGCAAGAAAAATTAAGATCTTCAAATTTGGCTTGATCTGGAAAAGTAAGAAAACGTAGGTTGTCTCCATTTTACAAAGTGTAAAAATATTTTGGTAAAATTCACATTTGCAGCTGTTACGAAGTTAGAAAATTCCTCGTAGATTTCTTGATGGCTTGTAAGATTGCCTGCAAATGCTGTAGAATTTTGCAAATGCATTTTTAGATTTGGAAAATATTTCAGCTGCCCAATGTCAGGTATATTTCGAAAACCTACTGTAAATTTTCTCTCAGTTTTTGATATCACGACATCCTTGCTGCTGTCTTCCCAAACAAACACCTTGTAGTTATTTGTTTAGTGCTGGGGTCTCCAAACTTTTTTTATCTGGGGATCGCATAAGCTATTACACAACAGTTTGCGGGCAGGACATCATGGGTAATGTGATTGTTTCAGGCTATATTACATTTCACCAAATCAACAAGTTTTTCATAAATATAGTAATTTATTTCATTAGTGACAAAATGTTTTCGCGTGTCAGATGAAATGGTTTCGCGAGCTAGATTTGGCTCGTGGGCTGTAGTTTGGAGACCCTGGTTTAGTTCACTGAAGTGTAGGGTAAAATCTTAAAAGACATGAGAGGTTGGCAAGCCAGGCTATATCAGTAGATATTCCTGCCTTTTTCATTCATAAACAACTTAATTTCATCTAAGCAGGCTACAAATCTCTCTAGGACTCGTCCTCTGCTGAGACACCAGACATTATTGTACATTCGTAAACATTTATACTGAGCCTGAGCCCTCAAGAAGTGTTTAAAAATGTCATCAATTAAGAGCACGAGGCGTAATACTATTTTTCTATTTTTGTGATGCGTCTGAGGACATTGTCAAGTTTTTTGCTGCTTCCTTTGGCACAAGGAGCTTCTAGATGTGTAATGCAGCAGAATTTAATGACTTGATGTTACAAACAACTGCATGATACAGTATCTTTTCATGTGGATGTCCCAGTCTTGGGAGCAACCTGGCCCCACCTACCTCTACCTATCTGGTAACGAACTCTGCATTGGAGTGACGATGCCTGTGCCCACAGAGAGGGCTGTGCATGCCACCTCTGGCACACTTGCCATAGGTTCGCCATCACTGACCTAGAGCTTTCAATTCAATTGTTGAATGTTTGCCTGTCACATTGTTGTGGATGAGTGGTTCTCAAGATAAGACATGGATTTTCTCAAAAAAAATTCGTGTGTGCCCTTGCCAAATAAACTTGAATCTCAGGGAATAGATAATGTTTTTAGATTAATCCCAATATTGCTTAGGTGCAAACCCATCGTTAGAAGTTTACTGAGAACATTGCTAACTTAATAGCAACCTTGTTTTGTGCATGTATCAAAATGTACCTGAAATTTGTAATGAAATCTACCTGGTGGTAAAGAAGAAAGCATGTCCTTTTTTCAGATCTACACAAAACAAGTTGCTAGATCCTAGAAACTTACAACAACGTTCAGTCTTTAGAACTTAGTTTTTGAATTTATTACAGCTGCAGTATGTTGGAAGTTCATGTGAGCATCACTGGGATTGCTATTTTTGTTGTCATTTTGCTTGTATTTCTGGTTGGTTTGCTTGTATACCTTTATCCAGTAAGTATGCATTTTAATATTTATAAACCTTTTGCTTAAAATAGAAAGTTTCTGCATTGTTACAGTGACTGTGTATTGTGCAACTATTTCAAAGTGTTTGTTTTACAGGGAACAAACAAAGGAATCTCCATTCCTGGCCCAAGTGCCTCAGACAGCAGGTGATAACTGTTTAAAAGTTTGTTGTTTACTGTAGTTGACTTTCTTTGTTGATTTGTGTCTAGCTTAGTAGTTTTGCATAGGTTTGAGGCTAATTGGTCTGCTAGAATATAGTGTGCACAACAGTTCTTTGCTATTGTTTTCACAACTAAATTTGAAATTAAATACAACTTCGAGGACTAACTAGTGAAAAACTTTAAACTGAATGCAAAACTGAAAAGCACTTATTCTACAATTACCATGCAGTTGATTCAGTCAGAAAATTTCTTTAAATAGAAAATTGATTTCACATGAATCTATGCATCCTCAGTCCTGAAATATACGAGCAATGCTTACATGTGAGATGCTGAAGAACTAAAGCAGGACAGAGAAAGCACACAACCTCAATATCAAAATGAATGTATCAATAAACTAATCAAAACACGAGCTGCAGCATCAATGTTATTTTAGTGGGTTCAATCTGCGCTATCAATTTGTAATATATTCTTGAAACCAAGGAAATGACTGTTCTTAAATAATTACTAGGTAGTATTTATTTTGCCAAGAGTGACAAGCCTCCGCTGGATATATTTTATTGTTCAAACCTGTTCGGAACTGCATCCACTTTTCTCCAGATATAATGATGAGTCCGTGACACTAGCAGCACACAGAACATAGTCAAGGGGATGTGTCTATGGCTGCTATGCAAGAGCTCATTGGTTTGGTTCTCAGCATTGCTGCTTTTGCTTTCCTACTGTACGTTATATTTTTGATGGGAGTCCTTTTTATGTACTTCAAAAAGTTTCCATACCTTTTACAGTTGTGGGTTTAGGGTTGAAAACAAACTTAATTAATACAGTCTAGGGAATTAAGTAAGTAATTTGCAATGTTTTGTCCATAACTTGTGAACCACAAATGCTAGAAGGCTAATCAAGGGCACTGAAGATATGGTTTTTACCTAGTTTTTAAAAAGAAGCAAAAAATTTCCCCGTGCGGTTGGTGCCCAAGGCGTGATGATGTCATCCAAAAATACCTAAACCTACCCAATTATGATGTCACCCACAATAAACCTCAAATCTAAAACTTAGCCTACCAATTTTTAATCAAAACTACAAGATTTCCAGTATCTTTATCTGAGAGTTTGAACAACTCTCAAGCTCAATCTACTGCCGAGTTAGGACTTGCCCAATGTGGGCGAATCCCAGGATTGAGGGGGTTGAAGAACCAACTATGTGACACCCCTGATAGATATTGCATAGTGCATACCAACTGAAATACAGTGGTTTTTGCATAATCGCCACAATTTAAAGTTATTGATTACTTCTGTCTCTGTAGAAACTGAGTAAACGTTAATTTTGGGGAACAGGGGTATTAATAGTGATCTTAATCTGTGAAGTATTTTCATTGTCTAAGAAGTGTATAATGAAAAATAATATGAATCTGCTAAAATCTTATGTTAAGCAATTTGCAACATATATTTTAGTGATATCATAATGTTTCAACCTTGTTCACATCACTGTGAGGTCATCAAGCTGATAAACTTCATTAGTAATTTCTAGTGCATTTCCTGCTATGATTTTTGCTCTGCTAGGATTTAGATACCATCTAATTTATTAGATTGTTTAAAATCTGCTTGGATGAGTTAATGTCTCATGCAATAGACTCTTTGTATCAGTAAGTTTCTATTTCAACACAGGGATATTTCAAAACATTTTGCTCAGTGTGTTCAGCATGTCATTTCAGTGGGTTCAATCTGTACTACAGATTTGTGATATATTCTTGAAAAACACAGATAGACAATTCCCTAGCTATGTGTTGTTTAGTAAAACATGCAGCTAATTGAAATTTGCACCATGTCATACAACCAATTAAATGTTCCTCAGTTGTGCAATTTCCACCTCTTATGTGAAAGGCTGGATGATTAACACTTTCTTTTCCAGCCTATGTGTCTATACACACATGGTATTTTCAGGACAAACACCATAATATGTACCAATATGGATCTGGTGTCTATAGATACCAGTTGTAATCTTTTTCTCTTCTATTGAAATTTTGTAAATTTAAGTACAAACTGTGAAGTGAAATAATGAATGTAACAATTAAACCCTTGTTTGCACTTCAGTTACACAATTTATCAAACTGTTATAAATATTGTAAATTCTGGAAAACTTCCTAGTCTCCATCCTGTTTTTTTGGGAAACCACATCCACATGGTACAGAAAATGTCATAATCCACTGCTACTGAGTGATTCACAGTTGGCCTTCCTAGGCAAGTGCATTAGTGCAAGCATCACAAAGTGGAGAAAACCTGATTTCAGGTTAAGGTCTTCTAGCAATTGTTAAACTATATGAAAAAAATTGGAAAAGAAATGATACTACTTAATTAAGCACTCAAACTTTCTTACTGTTCTGTCAATGTTTGTGGCTTTCAAAGAAAACGCAGTCAATTGAAAACTTCTTCATGGTTTATGTCAGGTGTGGGGAACCTATTTACTATCGCGGGTTGCATGAATTCTGGAATATCACTGGCAGGCTGCAAAAATTAAATAGTTTTGTCTTTAAATCCCATTCTTTACATTCTGACAGAATCTGAGGAAAGAAAACTATGTCAAGGTGCAAGTGAGACTTCTCTTGACTTACTGTCTACGTGCCTATTTATCAGGCAGTTTTGTTTTAACGCGATATTGTGTTCTAACTTGGGTAACGAAAATTTTCATGCGGGCCATATTAAATGTTCATGTGGGCTGCAGGTTCCCCACTCTTGGTTTATGTAGACATAGTAATGAACAAGTAGAAGGTTCTGGTTGAGCTGAAAACAATGCTTGGTTGGTCAAGATTAAATAATATTCCATGCTGAGTTGTTGCATTGTGGTGGAGTAGAAAAATACAAAAACCTATTCTTGTGGAACACTCAGTAAAAGTTTAACATTTTGTTAATTAATACCATACCGTTGATATGCCATGTGACCATGATATTGATCAACCATCTCCAGTCTAGAACTTTTGTACATCTGCTTAATGAAAATGACATGAATGGTATCAATAGCTTCATGATGCTTGGTTTAAGGGATGGGAACATAACTGACATTGAACAAGCTGGATCACTTCACCAATATTTAAACATACTGCATGAAGAATATGGAGACATTGTTGCATTCCAGTATGAAACAAATCTAGTTGTGTCTATATCACATCCTGAGTTATTTGCTCCAAGATCTCAAGTTTGTGAAATACCAAGTATGTTGTTCTTTTATTGTTGTGTTAAACTATGGTTGTTATTTTTTACTATATTTTTTGCACTATAAGGTGCACGTAAAACCCTTTAATTTTCCAAAAATTGATGGTGTCCAAGTATTGATGAAACTACACATCCACCAATGGATCGTAGATGCCTGGGCCAAGGTATCAGCCTCAAATGTTGTCCAAGCTTTCATTAAGACTGGATTCATCACTGAAAAGCCAAGTAACAGCAATGAGACTGACTCGGAAAATGATGAGAGGGATCCTGGCATGCATGATGTCAAAATCACGCAATTGTTAAACTCAGACACTGATCGTACTGAAGAACTTACTTGATTTGTGGAAGATTACTGTGCCTTATCCAGTGCACCTCACAAAATGCAGTATGCTTCCTTTTGTCCCGCTTTGTAAAATCACAGGATTTTGCTGTTGTAATCAGTGCTGTCATCAGGTTGGATAGAAAAATGCTTGCAGTCGAACTGAGAAAATTTATCACAAAGCAAGTGTTATTGCGACATGAACTTAAAAATATCTGCAACAATATATTTCATTTTGCTACAGTTATCCATTCATTGGCAGAAAACATTTGCCACTAATGTATACAATACCAAATCCTTGTTTTTCAATATAATGTTTTTACACTATGACAGATTACCTTCAGTTAATATGGTCATTTAAGCAACATAACCTGCAGATATTCGTTGAATGCTCTGACTACAGCTTCCATATTTATGAACTTGTGGTAATGAAGTTAAATGGCATATTTTTACACATGGAACAGTTGCTAACAGATTCATGAGATCAACTATTTTTCCAAATAAATAGTGACTTATTCTATGTTTGTTTGTTGTGACACATAAATCACCAATAGAAAACATTTAATATAAAATTTAAACACAACATACCAGCTTAATGTAAAACAACTAACATTCTCTGCCACAGAAGCACTTGGCAATCAGGTGATAAAAGGTGTATTACCTATTCTATGCTAATATACGGGAAATTATGCTTTAACTGAACGTACAAGGCAAGGAATTCTATGCTAGGGCTGCACAACCTTTTCAATATTGCCGGCTGCCTTGAAATTAATTTTTATGAAGCATGGCCATCTGAATTACTTTTCTGCATGGCCATCTGAATTAAGCATGGCCATCTGAATTACTTTTCTGCTTCCACACAAAGAGACTAGCCTGCTGTCACACATCTGTTTGGCTGTCTTTCTGTTAAGTATCCCAATACATTTGACAGAGTTTTTATTAATTGGCACCTGCAAGCTTTAAGCTATCCAATACACCATCTTCCTATGAACTGGTAAAGTAACGGTTATTGCAATAATTACAGATATTTGTAAGTTTGCGAAAATGTGTTTTTGTAAGTTCCAGCAAAGAAACTGCAATAAGATTAACATTTACTTTTTCTAGCATTCTTATTCAACAATTGGAAGCCTGTTGTTGGTGAAAGCAGCTTCTTGTTTGCCACTGGAGCGGATGTGTTCAAAAGGAGAGACTGCCTTGAATGTGAGTTATCAAGAGACGCAAGACACGACCTTGCCAAACATTTCATGCAGGTATGTGGTGCCGGTTAATTAATTATTTTTTCATTTATAAATGTACTTCTTTCCACAGTTTTCTATGCTTAAGGTTTAAACTATGCTCTAATTTTTTATGAAGATGCTGCATGGGAGGCTTAATCATGGAATTTACCAACTTATCAGCTTTAAAAGCAAAAGTATATTTTCAACTTTAACCAAATCTTTAGCTCTCTGTTAAGGGGAGGAGGACAGATGCCTTCACGTTTCCCTCCCTGTTGCGGCATTTCCTGAAATGCTTACCAAATCTGTCATCATGGGAGCAACCACTGCTACTCGCGCTGGATGTGTTCAGCGTGGGATGGGTCAAACAACGCCCTTCTCAGGGCGCGGCAGCAGAAATGCTGCTGAAGACGACCCGCGACCCAACAAACTCCAGCTGAACACCGAGGGACTTACTGAAAACAAGATCTCATCATTGAGCAGCTAGCCTATAAGAACAAGGCTTTCGTCATCGTCCTACAGGAGACCCACTGCAGACAAGCTAGTTATTCTCAACTTCTCACTAGCTGGATCAATCCTGAGCAGGAATCACGGCCTTGCCACGTTTGTCCACGAGTGGCTGGAATGGTCACTGGTCGATCAGTCTCCAGAACAATCAGAGACTGAGTGGTTGTGCGTAGACGTCGCAGGATACAAGATCGTCAAGGTCTACAAACCTCCACGCTCGCAACTCACCCCAACGACCATCCCGACGTTCCCACACACCAGTCTGTACGTTGGCGACTTCAATTGCCAGCGTGTCAACTGGGGTTACAACACAACATCCCCTGACGGTGAGAGCCTGGACTCCTGGGCAACATACAACAACCTTGGACTGTCATACAACCCAAAGGAAACGGCCAGTTTTCTCTCACCGTTGGAACGTCAGCACGAACCCAGACCTGGCCTTCGCGAGTTTCGGCCAGGACAGCCGACTGCCGGACAGACGTGTCCTAGAAAAGTTCCCGCGGTCACAACATCGGCCCTCCCTCATAACCCCACCAAGACTCAAGGTTCCTGCCCACAGCAATCCGGTGAAGCGTTGGAACTTTCGCAAGGCCGATTGGAAGCGCTTTTGCCTTCTCACAGGTGAATCTGTCGAGAGATTGCCACCTCCGGACACACCAGAGAGGGCATACCAAGATTTTTGCGAGAGCCTACTTTCTGCGACTAAACAATGTATCCCACGTGGCCGTCGGAAGAACTACGTGCCATGCTGGGACAAAGAGTGCGAGCCCCTCTATCGCTCCTTCATCCGAGCCCCAGTGGGAACTGACTCTGACAGAGCCGCCTCGTCCCTAGTCTCTCGACTACAATAGAAGAAGCAGGAGCGATGGGAGGAAGCTGTCAACTCCATCAACTTCTCGCACTCTAGCCGTAAGGCGTGGAGAACAATCAACAAACATACTGGCAGGTCTGGACGCTCCTCTCGCCTGTGCCCCGTCTCAACAAATTCCATCGCCTCGCAACTCGTGAAGAACGGGGCACACAAGACCAGCGGCCGCGAGCCCACCAGGTTCGCCAACAAGCAGCTGTCCGACCTATGGAAGATACCAACATCTGAGGGTCGCAGTATCTCCAAAACCTGTAGGCCGGAAGAGTTTGCTGCTGCCCTCAGACGCATGAAGCCAGGAAAGTCTCCGTGATTGGATTCCATCTTCCTGGAGTTCTACTCCACGCCGGGTCGGCTCTGAAATCTTGGTTCTGCAACTTCCGCACTTCCTGCATGCGCCAACTCAAAATTGCAAAGATCCGGAGAAGAGCACTAATAGTTGGTGATCCCTAAGCCAGAGAAGCCATTGGGGGACCCAAAGAGCTATCGTCCTATATCTCTCCTGGCGCCCTTTTTCTTCAACATCTACATCTCTGACCTGCAAACCATCATCTCCAGAAAGTATGCATATCTGACGATCTAACATTCATGCATGCTGATGGAGACTGGCAGGCAGTGGAAGGGGTGCTGAGCAAGGACATGGCAACGCTAGGTGAATACCTCCAGACATGGAAGCTAAAGCTCAACACCACGAAAACGGTGTCGGCACTCTTTCATCTTAACAACAAGGAAGCTAAACGTGAGCTTAAAGTCAAATACAGCAACGAAACCATGCCCTTCTGCTCCGAGCCCAAATACCTCGGAGTAACGTTGGACAGGTCGCTCACGTACCGCCGACACCTTGAGTCACTTCGCAAGAAGCTAA
>JGI24158J21664_10012117_pt1 | contig 11442 bp, 6 predicted proteins | sample Ectturendosymbi3_FD_21664 | JGI IMG/M metagenome (IMG submission 21664)
TGATTGTAGCAAGTCCTTTTAATAATTTTGTTCTTTGTTTGCCTGAACAGACTGCGATTGTCAATCTTAATGTCACCATTGCCAATCTACATGATGTGGTGGAGGACCTTCATAAAGAAACCTCAAACAACATGACGGTAAACTTTGAAGAGGTCTATTATGTGCGATCACCTACTGCTTCTCTTGCACTCTCCGTTGCAAAACTGCATTCGATCAACATGTCTGTTGATTTTAGTTATCAAGATTGTCGCCACGCAAGTTTCTGAATCCAGAAACATGTTTTACTCTGCGTATATTGATTGTTTTTTCTATCGTTTGTGGCATTTGCCAAGTCATAGTTTGAAAATGATTGTTTGAAGTACTTTACTAGGGCTTATGGAGAAATTTGAAACGTGCTTTTTGTAAAAGATTATGCCTACTTCGATCTGCATGAATTTTTTTATCGCTCAAAATGAACCAAAATAAGACAAGAGAGATTTATACCTATAGATAATTACGGTTGTGTTGCTGTTGTTTAATAGAACCATTACGTAAATAACGACTCTTTTGAAAAACGTCTGAATGAGTAATAATATAACGTGTATTTTTAACCCACACTCTCTAATCGGTTTGGCTTTGTAAAGTAAAGATTTCCATTTCAATACAGTATATTTGCCTTGTAGGATGTTATCTTTCAAAAACTGATAAATGCTACGGTCGATATCAACAACATTCAGGTGACTAAACAATTTGAGGTTTTTGCAACTATGAGAACGATTGTTCATTGATTGATATGATGTACTTTAGTGTATTTTTCAAAGCTTGTGGTGCGTAATACCATTTGTGTCTCAAACAAATTCATATCCCATTGCCACAAAAATATCAGTTGTCGCACTTGAAGATCTCAAGTAAGAACGGTATTGACGGGTGGAAAAAGCATGGAATGTTGTTTTGAAAGCAATGTGTTTATCACTTTACCTCGCGAAAATATTGCCAGGTGCCATTGTAATCAAAAATGGTAAAACGTTTCTAAATTCAGCCCAGAATTTTCCCAATTTTAAGTAAATGCATTGGAACATACAAGTTTGCTTGTCCTTTGTGGCGGTTGGGGAGTGCTTCGCTACTGCTCTTACTCAGAATCAAAAACTAATTTTTTCAAAATTTAAATTTTGCCTGAGAAGCTAAGCAGTTGTAGTTCCTGTTGCTCGCAACGGGCTTGTTTCTAGATTAAATTGAGAAGTTGCTACCTATTTGAGTGGGCTGTTTTGCTGGTTGTTATAGAGAACCTATGCTAACTATCATAGAATCTGTATCTTAGTTTTTACTTAGATAATAAATAATGTGAGTCCTGGCTTATCAATTATTTAAAATATTTGCTTCAATAATCGTTTGCATATTATTTAAAGTACTGTACAGGATATTAAATGGCCCTTGGTTATCAGTTGTTTAAATCATTTGTTTCAACAATCGCTTGAATACTATTTAAAGTGAAATATATTACAAAGAACATCAGGCTTGCTTTGCAAGTTGAAAGCACTTTGTTTTGAAGCGCACACCCTGACCGTAACAATGACAATCGCAACAGAGTTCTGAGATTTTTGTAGGATGCCCAACACCTTGTATTGGTGAATCTGAGCACGAAAGTGAGCAACCTCACAAGATTTGTCAGTGAGATTGACTAATATCAAATGGCGTTTTTCTTAAAAGATTTCTCAAAAAAGATGGACCTTTGAAAAAAATCCAGATATCACATATGTTTTTTTTCAAAGGAGACATGCGGGTTGATTTTAATGGCGGAAAAACTGCGGCACGATCTTAATTTATTTCATCTTACGCATGGTTGCAGATCGCCCACTTCGATTTCGAAAACAGTGTTTCAAAGGATATAGAAAACATATCACGTGCTCTGGAAGAAATTGCAACAAATGCTTCGGTAAGTACAGTCACTTCACCTTTACATCGTTCATTGCATTAGATGCAATATTAAGGTTCCAAACCAGTGTTTTTCAAACTTTTTTATTCCACTGCCCCCGTTTCACTCTCGACACGTCGTTTCGCCCCTCAAGCCTGATAAAGCAAACACAAGGTAGTACTTTTAAAGAATTTTATTTAAAGAAAGTATTAAATAGCTGAACCAAGCCATTATAAGTTGAACTTAGGAAATGTATTGCGCCGCTAATATTACGTTCAGAATTTTGTCAAAATAATCCAGGGCAACGGAGCCGGAGCGCCGGAGCTTGGCATTTGCCTTGAGCCGGAGCTCAAATTAAAAATCAGAAGGATCCTGAGCTCAGTTTATAATTTAGGACCGGAGCCGAAGGTATGGCTATTTGAGAGGTCGCTCCGTGTCCGGGTTCCTTCCTAGATACTAACGGTTATGCCAAATAGACTGACGTGTGCTCTTTATAGCACACTAAACGCGACTGCTACGAGTTATGACACCGGACTGCAAAACTGGATCTGCTAGCCTTTGATGATTCTTTGTTATAAGACTGTGACATCGCTAACGCTGTGACATCGTAATCATGACATCGTTAAGGCTATGACATCGTAGCTGGCAGGCGTGGTATTACTTGTTGAGCGACGGTTCTCAAACACTGTTCTGGTTCTCAAACACTGCATATGTCTTGGTAAGAAATTGTGTGGTGAAAGTCAGAAATCCATTTCTGTGAAGCTACTCTATCTAACTGCGACAAAAGCAAAAATCAAATTTGTTCGGCGTCCAAATTTCAAAATCAAATTTGTTTAGCGCACAAATTTCAATGCTTTCATGGTGTTGGCACAACCTCTGTTTATCTAGATTTTGTTGACAGGCGTTGGATGGTTGGAAGTGCTACGAGAAACAAAAACTCTGCAGTTTGTTACCGCAAAGTTTTTTTTGTTTATATGGAAATGCACTCAACCAAAACGTTAAATATAAAGCTTCTTGCTTACATATCAATTTTATGTATTAATGTATAAGGCAATCGACTTCGCGTCAGAGAAGAAAGTAAATGATCTCTATCGTCTCCTGGAGAATGCCACTGAACGCATCAACGTAGTTGAGGTAAGAGCACCGTGAAAAATACCGCTATTCTGGGGTTTATTCAGAGGCAAAGCATTACGCAGCGCTTGTGCATACGTGTGCATTCATCATGAAACGATGAGTAATAAAAATAGAAGCATTACCAAAATGAATACATGGCAAAATCACCTTACATCAAATCGTGTTTGGGTATAAAACAAACACATTCGATTGTTAAACAAACACACTCGATTGTTAAGTAATAGTCGATAAAGACATGAACTCTCTTAACACTGTGTACTGCGCACGATCGCCACAACATTCAATTTTGACCCTTGCACATCCTTCTCTTTTATCTAATTAAAGCCCAGTAACAAAAAACGTTGAAACTATGCAGTTTTTACATCGTTTCTAGCCTTTTAAAGAATCATGACAGGACCAGTATTGATTTGTAGAGTTCCTTGGACATCTGCGAACGCAATACATCAGTCGTTAGAGAAGAGTTCTCCGATTCAATTTCGGAGATGGCAACCGAAATGGCGGTGAGTCAGTTTTGAATTATGGTAATGCAGTCAATCTACATTTTGATTTGATGTCAGAATTTTCTTGACTTGATTTTGCATGCGCAAAAAGGATCACCAGGTTGTTTCTGATCAGAGCAAATAATGTTGGTGGAATATTATCTTATGCTAAAACAATGTTTTTTGTTTCTTAAGAGAGGTTATTTATTGCTAATAACATAAGCATGATGTATAACCAGTTGGAAAGGTGAAAATGGTTTTGAAATATTCTTTCTGGGTGGCGCACATTGAAAACTTTAGTCAAAGTGAACTGTGCTACAAGCAAAAATTAAATATCAACTCTCTTAGCTTTTACAAACCTTATCACGAACACCTGATCTTTAGTTGATTTTTGTGACCAACTGGTGTGAATCGACGACGTTTAAATGAGACTAAAGTGAAGTGCAACAAAGCAAATTTGTTTGGTTACTGGCTTCCATAACTTCCTTCACCCAAACGTTTCTGACTTGTTTGCAACGCAGGTAGTGATTCGTGCACTGAATGATTTTGTGTCCCTCACTGATATTCTGCTCGAATCTGTAGACAACCATACCAGTGGCAACAATTCGGTGAGTGTGGTGTCTCAAAATGAACTTTACAAACAAGAAATTCCGAAATAAATTTTTTGGAAGCCTTGTCAATTTAAGTCCGTGAAAGTACAACAGCTTGTTAAGGATACATTTTACCAGCTATTTTCATACACACAAAATGAATTTTGTGTTTCAGGCTCGATATTTAAAAAATAGTTGCTAATCGCCTGCAATTTGAAAAGTTAACTGACGACACTCAAACGCAGGAAGATCAATTGCATTGGATACCTATACTCCAAAAGTTTCCTTTGCTTCTCTTGCTGATCAACTTAAAAGCAAAACTTTTAAACAGTGATGTAATGATGGATGCAGCTTTTTAGCTTGTCAAACTTATTTTGTTGATGCTTTCTATAAGCACAATATAACGTTTTACTGGAATTATTCCGATAACCTTTTTGCGTGTTCAGGTCAGTGACAGAGCTGAGTTGATTAGGTTCAGCAACCAACTCGGAAATTTGACGAAACATATCATTGAAATTGAGGTATGTGCTAAAAAATTTAATAGAAGCGTGTTTATGAAGGTTCCCCAAGAATTATGTTGAAATTCACTGCGCTTGCCTTTTGATCACTCTGTAACGTGAACTTGTTAGTTACCAGTAGCATTTAACTATGACTAGGCTGCGACATTTCATTATTGATTTACTTAAGTCAAGCTAAAAGGACTAAAAATTGATCTGCAAATAAACAAACAAATATCTTTTAACCACTGAAACGCATCAAACAGTCCATCAGAAAACCTAAAAAAATCACTCCATACTGTATTGGGATACTCCTTCAACAATTTTGGATGCCTTATATGAAATATAGTCAAGAAAGTTTTTCTTCTGTGATCTTTGTCCTGAGGAAACTGGGACAATCACAAAAACTTCTACCGTCGTTTTCGCTTTGGTTTAACTGCTGCTGCAACAGTTTGAACTGCCATCACTCAGGGCTGGCCAAATAATCATGAGCCACAACTGCATGTATCAAGCTCTGCGGTTAGACAACTCGCAGGCCATCCACGGAAGATTGGCAATTCCCTTGAAAAATTGTGAGGCTTGCTTGTCGAGCAACGGGGTCTGGATAAAGCTAACACCATGCGCAGCTGAACTGTTGTGGTCATAAGGGAAAGTGAACAGCAAGCTAATTTTTTTTAAATAGATTTTTAGGATTTTCACCCGTGAACCATACTCTATTGAAAATATGGACCTTTCAGGGAGCTATAAAACTTCAGCTCACAGGCTATTTTTGGCCCGCGGGCCACGGGTTGCACATCCCAGTTCTGCAGTGTTTATAGTTTCAGGCTATGTCATTGTAAGGCAAGCATTAATTTTTTGTGAGTGTTGTCGTGAAAGTGCCGTCTGCATACAGAATGAATCGAATTGTTTTGGCGAAACATCGGTTTCCGTGCACCTACAGTATTTCTGAGAGTGTTCGTCGGTGCTGGACTAGAGCAGCAATGCGGAAGGAAGCTAACGCTTCTTTTCACATTAATTCTTGCTTGTCTCGAAACGTCGGACATTGGTTGCTTTAAAATTTTTAAACTTTTAAAACGTTGAACTTTCGCAAGGTTGTTTTTGCTCTCAAAAATCGGTAATCAGCATCAGTATCTTTTACCCCTGTGTTCGCCATTTCTATAGAATGCACAAAATATACTCGAGCATCATGTTTCGAAAGAGATGAAGAAAATAGAACATGCAATCGTGAGTATGTGACCTCAAACAATTACGCGATAAGTTCAAAAAGATTGAATCTTCACTCTTCACTGGTATCTCTTTTTGCTCTAGGAATTCTTCAACGTTCTGTTTTGTATGATCAAAGTGTTTTGTGCATGCTTCTATACTTGCATAAGCTGATTGGAGGTGAAACTGCGCATGAAGGATTTCTGTTGATTGTAGTAACAACGCTACTGTATCTGAAGATTTTAAAGTAATTAGAAAGACTAAGAGTACCTCAGTATTTTTTGTATGCATGATTATGACTTACTGCTCCACCGATTACGTTGGTTTGCACTGAATATATTTTTCTAAGGAGGCGAACTGCAGCATTATTGATTCAAAGTTGATTGAGGTGACCCGACAATTAGAGAACAACTCTGAGTGGGTAGATACGATCCAGGTAAGAACAGCTTGCTGTGGTAATACGTACATCTTGTCTCTGCGATAGGTTGTGGTATTGTAAAGAATCGAGGTTTCTGGACCAAGGAGCGGGTTCAGACGAATTGGTATACAAGCTGACAATGAGCGCGTTATTGTTTTCATGTAAATCCTCATTGCAACATGTGATGAGCGATGGGGAAGTTCAGCAAGGGGACCACCAGATGCACAATATATTATCTAACTTGCTGACTTCTGAAGTGTTTGTAAACACGCTGTCATTTTAGTTTTTATTATTGCATGACATCTTCATTCATCGCATTTTTAACCAACACTTTGTTTTGTCAAATCTCCAAAAGTCCCAAATGTCTTGATTTCTGTGTTCGTGTTCCTGAGACGACTTTGCTATGCTTTCCAAGTTTTGTTCTACATTATCTAGTTTGGCAATCATTTGATCGGGTAAAATTTAGGAGTTTATCCTAGCAATCCTCTTAACAAATCAGTTCGAATGCGTCTTCTACTGCAACGTACCAGGACAATTTATGAAGTTTTTGTTGGTGTGTCCTGCAGGCCCATATTGAGGTGATTGTTAATTATCAATTAAATAAAGTAGTTATAGTAAGACTTTGTTCCCAGTGAGGAAACGTCAAAAACAAAGGTATGAAACAGGCATTAAAACTCTGAAAACTGCGTTTCTTTGCAATCTTTGGATAGCGCAGTGCCAGAAAGTATTGTACAGTAGATATCTCTCGCTGTCAGGTGTAGTAGCACGTTGAGTGCCTAGTGAACCTTGATTTTCGAACAAATGTCGAAAACAACCGTATTCACCAGATAGAGACTAATACAAATAAATCAGGGCATAGTTTGACACTACAGGATATATCAATGGGCGGCCTTAGACATTGACGCCTGGTTGATTCGGAGCTGATGCCTGGCAAGACTGTTACACGTTTGATGAGTCTCAGATAGATTAGCAATCAGTGACCGTTTTGCTTCAAAATATATGAAATCAAGCCTCAGAGTGAAACTTACCATGTAACGCCTTTCTTAAAATCTCCGTAATCAACTTTGATTTTTCTACTCCAATGGGAAACTTCTCAAATCCACATCCTGTAGAAGTGCTTAATCGCTGACAATTGTACCTGAATCAAAACTTCAAAAAGCGTACCCGGGCACATTTGTAATGCACAAAGCGCGCTTCGCGCAGGATATTAAAGCAATACACAAACCATAAATCAAAGTGGGAGGTTGCACTGATCAAGACCGCAGTGATCCGTGAATGTGCATGTGAAAGAATAATGATGCGAGTTTTCAGAGTGGTTTCCGGTAATGGACAAGTCAAAAGGTTGCCTGTTTTCTTTTTATTTTTTATTCCGAACAGTTTTTCTTGACAATTATTTGCCTTTAATTTTTTTCTTTCTTTGCTACGATCCTTTTTAAGAATCTTCAATGTGCTCATAATTAAGCTTTGAAACGATGTTTTGAGCGACATGTACTTTAGCCTGTTTCACAGTGAAGTTGGAAAGTCAATCGATTTTCAACGGTTTTGCCCAACTTGGGTTGAAGTCCGTGTTGCGATTGTATTTCTCCTTATCGTCAAAGTTTTCCATGTGTCTGTAAATTGAAATCTGGCTTCTGCTGCTTGTCGTTTGTGGCATTCGTCATGTAAAACTATGCGTTGATGGGGCCTTGGTAACCAAACGTGCTGGTAGCTCAGGTTATCCAACCGTCCGAACAACAAGATTTTCGAATTCAAACACCAGAACAATGTCATGGCATACAGAACACATAACGGTATTACCGGTGGCCTTTTAACAGGCATTAAAAACATCCTGCTTACGATTTCCTTTATTCTCACCATTTACTTTGTCTGTCACTTTCAAAATTTGAAACGCTTTCATTGGATGAAGTCACAAAATATACCATCGGTATGACTGGTTTTGTGAGTCTGAAATTGCTTTCCTTGCTTGTAAGGCTTGAATCGCAAACGTCGAAGCACCAACGTCTCATGTTAAACAAATGAAATATAGGTGAAATGACAAAAAAGGAAGTTGATTAAACGAGGGAGTGTAGAATTCTGCTGTGGAAAGCTTTTAGCGTCATTGGTTCATGTGGAGGGAGAACTTACTCAAGTCCCCTTTTCACATTCAGATTTAGAAGCAAAATTGTGAGAGTTCAACATGTTACGAAATTTCACAGTAATCGGTTATGCCGTTGGATTGCTATGTTAGTGCAAATCTAATTAAACTTTTGCAGAACTGCACCGAAACTCTCCTTATTTTCCGCAACGATTTCGAAAATCTAACCGAATACGTCACCGATATCCAGGTATTCAATGTTGTGTTCTCCCAAATAAACATATTCATACGATGCAGGGTCATGTGCTTGTCGGTTTGTCTGTTCTTTCATTATGCGTTTGTTTTGTTTCCTTTCGCTGTTGTTCCATGCTTTTACTGAAAGCATTCGTATTAAACTTGGGAAAAATATAAAAATGGCAAACAAATTTTTAAATGGTAATATTACGTTTATGCGGTATGTATTATCACTCATGAAATTTTATAGTTTCTGCGTCACTGTTTGAATGAAGTGTGTTTCGTTCAGTGACAACAAAAGAATCTACGTATTTGCATAACACATTGGTTTACATAAAGAATTTTTTTTGTTTTGATGGAAATAGTTAACACCATTACTTGCAACGCTCACTTGAAAGTAATGAAAACCGACGCCTGTGCTTCACGTATGACGTGGTTCTGACCCTCTCTGCATTATCAAGTTTGGCAGCGTGTGGTCGTCCTTCACATTGTTCGCTGGTTGCGACATTTCTTGTGCAGCATGATCTTGATTCATACAAGCAAAGTTCCCAAGAAGTTGTTGAGCAGTTGTCGGAGACACTGGAAGCAACTGCAATTAACTGCTCGGTGGGTAATCTTTTACAAAATGGAGTTTTCTATTTGTGAAAAGATAAGACAGCATGCAAAATGATAATTTGGTCACGGCTTAGCTTTGAAATTTATTTTGCGCAATGCAAATAAATTAGGCGAATTTAGTTAAAAGCAGGCGGGGCAGGAAATTTTTCGATGAGCTGTCGCGTTTTAAGTCATACTAGAGCAGTCGTTATGAAAAGCTTTTCAACTGCAGATAAAGTAGGCCTTTTATGAATGTGATTTCATGAAATCAAAAATAATTGCTTGTTTCACATTATTAAAAAATGAGGATGTTTTGAACTATTGTACTGAAGAGACGGAGCGTTGATTTGCCCAATTATAAGACTCTGCAATGAAACCAAGACATGTGAGAAACAGTTTCTATGGAACGTGAATCAACATCACTGCTTGATTTGTCCTGTGCTCAGGTAAAGGGAGACAGAGCTTTCGATAATGACAAAATGAAGGCGCCTGGCTAGGTTTTTGTTGTTGTTGGGCCAAACAGAAAGACGGGGGATACTATCGTAAAGGCATGACTGAAATGGTCATAACCATCTCCGAATGGACGACCCGGAACCACGGGATAAACCTGAATCCGACGCTCCTTTTAGAGTACATTATTTCACTTGGTGTGTTTCGAACGAATGCTTGGGTAATTTTAGAGCATAATTGCCACACCAGGACGCTACCGCGAAGAAGACGTGGTTAGTTACTGTATGCTAAAAAAACAGTGTGAATTTGATGTGCTTCCAAGATTGAATTGGATACTGCTGTTATATGGTCACTCTGATGCGTGTGTTTCCTGAAGCAATGTGTGGGGAATGCAACCGACACGTTTGGTCCTCCAATATTTTGCCAATTTGGTTTTGGTAGCAACAAAATCACCGAGTGGACAGAGTTTTTTCAACAGCAAAAATTATTCTAAGCCTTTTTATTGTTTCCATGAAAGTGTGAAATCAGTTCACATCATGTGTTTTCTTTGAAAATTAAACACGCTAGATTATAATTTGATTTTATGGTTGTGCATGCAAATCGTCGAAATGATTGTGATTTATTTAAGGCAACGGATTACAGAGCAACGCATATGTTTAACAACCTCACTGAAGAAATCGAAAAGTTTAGCAACAGAATGCAAGACGTGGAGGTAAATAATATTCAAATCTTTATTTTTTGCACACAACGTTTATGTGTGTGATCAAAGTTCAAGCTGAATTCATCTCCAATGCTTGTTTAATCTGCAACATTCTCTTTAATTTTTTTCTTGCTTTGTAACGATCGTTTTTTCACAGTCGTCAACTTGCTTGTCACCAGGCTTTGAAACGATGTTTTTGAAGTCCATTCAACGATTGTGTTTTTCCTGATCGTCAAAAATTTGTTTTTCGTGTGTCGGTTATTTGAAATCTGTCTTCTGCTGTTTGTCGTTTGTGGCATTTGTGTTACATACCGAAGGGATATTTAGAAATAAACATCTTGTTTCCTGTTTTCTTCTCTGTATCATAAGAAATTTTTGTCATTTTATTAAGGCAACGATGCGGACTTTCCGGATAACCATTAAAACCACTTTCTATAGTTGTTATGCAAACACGGTATAGGAACATTTGGCGCCGCCGTTTTGGCGACGGCGGCTTGGCGCCGGCGATTTGGCGCTGAGCTGTTTCGGCACTGGGTTGTTTTGGCGCTAGCGCTTATCTCCTTTATCACTATTACGCACACGTTGTTTCTCCTAGGACAGACCATTTTCCATCTTATAAATGCATATATGCATCATTATATGCATCATACATGCATCAAATAAATGCATCATTTGGAAATTTCCACTTCTAGGCATCAAACTGCAGCTGTAGAACTTCGATGCTTGATGACGTAGTTGGCCATCTGGAAACTACCACCGGTCGTGTGGAGATGCTAGAAGTGAGTGACATAGATAGACTTTTTTCCTGCAAGTTTTTTTTTATTTGCTGTCACGTAATTTTTGTAATTTCTTCAGTTCCATTTGTTTGAATCGTCTAGGAAGAAGCACAATGAAACCAATTGCCTCTATCGAAATTTCAAAGTTTCAAAGAACTTTGAAAATCAACACACGATTAATTGGTGGGATAGGTCATTCAAGATTGTATTTACACAATGTTCCGCTTTTTTTTATGACAATTTTGTTTGTGGGTTCGAAGTTGAAACAATGAAATGCTTTTGCATCAAAATGAAAAAGTCCATTCGCAGGAATCTTTCCAGTCTTGCAAACGAAACGCATCAATAGTCCAGGAAGAACTATCCAATTTTATTTCCGAAATGTCATCCAACTTTTCGGTAAGT
>JGI24158J21664_10012119_pt1 | contig 11442 bp, 4 predicted proteins | sample Ectturendosymbi3_FD_21664 | JGI IMG/M metagenome (IMG submission 21664)
CACGGTGTTCGGAAGAGCTGCAGGCACTCACACAGAAAAAAACGAGTAAATTGAAACCAGACATTGTACAAACTCAGTCGTGGTGCTACAAGATCATTGTATTTATAAAGCGCCAACAACAAACCACCATATTAAACAGTCGTGAAGCGACGCTCAACTGTTAAGTGGTCTTTTGACTTTTATTCATTCGTCGTTATTTATCGTTTCTTTACTTCTTGTTTTGCTCAAATGTGTTGAAGTTCAACTCATTAAAACCTAACGTTAAACGCCTCAATAGGCCTGCTTCTGTGACATCATCGTTACGTCACATCTGTCACGGATCAACGATTCGCCGCTTAACTGCGTTCAAATTCGGTCATAGAAGATTTGTGTGGCGGCTCCACATAGCCAAGCTTACACTACGTCCAAACTGCAAAGAAAACTTGCAACTGTTGTTATAAACCAGGGGCCTCCAAACTTTTTTGTCCGAGGGCCACATAAGCTTTTACACAATAGTCCCAGGGCCGGACATCTTGCGTAATGTCTTTGTTTCCGGGTATGTTGCATATTGCCAAATCAATGAACTTCCGGAAATTTATTCTTTTTTCATTATTGACAAAATGTCTGCGCGGGCCGGATTAAACGGCTTCGCGGGTCGGATTGGCCCGCGGGCCGTAGTTCGGAGAGCACTGTTATACACGAACAAAATATTCCGAGGGGACCGACGGAAAAGCGTCACTATAGGCGAAGTGACGATATAGCTGAAGTCGTTGTAGCCGAACTCTAATGCACGTTAAAGATAGATTATTTTCCGGAACCGGAGGGGAGACGTCGTCATAGGGTAGGCGAACTGTCGTTAATAGAGCCGAGGTCGTTATAGGCGAATTCTACTGTATCAGTAAATACACGTGGCACTCAATTCGTTGGTAAGCGGTGTGAAATACGACTTTAATACTTAATTGAGCCTTTTTACAAATTGCACGCGCTTCTTGTCATGGTCAGACTGAGCAAAAGAAGCGCAAGGTGGCGCAATGGCCCGGCAGCTGCACCTTCCCAACGGCCTGTCCTTTGCAAGCGGTTGCCACAGCAATCCAATCAAATCTAGTGGGTCAAAACTTTCAGTGTCGCTGCCATAGTTCACCTAGTTTAATAAGATTCATTTTTAATGTATCATGCTAAGCAATTCAAGGGACTGATTAGATGAACAACGATTGATCAAAAATCATAACACATAGCTGTACATGTTCACCACAGCAAGGAAAACGCTTATACCTATCGTTAATGCAATTTCAAAGCATATCAAAGTGGACTGGCAACTAACTAAAAGCACTAAAACAGTTTAACTTCTTGAAAAGACGTGAGATAGGTTTCTAGGTGCGTGTGCAACAGCTGAGAAGTGTTCCATTTCATTTTGAGCTGGTTAAAACAGTCACGATAGAATCCTCGGAGACATTCGTAGAAGATAAACAAATACCTCGAGATACAATTGACGGTATACTGTCGCTTAGTTCTATCAACTTTTACTTTGGGCTCAGTTAGCTCCCTCCTCTTCTGTGGGTTTCACACAACAGTACCACAGTCACAGCTTGGACTGGATGATGTTGCCCAACTTACCCCTGAATGTGAGTTCAAGCACGCTGCGGAGAAGCCTTAAGTTTTGGGTATTTTGATTATTACCAAAATATTTGAGAAGCTGTGTTTTCAACAAACTCATATTAGTTACACTTTCCGTTGCTAAGCCTATTCGTAGGTAAAACAGGTTTTCATGAAAGCTGTTGCTGTATTTTATTTGTTGAAATTGTTTTATTCTTGGGAAGGAGCTTTATGAACTAACAACAATAAAATTAGTCTTAATCAGAACGATGCTACTTTAAATTATGTTGATAAGCGCTGAAAAATCGTCCGAGTTCAGCGCTCGTTGCAACTGTTGCGATCGGAAAGCCCGAGCGGCAAGTGCGCAAAGCTTCACACTGTGGCAGCAAGCAACAATAGAGATCATCTGCCATTGATCACTCTTCGCGTTCGCCAGGGGTGGCCAACAGGTCGATTGCGATCGACTGGTCGATCGCCGAGTCTCAGCTGGTCGATAGCGCTCGATTTTGCATTGAATTAACAAGATACCTAGAAAGAACATTTTCCAGTCAATATTCCAGACCCGCTGTAGTAAGAGTTGTAGCTGCTGCTTTTAGTGTCAGTGATTGAGCAATCTTTGTTGCAGTCAAACCTTGCCTACAACATGAGCGCTTTAAAGAGAAGGAAGACATATTACTTCAATGAAAAATGGGAGCTTGACTACTTCTGTATTATGATAAATGAGAATTGCACCTGTCTTATCTGTAATGCTTCCCTTGCTTTGCCCAAGAAAGGAAATCTTGAAAGACACTTTATGACACGCCATGCCAAATACAACGCTGATTATCCCCTTGGAAGTGAAGCAAGGAAAATGAAAGTTAACGACCTTAAATCAAATGTACACGGACAGCAAAGAGGCCTAAAAAAGTTTTGTACTTCGTCAAGAGCTACTACTATAGCCTCATTCAAAGCAAGTTTTTTCTTGGCAAAAAAAGGAAAAGTATTTTCAGAAGGGGAGTTGCTGCAAGAGTGCTTTCTAGACATTTCCGATAGCCTTTTTCAGGATTTCCGTAATAAACGTGAAATTAAAAGTGCTATCAAAGAGCTACAACTGTCAAGAGACACCGTAATGAGAAGAATAGAGAAGATGAGTGAAGATGTTGCCCACCAACTTTGCAATGATTTTAATACCTGTGCGTGTTTTTCATTGCAACTTGACGAATCGACAGACATCAGGGACGCTGCACAGGTTATTGTGTTCATTCGTATGGCTTTTCATGATTGGAGCATTAAAGAGGAAGTGCTTGGCATCATAACTTTGAAAGAAAGGACGAGAGGCATAGATATTTTCAATGCATTTAAAAGCTATTGCTTTGAAATAAAGTTGCCTCTGTGGAAGTTAGTGTCAGTTACAACAGATGGAGCAAGATCAATGGTCGGCAGTGTAAACGGTTTCATTGCCTTGTGCGAAAAAGATGATGATTTTCCGGATTTTTTAAAGTACCATTGCATAATCCACCAACAAGTTGTGTGCAGCAAACGATTAAACACAAAAGAGGTAATGGATATTGCATTCAAAATTGCAAATTCAGTTGGAGCGAAACCTCTTCGGCGCCGTCTTTTCAGGCAGGAATTCGAGGGACAAGAGCTTCTGTTACACACTGACGTAAGATGGCTCAGTAGTGGCAAATTTCTTCAAAGGTTCCGAGATCTGTTGCAAGAAATCAAAGCTTTTCTTCAAAATAGAGGTGACAACTATGCCAAGTTAAATGATTTAGTTTGGAAGAGTGACTTGGCTTTTCTCGCTGATTTTACTGGCAGATTAAGTGCCTTAAATTTGCAGTTACAAGGGAAGAGCAAACCGCTGATTGAATTGATCAGTGCTATTGGTGCGTTTAAAATGCAAATCCCTGCATTGATCTCCGACCTTGAAGAAAAACGGTTTGAGTTTTTCCCAAACATCAAAGACCATTTGCAAAATCATCCGGTTAGTATTTGGAACCCCGAGAAGTATGTTGCTGAAGTAAACATGATTTCTGATGACTTTGATGTTCGATTTAGAGATTTTCAAAAAATCGAAGAAATAGTTGCATACGTATCATATCCGTTCAAGTCGGATTTGAACGTATCTAGTGTTTCTCACCAAATCAGTCAAGTATTTTCATTGGAAAGAGGTGCAGTAGAAATGGAAATGTTGGCATTGAAAGCTGACGTGTTTCTGAAGGCTCGGTCATGCGAAAACGATTTCTGGAGAGTTGTTGGGACAAAATACTGCAATATCAAAAAATGTGCGGAATACATCCATTCGTGTTTTGGTTCAACGTACTTATGTGAATCTGCATTTTCATTTATGAACGTAATCAAAACAAAACATAGTGCTGTGCTTACAGACGACGACCACTTGGGCGACTGCCTAAAGCTGTCTTTGACAGGATACACGCCTAAGTACGAAAAGCTGGTGAACAGTGTGATGACTCAAACATCTCACTGACTCATTTTGATAAAGTAAAAAGAAAACTGTTGAACGTTGTTTTCGTGTACTATTGTGAAGTGCTTTAACCGAAACATTAAAATACGGCTTTCGATGGTAAATGTGTGGTAAATACAAATCCATTTATAGGAACAATGTTGCATTTTATGACATTTTGTATTTGTGACTTTATTACCGACCGGTCGATCGCGAGTTATCAAAATTTTTCTAGTCGATCCCAGTCGAAGACAAGCCACCCCTGGCGTACGCTATTGTTGCGTTCAATCGTTCACATCGTTAGTACTGCCAGAGATTACACNCCACGATGACTCTGTATTGCTTGTTCGCGCCACATATATATGGGTGTTGTTCTTCGAGCACATCNCTTTCGTGGTGAATCGCACGTTCAACGTAACGCCAACGGAGAGGCTGCAACAACATCCCCTCCTTTTTACAACGAAACGCACTGATCGCACGTTCTTTTTGTGAAGTCTGCACCTGGCACGACCTTCACATCCTGGTCACAGCACCATCTTGTTGCCGTGTCTCGCTCTGCAAACATATAAACTCAATGGGTGAATCTGATTCACTCTGTCGAAGGCGAAGGCGTTACTCAGGCTCGCGGCTGCTTGAGACACGAAACAGGCAGGGGATTTGAGAGGTGACACTGTACAATTTATTGCCCTCAACTCTTGCGTGGCATCTTCATCTTTTGAGCCAGTTCTTTTAACCACTGCTTGGCCGCACTAGATCTCGGGGCAGATGTTGAGCAGCCATTCGATTGTCTCATCGTCCACAGCCGTCAGGCCGTGCAGACCATGAGGAGGTCGATGGATTGGACATTGGAGGACAACATGGTGGACGGTTTGTTCTTCTGCGCCACACTCACAGGCCGCAGAGGAAGCCATACCCCAGTTGTACAGACAGGAGCAGAAACGACCGACACCGGTGCGGAGGTGGTAAAGACGGACCCAGGCTCTTCTTGGGAGGGTCGCTCCGGGGAGTATTTGCCGGAGTCGGGGCGTGGCATCTAATAAGGCATAACGGCAACATTTACCGACCATTAGCACAAACGGTGACTTGTCTTTACCACGATAAAAGGACGAGCATGTCGCAGCAAACGGTCGATCGGTCAGTCAGACAACAAACTCGCTCGCTACACTACTCGTAAAAGGAGCCCATGCAAGACCCTGCGAGGTCGTAAATACACGCGCAGAAATGCGAACAGAAAAACACATTTAGTACAAGGCGTGACTGTGAAGTCACGTGATACATGCAAACGCAGTGTGAACATGTGAACGGTTTGTGCCCAGCAGTCTACTACAAAGCGTTGATTCCAGAACATACGTACTTGTCCATATAGTTGGGCCACTGGCCGCAACACAACCAGCTGCATAAACTCTACCAACCGAAAATTGTGGGTAGGCAAATCGATGTCTATGCCTGGTTATCAGCAGGGCAAGTTTTTCCAACTTTTGCAACTTTTTACAACTTCCGACAGCTTCCTAAATACTCAGAATTTATGTAATACGATGTTTTAAGCAGGTTCCAGGAAGTTTATATCCCAACTTTTTGAAACTTTTTCTTTTTTACATGCAATTTTTTGCTGCAACTCTTATCAAGTATTGTGCAAAATGTGTATGTGTGATTTAAAAAACATGCTTTGAAATAATTTCAGTATAGTTCTATTCTAATAAAATTATATTTGGATCACCGATTTGAACTGAATAGTGACCTAAAATCAATGTTAGAAATGACCTTTAGTCTAGAACTGCATGCCAAATTGTAAAATTGCCAAGTACTTCATGCAGTGTGGAGTGAAGTTTCAGCATGCTACGCAAACTTTTGGCAAAAGTTCACCATTTCTCCCAAAATAATGTGCGGAAATATTGAGCATTATATGTGAAAAAAAATCGCTTGAGTAAATCACTGTCGTTTATAATGCTTGTCCATAAATGCAACTTTTTGCTGCAACTTTTGTTAAAAATAAGTGCAAATTTTTACGATTTTATGCCAACAAACGCTTACCGTAGTTATCAGTTATTGCTTTGCAATAAGCGTCAAAGACAAGCCCGCAACCAATGGGGCAACCTGGCATTTGCCAACCCAAAATTTTCAAAAACCTACTCAGTTGTTAGGTACAACAGCAACTTACAATCATTTTACCCCCCTCCCGAAAATATCAGCTGGTTGCGGCCCTGGTCACCGATTTCTAGTGTGGAAAAACAGAATGGTGTCCCCTCAGTCACAACACTCCTCCGAGAGTGATGTCGCCTGTGGTCGGATCACAACTAAAAGTCACAAAATACATTTTTTCAACACGCCTTTATTCGAGCAGTTGGCATGTTCCTGTCAGGTTGAATATATAGTTTGAATGTCGCAAGTCATTTGAGAAAATAAGAAGTATGGCAGAAAGTGAAAAATGGTGATTTTGTAAAAATACACTCAGCAAATATGAAAAACCTCTCACTCGAAGCTCACATGCTTCCAAGCAAAAATAGATGTCTGTAGAAGACAACAACGGTACGGCTCCATCTAAGCTTTGATTGCATGGTTACAGGCATTTACGTTTCTTTTTGCTTACTAACCGGTGCACTATTTGTAGAAATGGAGATCGATACGTTGCCCAAATAACTATCCTATGAAGGCGTCGAAGCGCCCGTTTTATATTGTCAGCATTTGTAGGCCCAATGTTCGCCGCAACAGACTGACGCAAAAATAAAAAGAATAGTCAGACAAAATTCAAAATAGTTGTGGTGCGAAAAAACAAACAACATATGTATTTAATCAAAAAGAAGCACTGCAATCACCTAAATCAAGATTGCAACAAACTAAAAGTTTATAAGAATATCAACATGATTTAGGAAAAATAACCCTAAGGAGCAGTTAGTTGAGCACGCACCATTAAAACTGGTGCTATACGCTGGGTTCGGTTCCCTTTCGAGTTATACGGCAAACTTGAAAAAAGGTGATTTGCAGCCTGTAGTCTCGTGCTCGGCGTCAATGAGTGAGTGTAAGGGAGTGGATCACGCGCGGTGCTTTGACTTGCCGCAAATGGAGCATTTTAACCACGAAAGTATCCACGTGGCCCCGGCACAAAGCAAGTGGAGATAGGAGCCGCAGACCACTCGCGAAACCCCAAAGGAAGTATAAATACGAGTATATTGAAACTGAACCTGAATTCAACACTAAAATTTTACACAGTTTTTGAAAAAGGTGAGCCAAAATGAAGAATTTGACGGAAAGAAAACGCATTTATTCTATCTGCAATGTTGAACCAATACACTACTATACTTTAGGGCAGGGGTCACCAACGCGGTGCCCGCAAGGGCCATGTAGGTCGCCCGCGGGCCTGTTCTAAAAATAACATTAGCATGATAAATTTCTTCACATTTACGAACATCAATACTAAAATAATTGAAGATAAATTGAGTAAATTTTATTTCATAAGTGTGTATTTAACTCGTAGCCCTCCGCATTAATCGGTGCACAAGAAGTAGCTCGCAGTTGCAAAAAGGTTGGTGACCCCTGCTTTAGGGGAACTAGCAAAAATTCCAGTCATGTTCATTGAGCGTGCTTTGATGCATGTCAGATTGTTTGTATTAGTCCCTGTTCTTTGAGCACTACAGTCGCATTTTACTTTGTGAATGCAGTGCTCGAACACTGCAGTGTTTTTTGATTGATAGCATGTCATGTCACAACGCAATCGCATTTTACTGGACTGCATCAGTTTAAGAATTGGCGCCCTACTCCGCAGTAGTGTTGTAACAAGTGTTACGTGTTAGCTAACAATAATGTTAAGAATGTGTCTGTAACCCTACGGTTCTGCCTTCAACGCAGTTGCAAAAAGTGTCTGTAACTCTGTGATTCCGCCGGCTCCAATGCCTTGTAAAACGTTCTGTTTTGTCTGTTTTCATCGACCTGCGTTATGCAGAGTGTGTGTGGTTATATTACGAACTTCGTGTCTGCTCACAAACAAATAAATTAAAAATTAAATTAAAATTGATTAGGCAAGTGCGCAAAAGGAAAACAATCTTTTTGCCATAAGAGATGTTCTGATTTCTGGAGAATTAGTCGTCAGCAAGAATATAAAGATAGCTTTCCCAGCAGTCGCTGTGAAAAGGATTTCACACGTTGACCATGTTTGCAGGGTTTTACCCGCAAAATTACTGCCGGGGGCAAAAGTTAAAATTAGATTGTGAGGGTTTTATAGCTGGATTCAGTGATTTTTTTCACGAAATTCCGGATGCTACCACGTCACAATTAGTGAGGTTTTTAAACAAGGAGGATAATACCCGTGGAGCTGCAGAAACATGCGATCCAGCTCCAACATAGTGTCAAAACATACGCTAATTTTTCAGCAATCTTTACTCACTTGCACCACGCTTGACATTTTCACGCCCACATTGTCTTAATTTTCAGAAATGTGTGATACTTCCTGTATTCGCAATTACTTTTGACGCATATAAATTAAAATTTGGGCAAAATTGACCTCATTACACCAAGCAAAACTTAATGCCCACCTGCTAAACTGATTAAAGAAGTAACGCCATGTAAAACCAAGCATTTATTACGTCACCTAAAGTCCACAGCATTTACAACCGCATGTACATAGAGTTTGTAAAATATCAGATATAGATTATATTTAAGATTGTGTTTATAGAAGTTAACCATGCGCGCATACAATTGCATCAGATGTCGCAACGCCAACTTGCGTTTTTTGCTTTGCGTTCAACTTGAGTGTTAAGAGTTTTTTCGGTATGGTTTCTGTCTGATCAGGTGTTTTTCCCTCAGGTTTTTATCAGTCGACTTTTTTGGGGGTTTTTCTTGGCGGGGCTTTTGTCCGAGATTGACTGCAGGTATTGAGACAGATCTCGCAATCTCTCGATGCGAGAAATTCACGCAAACACGTGTCTACAATCAAAAGATTCAGGTTTGCTGCAAGCTTTCGAGAAAGTCGATAGACTGCACAGGCTCTGCTCAATGTTCCCTCTAAGAACATTTTACACTGTACAAATGTTTGTTTTAGTGTGCATGCAATTGCCCAACCGTAGACACACAAACAGTGAAGCGTTTCAAGGGGTTAAAGGGCTATGCGATGTATATACGATATATACCAGGGATGGCCAACCGATGGCGCATGCGCCAAACTTGGCGCATTGGATGATTTGAAGTGGCGCACTGTATACCTGTAATCGTAATGAAGTAAGATAGTAAGCCTTTTCCAATATTTTAATCGATTTTTTATTTCGTACACAAACCCTCATGAGATGCCTTTTATCATCTTGAACAAATTTTCAAGATGAAAGAAAAACTCTTCATATCGCGGTTAGAAAATGCTGATATCAGCTAGTCTCCGTATTTAAAGGAGCAGATTGAATGTGCTGCTGTTAATGGCAATTTGAGAAAATGCACTATAAGATTACGTTGTTGCAAGACTCATTTGAAAATCGCTTTTGCGATTTTGCTAAAGAAGGAGACTTCGTTTTGGCATTTATACACCCATTCTCCCTTAGTGAAAGATAATGAACATGCCAAGTAACATATAATTGGAACTTTTTGACTTCAAAACAAATTTAATATTGAAAACGAACTTTGATCCACTTTCTTCAGTCATTGGTACTTACAACATGACTAATTTCTGGCGATTCTTACCTTATGAAAATTTATCAGAACTAAAAAATTAGCTCAAGGTTATATCAGAACCGTCGCCAGAAAATGTTCAATAGGGGATTTCCTAGTGCAGGGGTCTTGTCATTAAAAATTTGATAAAAACTCCACTGATTTACAATGTTTCATTGTTCAATTTTTGGGGCTTGGTGGTTCGTTTGGGGGGTCTAAGCCCACCAAAACCCCCCGTGGCGACGGGACCGAGTTATATGTATGTTTTTGAACCGACGTACGCGTGCAAATAAGCATTTTCGTCCATTAAATTGATTAAAGGCAAAACGAGGTCGCGCCTGACTGATTCAAAATTGAAGAATTTTCTGCTGCTTTCAGTAACACCAAATTTAACTCCACACATTGCAAAACTGGTGAAATTTTTGATAAGTCTCATTAAAAAGTAAGCAATTTTGAAGTTTATTGCTAGTTTACAACATATTTTAATTGATTTGACTATATTACCTGGTGAATAACTAATGATGTGAAGTAACTTTGTTACAAGAAATATCCGACGGTATGGTGCACCTCTACTCACGTTTGGAACAATTGGCGCGTGGTGTGCAAAAGGTTGGCCACCCCTGATATATACGATTTGTAATGTTGCAACTTGCAAGGGCGCGAGAATGAGATTTCACTGCGCAAATGGTCTGGTGCCTGGTAGTACTGCGCATTTGCGCAGTTGCTAACCTTAGAGGGAAGATTGGCTCTGCTTTCATTACTTTGTGGTGATTCGAATTTACACAAATCTATTTTCAAGTAACTATAGTCTTCACAAATACGACGTAGTTCAATCAATTAGCAAATAATTTTAGTAGAATATCGAGCACCCTCATTGTAGGACTGAGGATGCGCATGCGCAGAGTTATACGATCGGCTTCCTAGCAAAGATATTCGCCGGTTGATTTAACTTTGTCGCCTATATAGAGACTAGTCACTAGAAATCAGATAAAACTGCTTCAGAGTAGATTTGCTGTTTGGCAAATTCATGTCAACTTGGACTTCATTTGAAAATTTCACTTTCGATATGGACGTGGCTGCGCTGTCGCATATATTCCAGCGAAAATGGCCAAAAGGTTATTTATGCCAAATTTTGTAGAGCTGACCGTGTAGGAAGTGACATGCGTCTTCGTTTTCTTTTTGGTTTGTAGACCACATCAATCGAAAAAAAAAACAATTTGCTTCAGCAGCAGTTAACACAACTGAGTATACAGGTCGCGCATGTTCCTTATTTCGTTGCTTGTAGCAGAAGTAAGTACCGAAGTAAACCATAGGCCTCACGGAGTCTACACTGTGTACACAGTGCCATTCACGGCGTGCTTGCTTTACCCAACGTGAAGTCGTTGATTTACCACTTACTTTGCATTCGAAATTTTGGTTATTGAAGACGCTTATGTCCAGTATTTTACGCCGAGCGGTGCAACTGGGGGTCGACGTCCTCTAACATTTTTGTACTGTAGGGCAGAGATGGTGAATGTGCGGCCTTCTAACCATTTGCTGGCTTAAAAATATATTTTTTTGTAGCTACTGTAGTTTCTAATAAAATGTATTTATTTTGGTTGCTAGAACCTGGCCCGCTTAATCGAAAATCCTGTATACGCCAGTGCATTAATTGCAGCTATAAACAAGTTTTGTAATATTTTTTATGCGTAATTGTAAAGTTGTGGCCTAACAGATACTCAGTTAACTGAAATGCGGCCTTCGACTTGGAAAAGTCTCCCCACTCCTGCGATTGGGTAACAGCGTTTCTGCATTTTTTT
>JGI24158J21664_10012121_pt1 | contig 11441 bp, 9 predicted proteins | sample Ectturendosymbi3_FD_21664 | JGI IMG/M metagenome (IMG submission 21664)
AGAACGACCTTTGGACCTGGATGATATGAAAACATTAAAACAATGATGTAATGAAATAGCTGAGAAAGTTATGGACGAAGAAAATAACCAAATATGGGCATAAATCAGAACATAACCAATTATGGACACACAAAAGCTGACACAAACTAGAATAAAGAGTGAAGCAAGATTACCACTCTAAAAGCTGCAACTGCTCTGACGCACGGAAAGCACAGAATTACGTCAAGCAACAAACAACCTGCAGTAAAACACCTGCTAACATAAACGAAATAAAAAGTGAACTTCCGAAGCGGGTATTACCCCAGCTAAACAAGTTTCGAGAAGACAACCTGTGGAAGAAACAAGATGATAAATAAAGTAAGAAAATAGTCAGTTTCATGAGCAGAAATAAGAAAGATAAAAGTAACAAAATTATAAAAGGTCACCAAAAACAGCCTTTGACGAGACCGTCACCGACATGGCCTCAGGAACACAAGACGAAGAACCAAGAAGAAGAAATCTCAAGAAGGAATAAACACTGCAGTGACGGCAAGGTAACCCACACCTGCCGCTCATTCGTAGGTTTGTCCGAGAAGAAAGCAAAAGAAAGGACGAATACTGCAATGACAGCTCGGTCACCAACACCTGCTGTTCAATCGTAGATTTGTCTGAGAAGAGGCATGTTTGTTGCATGTCAGTCTTCATGAATGCCTGTGCTATGTCAGTTAGATATACTGTGTTCGGCAATCGACAGAAGTACGAATGTTTGATGCCAGTTACAACGACAATTGATATGTTCTACATTTGTTCAAGAGTACGTTATGCCAACTTCGATTTAAAGACAATATTAAAGAAGAACTATGTAAGTTGGAATTTTATGGATTACTCGTTAATTACATGTGAAACATAATGTTTAATGCGTAAAACGATGTGTATTCCGGGTAATATTCGAGTATGTTAAACAAACTTAGCTTTTGCGACAGTGTACCTTGGTATACGTATGGACCCATTTGAATAAAATACGGTACCTAAAATATCTTTTGTCTTGTCGTATGCATTCCAGACCAAACAGTATATGGCGACACAAAACGATATAACAACTAGTGGCCCCAGTTTTGTTGTTGAGAAGGTCTGGTGACGTTACAATGATGTTACAAGCACCAATAAAGATCACATGCCATGATCACTCTACTATTGCTTGGGTCGGCCGATTTTATATACTTTTGAGGTATCTTGTCTTTGTATTTGTGGTTCGTTTTCTCTTTATCAGGTGATTCCCTTGTACATGGCATAGTATCATTTTCTGGGGATTTCCGCGTGTGATGGTACGTGTACCATTACAGTTATGCAGATTTTGATAATGCTGCTCGCCAGACCACATAAAAAAACTCAGCTACTCAAAGCTGAGCTACTCACCTAAAAACGGTCCTTTTTCGTATGCCTGCATCACGCCTCAAGTACATATATCACACAGTGTTGCCAAGTCCACAAAGACAAAATATGCCAAATTGTGTTTCAGAATATGCCAAACAGGACAAAAATATGCCAAATTTTTTTCGTAACGAAAAAACACCTGGAAAATAGACAGAAAGTTTTTCACCCTATTATAAAGTTTACTGGAAAATCGACAATTCATATAAACGCATTTTAAGGCTGTCTATACAAAAAGAATCGTTTCCCAGCAAAGAATCGGACACCAGGATGTTGCAGAGTTATTTTTTTTGCCTATTATACGCAGTGGTGTGTTTAAGGGGAGGCGAGCGAGGCACTTGCCTCGGGCCACCCTTTTTGGGGGTCCCCCTTGAGGTGTTACGCGCATAAATTTTCATCATTTTTGGTGAAAAACTTATTATCCATTCATATAATGTACTACAAAGCAGATCGCAAATAAGTAGGATACTCTTCTTTCAAAGACCCCCCACAGAAACTGTAATGTGCATGTACTTTGCTTTCGAAGGGGCCGCCAACAGCAACTGCAATTTGAAGGTAATCTGCTTTCAAAGGGACCGCAACAGCCACTGAAATGAGTAAGTTCTCTGTTTTTAGACTTCATTGAAGGGACTCCTAAAAGAAACTGTAAAGTATAAGTACTCGACTTTCAAAGGGCCCACAACAGCAATTGCAATGTGCAAGTACTATACTTTCAAAGGGGACCCAAATAACAACTGTAATGTGTAAGTACGTTGCTTTCAAAGGCGCCAACAACAGCAATTGTAATGTGTAAGTACTTTGTTTTTTATGGGTATTCCCAATAGTAATTGTAATGTGTAAGTACCTTGCTTTCAAAGGGGACCCAAACGGCAACTGTAATGTGTAAGTACCTTACTTTCAAAGGGGACCCCAAAAGCAACTGTAATGTGTAAGTACCTTTCTTTCAAAGGGGACCCCAAAAGCAACTGCAATGTGTAACTGTAAGTACCTTCTTTTCAGAGGGACCCCTAACAGAAATGTTTGCAATAAGGCACAGTATATGATGAATTATTTCCTACTTTTGTCAATGGAAAACGCCTTGACTCATCTAGCCTCAAAGCTTTCCAAAGCGAGTCTCAGGTTGGATGCGTTTGTATTCTATGTTCTTTAGTTAAAAGGGTGAATTAAAAATAAATTTAGTGTTTTAAATCTTCTTGGTTTTTGTTGATAGTTTCATGGATTCCCATAAAGAAATGAATGTGAACAAACTGATGATACCAACTAGCAAAAATTTTTTCTAGGAAAGCGTTCTAAGGGGGAAAGCGTGAAACTTTCAAAAGGGTAAACGTTGTAGTTTAATGATGGTGAATGCAGAGAAATGGGGCGCGAAAATAAACAAGTGGGGCGATGGTAACTTGCTATTGCCTAACGTTTATGTGTTTCAGCCTTGTCTTCCCAATTTTCAGGGTTTTAAAATTTGTGTATCGTGAACACCCTTTTGCATTTTCTCCTTCTGCTGTGTCAGTCATGGCGTAGTCTAAGAAACGTATCCTTGGGTGGCCGTATCTTAGGCTTGATCAAAAGTGCTTATCACGGTTGGCCGACCATGATGACGTCATCAGGGGCCCCCTTTTAGTCTTGCCTCGGGCCCCCCAAACCTAAACCCACAACTGGGTCTGAGGATAATTACGTGTTTCGCCATTAAAATGTTGTTAGCTAGTAAAGTGGTTTGCTGTTACAAGACGGCAACAGCTCAGTGTTGAAGTGTCCACCTCTCAATTGGAAGGTTGGTTGTTCGATCCACGGCAACTGAGTGAATCGCCATAGTGTTACTTGGGCAAGAGTGTACACTTTAACCGCCCCAGCAAGAAGCAAATTTTAGGCTTCGGTCGTCACCAAAATCAGATTTGAAAAATGTGTTTAAAGTTGCAGGCATATGCGTTTTGCAAACGCCTTTGTGATTTTACGCGGCGCAATCGCAGAACTCCCAAGAATTTGCGTTTTTTGCGTGAGTGGTATGTATCGCTTGAGCTACAATAAACAGCCGATTAATCTGACTACAGTAAAAGACAAGACTAAAAGGAAACATTCCATTCCGTTAACAGGCAAGTGGTTTAGGTGTTGTGATCGGTAGCGGATTAAGTAGGGTGGTGACTGGTCTGCAGCCAGAGGCCCTCACTCTTTAGGGGGCTCCAATCCCGTAAGNCAGTAAAAAGTGTAATGTCTAGTTATTAGCAAGGGCCCTTTCTAAGTTTCAGCCAGGGGCCTCATACAACCTTAATCCGCCTCTGGTTGTGACATACTGTAATGCACAAGGTAGTAGAAGTGAAAACGGTACAATCATCCAATTGATGTATAAAGCAGGGAATGGCACCCGCCTGGCACACGTGCTGTACATAAGTGAAATGCAACTGCCACGTTCTCACCAGACTTGCCATTAACGACACACTTTGAAAAGATTATTTGTTTGTTTTGTTTTTTTGTGAGCTTTACCTTCCCACACAGAACTTTCGCTATTATCATTCACATCGCCTAAAACTGGCTTTCTGTAAATGCTGCTTGGATGTTTTTTACATTCATCCGTACTTCTTCCTAAAATAGACGATAAAGCATCCGGCAATATTGGAAGGTCGAGCATATTAACTTGAGAAAAAAAACTTAATTTTTCCTACCAGGGCTGCAGAAGACTGTCACACAATTTCTCCCAACTCGCTCACCACGTAAAACCACCCCGTCGTGACTGAGCACCTGCTGATATATTGTTGCAGGTTCAGTTACACTCACGGCTGTTGATGCTGCTCTACCAAATTAATACCCGGTATGGTTTTCTAATGCATGATTATAAGGCAAGCAAAAAAAGCAGTAAGCAGTTTGATACCCAGTTTGTTTTACACTAATTAATTCTATTTTATAAAAACAGAAGGCAATTTTGCTCACAAACTCCAGCAACTATTTTGCTTAGCAACACTTCAACTGCAAGTCGAGTCTGTTTGGTCGTAATCGTGCGGCTTGGCTGTCATCGTGCCAGCCTTACAACTATACAACATTACCTGAACCCAACTTTTGCTGTCTATTTGCGATAGCAATCGTAAGCTCTCGTGGGTAGGCCAGCAAACCTATTTGAGTCACACAACTGTCTCGAAAAGCGGCATATCTCAGGAAACACATTTATCAGTTTTGAGGATAGCTGCATCACAAAAACATATCTTAAATAATTCAAACCACGAAAATTATTTTGTTGAAAACGCTTCGACAGTATTGGTTCCAAGGAACGTAGGAAAAGAGGTGAGCTTTGAAAAGAAGCACAGTAACCAGGATTAAAAATGCACCAGCCAGACCCAGAAAATCATCACCATACTTAACACCTGATGAGTGCCCATAATTCGAAAAGGTGCATCATAGCCATAACTTACATGTTGTGCCCCATCCCGTAATAAGGCATCTTTTATCCACATCGCGCAAGTTGATTGTGCTAGTGCTGAGTGCCTGGATGCATACAGGTCTGATCTTTGAAGTGTAGACAATTTCTTGCTCCAATTTCAGAAGAGCAATGTCGTATCCAAGCGTTCTGTCATTTGCAGCTGTAGTTAGTTGGCAAAAATTTGTTGCATTCTTTGAAAAGACAGCTATGTGTATGACCTTTGTTCTCGCAAACGGTCATGAGATTTGTGTGAAGTGGTTTCGTGTTGTCTAGAAACAATTGCAGAAAAGGCGAAATAGAAAATCTGACAAATGGTTTGGAGTGCTGATGCTAAAAAGACTTCGTCCTTAACTTCAAATATTTTGTTTACGCACTCCATTGCGCAAAAAAGCGTTTGTGCTTCACTTTGGCTTAGCATTTATTCTCTCGGCAGTTTCTTTATTTCAACAAACATTGTTTAAAAAATTCTGTTGAAAGAATAACACGAAATCTACTGGATTCTGAATTTTACGTAAGGCGGAAAGAAAAAACTCCATACCAGAAAATGATGATTTCCTAAAAGAAACGTTCAACATCAAGATTTTTATTTTATTCGTAATGAGCACATTTAATGCTTAAATCCCAGGTGTTAAACATGGTTACAGTTTTTTTTCATTATAACAGGTCACGGTTTTTCCTCAGAAGAGCAGTCATGTCACAGTTTTTCATACTTTTCTGAGCTACTGAAGCCAACGTCGGTCAGAACCACTTGCAAGCAGTTTGCGAAACAATATAGTCCATTACGCGTTGCACAAGTACAGAATTGTGACTAAAAATGCTAATATACACTACTTAAGCAACGTTGAAAATATCGTCAAGAGCAGTGGTTCCCAAACTTGTTCGAGCCGTTACCCAAATCAAGGTAGCGATTATGTTTTATTACCCTCAATATTTCGCAGTGATCGCTCATAATACAGAACAACATTGTGGTTTTGGTTTCGCGTTAACCCCCGAAGAATCGCATAGTAACCCCAGGGGGTAATTTACCCCCAGTTTCGGAACCACTGGTCAAGAGTATTGGCTGAAAACTTATCTTCAGAAGTCAAAACTAGGGTGGGCTAGGGAAACCATGCAATCGAATAGCTTCAAACAAGCATACGGTGTATAAAAACAGTCGTGTAATAGCACATCTTTGAAAGGTCAGGATATTGCTCTTGATAGAAAAAAAACTTATTGACACATATCTGCAAGTTATTCGTTCAGATTTCCAAACCTGCTTACCAACAAAAATGACACCAACTTACAATTCATTGAAGAGCTGATGAGATATCACAGCAGAAGCCTGAATGACCATATCTCCGCTTGAGCCACTCTGCTTATGTCTACCAACAGCCACGCGCAAATTAGCCGCACTGTTAATACAAAAAACATATATTGTGAGCGTTATTTACTATGGGGAACCGTGGAACCGTCCGTAAATTTTTTTTTAAATCTGCGCTGATATACAAAACGGCACAAAAAACAAGCAAATAGATAAATCTTCGCGGATGCACAATCTGCGGTATCCGTTCAAAACAGACCTGTTCATAACAGACCTCTCATAACAGGCCATTCGAAACAGACCACGTTCGTAACAGACCTGTTCATAACAGATCAAGTTAATAGCAGACCAGTTCATAACTGACCAATTCATAAAAGATCAGTTCATAACAGGCCCATTCATAACAGACCACGTTCATAACACACCAGGCCCGTAACCAGGGGCGCAGCCCCCCTAGAAAATTTTTTGCCTCCCCTGGAAAAATGTGCTGGTTATAGTTTGAAATTATTGGACATAGTTCAAAAAACTTGGGCCCCTCTCACACAAATCTTCGCCTCTCCTGGTGTCCCAAGCTGGTTATGGGCCTGTAACACACCACATTCACAACAGGCTTACCGATTATGAACATTGTCCATAAAGCATTGAGGCTTTATGGAATGTTGTCTGAAATCCAGCGAATAACACCTTGCCGTCTTTCAGATTCCTGAAACGTGCACGAAACCCCCTAAAACTTTACTTACGTGATGTCGAAAACGCAATGAGCTGCAGTTAGTATCCACTGCGTTGCTATGATTGTCCCACCACAGAGGTAATTGTCACTTGCCCCTGCCAGTAGCATTGCCTGCCACGGATAGGAACCCTCCGACGCTTCACTTCCGCCGATTATTCGGTAATTCTGAATTACATGGGAAGTGGTCAACAGAGAAAACGCTTACGCGGTCAATTACGTTTTAACCAGGTCTGTGGAACTGGAGCCCAAGCTATTTTGAATGATTGGACCTGGAGCTGGATTATTTTTCTCTTTCATTGCTGTTAAACTGACCGTAGTGCGTAAGTTTTTAACAAGTTGAATGCGAATGGGGAAGTCGAAATACCGTATTTACTGGATTGTAAGCCTCATGTAATGGTGTTAAAATGAACGTATACCAAACCTCCCTTGAATATAAGGAACGGTGACCGTCTACAATAAACTCTACGGCAATATCTCAAACAGCAGACAAAATGAAACTGTTCATACTTCTATTTTAATGTCCACACTCATCATCGTCACTGTCATAATCATCAACGATAATGTCATCAATGTCAAAGCTAGCTTAAATTACAGATGCAAATATATAGCTGCAAACTCCACATTCATTAAGCAGGCACTTTTGTTGACAGAACTGTTGAAGACGTCAAAGATCCTTGGTGGGGAGTGGGGTCACTGGACACCCCAAACCTATTCATTTTTTCTTGACCTGAAAACCTTCAGAAGTCATTGTGGTACAGCAAAACTTGCCATAAATCGGTGAAGCGTATCATAATTATTGTTTTGTGTTTTGAAATGAAATGTGTGAGACATGAAGACTTTGAGATGTATCAACACAGCAGTGTTTTAGTTTGAAAAGAATTTAAACTATGTTTTTTGGAAAGTTGCTAAGTTTACAACCCAAGTGAAGTAAGTAACCGAAGAACAATATGAGTTATCACAAACTTACTGAACAGAAAATAAAATTTTCATTATTTACTTCATGAAAGAAAATTTATTTATCATGTATCACGTGAATGCAAAAACGCATCTTTCTAAGTTGCCTGAGCTGGGTTTTAACAAGAGTTTATTTCTCTATAAGTTCAAAATTTCAGTTTTGATAGGCTTACCCATGGAAAATGAGGAGCAGTATTTGTTTTCCCACATTCTTCATAATTGTTCGAACCTCGAGCTGTAAGTTTAATGAAAATTTAAATGGAAATGGAAAATCAAGAAAACGTCAATTTTTTTCTACAGATTTGAACACGATCATTCTACCATCCAGTTGGTTTTGCCATTGATTAGGTATTTTAGGCAACTTTGCGCGACTAGCTCATTGAATCACAAAGTCGCAAGTTTGGTTTGAAAAGGATAGCGCGTAAAAGGAAAGTGCCAAAAAGTATTTAAAAAATTAAGAAAAGCTTTTTTGACTACAACCACTTCCTTGCCTGGCTTTATGCAAGCTAGTGCAAACTTACCACATTCATATTCATCGCTATCGTCGGAACAATCTTGAATTCCATCGCAGTGCTTATTCTCAGCAATGCAGGTACCGTCCCAGCAAGTGAACTCCGCGGCCAAGCAAGAGTCTGTGTGAAATTGAAATGAAAGTGACGTACAGTGGTAAAAATAAAGGTACTCAAATTTCAGATAAATTTTGAAACACTTGGCAAACAAGAGGCATGCATGCAGATATATGTTGTTTTGTCGTGTTGCCGCTGGTAAATTCATATATCTTACTGTTTTTCTCGCTATAACTAACCTACTGCGTGCTTTACGGAAACAGATCTTCGGCTTCTCTTCTCAAATTGAAAATAAGTGTGATTGGTACAAGAAGCAGAATATTTTTGCAGTATTTTTACATGACCCACAAAAATCCACCCAGAAACTGTAAATGCTCCTTTTTAGGGTATCAACACAATGCTGTTTTGACCAAAATTGAGTGCATTAATTGTCGAAATAATTTTTCATTTTACAAGAAAAATCATTTTTCAACATGAGCAAGCAATGCATTTTTGTTAAAAAGCAGTACAAAAAGAAAAAAAGAACGAAAAAGAGTTACTTTGTGGCCAACCCTGCATTTCGTTTAAGTAAAACGTATAAGCGTGAACAGGAGGATAATAAAAATGAAAACGTCTGAATTGATTCTTGATATACCCGCGCTTGACTTGAAAGTTTTATAAGGGTTCTAGCCTGACTTACGATTTGTTCGTTCGTGATTAGCAAAAGTTTAAAAAAAATGTCATCAACCAGCAAATGATTAAAAAAAATCTGAAGAAGTTCAAGCAGATGTCTCACCTTTGCCACTACAGCATTTTTTCAATGCCCATGCAAGAAAGGTCATCCGCAGGACAATAACGTGATGTTCAGTCGGGGCTCTGGTAGATCGCTACAACTAAAAGCCAATCAGCAGTCTTAACCTCACAGAATACCAGGGAGGTTGAAAGAAGGCCTTAGATAAATTGGTTTTGAAACACACGAACTTTTGACGATTGTTTAGTTCACGGTACTTGCATCGCGGAATGTCACAAGAAAAGAATGACGAGATTTTCACTTTCAGTGAAGGACAAATTAAAAATCGTAGCTTTAGTTGACTTTAACTCGTTTTTAGTTTTATTTGGTCTAGTCTCTTGAAAAGTTTTGGTTGGTTGAACCCTAAGATTTTAGATGCAACGGAAGTGCTGAAATAACGGGTTGACGGAAAAGGAAACGAGGGTTTTGAAAACAGTTAAAAAATTATGTGAAACAAGGAAAATCTAAGTTATAGGCAAGGACCGAGTTTATGGGGGGACGGGGGGGACATGTCCCCACCAACGTTTGGACAGGGAGGCATACTATCTTTTGTCCCCCCCAACATTTTGTGATGAAAAGTAATGTAGTTGTGCAAATTTCATGGTTACATTACTGTTGGAAAGGTTTCCCCAGCATAAAACCAGGGCATAAATGAGGAAAATGATCGTTATCACTGGATCATCTGTAGACACAGTATACAGATTACCTATGTAACTGAATTGTCATGAAAGTTGCAATTTGTGTTGGTTAATTTGAATTTGCGAATCGGTGTGCACATGAACTTCGCTCAATCAAGAACTCCTGTGCTGTTCTGTAGCCTGCAATCAGAATACGGTTGCCACCAGGCGTGTAGCTACGGGGGACAACGGGGCAATGCCACCCCCAATTCCAAAGTTTTCAGGTAAATAAAATATTTGAAGTATAAGCCAAAGAAATAGTTTAGTGCAAATCAACGAAACTGCCTCAAGGAACTTATCCTAATTCAGCTTTTAGTCGAACACAAACTTGTATCTGACCTTTCGTAATCATAATTAATCAGTGGCCGCAAGTAAAAACAATTGGAGTAACGCTTTTCGTAGCTGTTTTTGGCGCACCCGCTTGCTGTATCCTACCTAATGGCCATGTAGGCTTCATTTCAAGACCATCCCAAATTCCTATCTGATAACCGTGGATGTTACAAATATAACCTATCCTTGTTTCCAGTGTCAGCGTAGCCGTAAATCAATAGCGTAGATTTTTGTTTTTGCACACTTCTGAAACTAGATGCGTAAATATGGCGCTGATATAAATTTTATGTCTTGAAGTTCAAACTTTGGCTAAGAAGCGATTCAATTTCTAAGTCTTCTTCATTTCGCCATAGTAACTGTCTAGAAACAATAGAATTCATTCTAGATATTTATTTGTGATACGTGTATTGTGGTAGTTCAATCACAATTATGTGGAGCCTTAACGTTTTCATCAATGATTTCCATTTACCTTGACGGCGAGTAAAAATCAGTCTTGTCAAGATATCAGACTCCGACCTGTTGTTCATAAGCTCAGTGTTTCAACCTTCATCTCATGTTAATTGCCACCCTGTCCTACATAAAAAAATTTGAAATCATTTAACTGCAACGAAAAGAGTCAACGGCAAAATCTAACGTTAAGTAGCAAGATGCTTTTCATTTTGCAAGAGCTGAGGGAATTGACACTGCTATTACTTACAGATACTGAGATAACTTGCACAGGGGTGCATATTAAAATTTAGGGGCAAGCTCCCAGAAAGGGTCTCTAAAACATCGCCATTGTGAAAGATAGATGTGGGATTACGTGGATAAAAGAGTTAAATTTGCTTCACATGTCAATTCATGAACTAAATTCAAGAGCATAAGATACATACGAAAGGAACGAAATTTTGTAAAGTTTTGCAGCTACACAATTGAAAGCTGCCTCCTTTGGCATATTTTCCCATAATTTTTGCCTTATTTTGAAAAACATACCACTTGCTTCAGAGCTTCTTGAAATGTGGCTCTAGAGTGGTACATCACCTTTTTAAGTAAACAATGGTGCAAAGCTCTAAACGGGGGGACGGTATCTCTGAAAAAGATGGCCCGAGGCGACTGCCTCCTTATCTTTCCCTAATATCCATCCTTGAGCTTGCAATCTGTCTTGTTGGCAAAGCGCATGTGACTAAAATGAAACTAAATTTGAATTTTTTCCCATTAGAGCTTCAAAGTCCGCAGATAAGGTATTATATTTTCAAGAAGCCCGTGATTTGTACAAATTTAATTACGTGCAGTGCTAAACTATCTTTACCTGCAGCTGAGCGCAGT
>JGI24158J21664_10012122_pt1 | contig 11441 bp, 6 predicted proteins | sample Ectturendosymbi3_FD_21664 | JGI IMG/M metagenome (IMG submission 21664)
TGTTAATCTTAGTCATATATCTGATTGTGGGTCGCACAATAAAACTTGCATTAAAAGTGGGTCGCGAACTGAAAAAGGTTGGGAAGCACTGGTCTAGCCTCTACACTGGAACCACCAAGACACAAGTCAAAAAATATGAAACGTTCTTTACAGCTCGATAAGTGTTTTTGGGTCGTGCATGTGGTTGCAGTTTATGTGGATATTATAAATTCAGTTCTTTTTCTGTGCAGTTTGTATAAGTTGGCGTGTTCAGCAATTAAGAGCGTTCGTTTGCTCTTGTAAAATTCGCTGGTTACAGGATCGTTGTATATTTGAATAAAAAAATTCGATCTTAGTGACTTTGCGTCAACATTATGCGTCTTTGTCGTTCATGTAACTAGTATTTTGTGGTGATTCAATTAAATCAATAATTTAGTTGCCATTTTTCTGCTGTAGGCTGATTCATTATATCAGCACCTTAGATGTGTAGTCAGTGTTGCACAGCCAATCGATCACTGCTACAAATCGTGATGGAAGGCAGATCATACGCTTTGTTAAACGCCGTTAGCCGTGCTGCTCCCGTGCAGTATGCTTTAAATACAATTTAACCTCCACCAAAACTTAGCCAATGTTTTAACAGTTTCGCGGCCGCATCCAGTTGCCAGCACGTGGTTTGTTGTTTTGAAATGTTTAAAAAAAAAAAAAAAATTAGAGATAGACTAAAATTTTAACATCGTTGTGCGTGATAAACGCCAATGAAATGGAACCTGCCTGGCTCTTCACGATAAAACTCAATGTCCTCGTAAAAACATACCGTTTTTTTTCGACAAGTGACGTTGGCAAGCCAGGCTTTATTTCATGTTGTGAGTTTTTTTCCAAAAATATGCAGTTGAAAACGGCAGGAATTAGTTTAGGTTTTGCAGAATGCAGATACAAATTTTTGTGGAACGAGATCGTTATCTGCATCACCTGCAGTTAAACGATGGATTTCGAAATTATATCATCAAGCCCTTGTTTAGTTTCTGCCAATGCACAAAGTTTTTCAACGAAAATAATTTGAGTGGCTCTGACCACAAGACTCAACTAAATGTCGTTGCTATTAGCTGCTGGAAAAGTTATTAACATATTTATTTATATGTATTTAAACAAGAACGATAAATATAATTCGGCGGAACCTGCTTAAAACGCATACGTAATCAAGCTTTTGCTATTCACTGTGCAAAGCTGTGTTATTTTATGCTTTTCTTTTGTCTTATAGTGCAACCCACCTTACTACTGTCCGTTAACGGAGCTTGTCCCACACAGCAGTACAAAGGAAGCTGTGATTGCGAAGACCAGAAAAATAATGGAAGAAATAGGCCAGTGTCCTGTTTTGGTTAAAAAGGAAGTGGATGGCTTTGCCTTAAATCGAATCCAGTATGCAGTTATTGGCGAAGCGTGGAGGCTGGTAGAGGTTGGTATTGTTTCGTTTACATCTTTACCTTAAGCTTTCAGGTTCACCGTTAAATCCCGCAGAACATCTAGATATTAAGCGCCGGCATTCCTTTAACAACGCAAATTTGCCATCTTCTGTTTAGCAGCATGTGCTTTTGTTTAGCAATACCTGCTTTACATAATACTGTATTCCAGGTTAAAGATTTGAGGTATTTTGCAGTGGAGAAAAACTATTTTTAGCGAAGTTTTAAGCATGCTGCTATACTTGATTTCAAATATTTATTGTGGCAAACTGAAATTTTGTGCTGTTTCAACCGCATTTGCATTTGTAACTCATACCAGACACATGCCCACCTGCGCCGCTTGAGCAACTTGCGGAACAATGTCAACACAGTGTTTGGCCAGATAACCGCACCTTCGGTCAAAGTTCAGGGCTGTTTAAGGAAACCACTTAAGCCGATAACTTAAATTAGACTTTTGTATGAGCAGTGGTACAAACATAAAACCGCTCAGTTTAACATTTTTAAACGAAAACAGCAGCCGTGATGCCGACAAACATTTACCAATGCAGCACATGTACAAACAGTTTGTCGCGGGCGCAGCTTTTGTCAGGGCTGTATACTTTTTATAATGTTGCTTTTTCGTCAGATCTAGTCCTCGTGAGGTTTCTATTTAAAGCGTTCAAGACCTATTGTTAGCCAATTGCATCGAAAAGCTCATTTTCTGTTCTTCATGATTTAGGCGCAGGGGTGGGGAACACGCGGCCCGCGTGAACATTTAATATGGGCCGCATCAGAATTTTCGCTACCCAAGATTGAATACAACATCACGTCAAAACGAAAATCCTTGATGATAAGCAGATATTTAGACAGTAAGTCAAGAGAAGTATCTATCGCTCCTGATGGTTTTCTCTCCTTATTCTCTTTAAGAGGAAAAGAGTAAAATTTTAACATAAATTTATTTATTTATGCGGCCCGCCAGCGATATTCCACAATATGCCGGTATGTGGCCCATAACAGTAAATACACTAAATAGGCCCTCTACCCCTGATTTAAGGTCTCGCTTACCTTAATGTAAGGTATTGCGAAACCAAACGAAACAGCTAAAGATTCGTCGCTGATGCCTTGTTTCCCAACAAAAAGTGAAGTGTTGCAAAAACTTGCAGTTGTAAACATGTTTTACCGGGCAACATTTTAAGAATCGGTTAAATGATGCTTGCAGACCCTTTGAAAATCCGCTACAATTTCCATACCTTTTTAAACAAAAATGATGAGGATCTCCGTTCTACTTGCTAAAGGTACATTGATCTCATATGCAGAGTTGTTCGTTTTGTCCAAAATGTTGCCTCAGGTTGATTTTTATGGTCCGCTCTCAGAAATCGAAAGTGGATGCAGCAAAACATGCGAAATCATTTCCTTGTAGCAGCTATGATGGTTTGATTTTCATGTATATTCTAATATGAATGACGCGCGAAGCAAACTACAAATAATTTCTACGGTTGCTTGGGTTTTCGTTCCTAAATGAGCCATTTCACTTGTTAACTAAAGACTTTTCCATTTGAATCTGCTTACCCGCTTTTTGCTGAATATAAATTTGCTGCCGAGCAGTTCGTTCGTTAGTTGACGAACTGTTAAACGTTTCTCGCCAAAAACGCACACACTTGTCGCTTTGAAAACAGTCTGCTCTTTTTTGCAGGACGGGGTAATGACTCCTCAGGATGTGGATAAAATTTTTACCACTGGTCTCGGCATGCGCTACGCGTTCATGGGACCTTTTGAGACCATACACCTCAACGCTGAAGGTTTGTATTCGCCTGCATTCCATTAAATGAAGCATAAGCGTTTGCCGTGGTTCCTTATATCGGCGATGCTTGACACAGGACTTACGCCTTGACACTGCGATTCCATCGTTCTCACCTCTTTTGGAAGCTACCTATGCTGCACAGGGTCCTTCCTGCTTGTGAAAAAATCACCTTTCAATGTTTTCGCCCTAAACAGGAATGGTGCCGTCGAAAAGGCATTAAGCGCGAATGAGAGTGTAAAAGGGAAACAGGTGTTCTGCAGATGGGTTGAGGATTGGGGGAGGAATGAATGAGTTGCACCTTGATGTCTTGATTTTAGGGAACCCTGATCTTGTTGATGTTGATGTGAAGTGAACACAAGTGTTTACCTCAAAGGTTGTTGATAGTTTGACTTGTCAACTTAAGAAGCATTTCATTTTCTTCGTTTCTAACCAATATTCAGGCGGACCTTAATTTGAACATAGGTTTACATTCAAGATATTTATATCACTTGCTTATGCAAATGCACATGTCTTGTTAAGTGCTCCGAGAAACCACGGAGAGAGAGGTAAAAGGGTTCGTATCCCACAAACCATAAAAAGCGAGCTTTATCTTGCAAGCGGCTAACAGCATCATTGGCTGAAGAGCGCCTGTAACTGTATGGAAATAATAATTATGCTGAAAACACTGGTTTTCCTGGTTATAACCTGCATCTAGCATCACTGAAACATGAGATCCCAGCGACATTAATTGCATCCATGAGATCAGTAACATCTACCGCCACGGCTATTTAATGCACTTTCGTACATTTTAAATAGCCAAGTACAGGAAGTAGCTTTGCTTCCGATGTTTTCTAGTAGTAAATCACTACAATCTTCGACTCTTCATGTGTTGCATAACAGTTATTGCAATGTCGCAGCACTTTCCCATTTACGAAATCCACTTCAGAAATGGAGTTCTGCACTGCCCCCTGCTAGTGAATTGATGTTCGTTGTGGAAACAAAGGGTCCCTTGTTTAGCAACAGTGGTTTTGTTAGGCAAAAGTTGTAGTATAATTAGTTTTGTCTCTTCACCGATGCCACAAACAGACGATGTCGTAGAATGCACTTTCAAAGTAGTTCTTGCATTTTCCAGTGAGTTTTCTCTTAACCTTATAAGAAGAGGGGCTTTTTCTCAGTCCCGCGTTTGGACTTAAAAGCCGCATCAGGCCAATATAAAAAGAGAGACGCAAATTTTTTGTTAGAAGCGTTATTCCACTAAGTTTCTGCAGAGATTTGATCAGAAAATAAACAAAATTTAAAACGATCTGCAACGTAATCCCCAGGTACAATGTGTTTTGACGTCCAGAGTGTTCATAGACTTACACCCGACAAACATTTCGTAAGATCCAAAAACGGAACAATATTAGGCCATTAAACACCACAAGGAAAAGGGTGTTTCTAAGCATTTGTTTTCCAACAACGACATTAATTTCTCCCAAGCTGAAATTTCGGTGACATAGCAAGAAGTTTTCGATAAATACTTAGCAACGAAACTCTGTTGGTCGAACAACATTGCCCAGAGCTGAAGGTGAACGAGTTCTCGAACCATTTTCAATCTTTTCAGCACCTGAAGCAATCTGTGAACATCACAAAAAATCGCAGCGTGAAATGAGCGCCACTGTCACCAACCAAATGGCTCATTGTCTGAAATCAAAGGTTAAAAATCGATAAAGCCTAGTTCCGCCTACACGCGTTTTAGTTTTTGCTTTCTACGTTTTTGAGTTCCGCCTACACGCGTTTTAGTTATTGCTTTCTACGTTTTTGACGAGGTGTTGTAGCCCCGGTATGCCCCATGCTCCTAACGAGAAAACGTTTCAGCTCAAAAAACGTTTTGTACGTAATATTTGAAGCAGTTTATAATTATTTCTCATGTAAATCCCGGCGTTTGCGCGAGGCACGTTATTTACGCTGAAATAAACAGACTGCTTTGAGTCTAGAAAGGGCGCATATTACGTTTGGTGACTGGATGAAAATCAGCGTGTAGCGGTAAACGCGGATGAAACACGGCGTGTAGCGGTATAACACGGATGAAACACAGCGTGTAACGGTAAAACAGGCATGAAACACAGCGTGCAGCGGTGAAACACAGGCGAAGTCGATTCGTCACTGCGCGTCTTCATGTCCTGGACCAGGCTGCGCCGACACCGGATGTCGCGCATAGTTGCTTAAATTTCGCTTCTTCACAACGTTCAACAAACTTTGAACTGGTGGTATTTTCCAAAATTCCTCTCAGCAGTAGACGAAGAAGTGTGACTTCGCAACTCGGTCGCCTTCTTTGGCATTTGTTTCGTATTTCGTTTGTTGTTCCTCTTTTTATATAACTGACATGTCATTTTTACGGTGGCAGTTGCTATTTACCGTTGTCAGGCACGAAAAGCTACATGGAGAGATACAGACAGTCTATCATGCGTGTTTCGAATACCTTTGGACCTGTCCCAACATTCGACGGCAAAACGCTGGACCACATTAACAAGGTAGGTAGGCTCGATGCAGCAGTAGCGGATACGGAAAATTTTGTTGAAGAATAATGTTCCAAGTCCAATTTTATATCTGTACCGTTACGACAATTAAGTGCATGGGTTTTTAAAATAAGAGTATGTGTATTGTTTAACGTCTTCACACCCACAAAAAACGGAGTAAAACATGGCACATGTGACGCTAACAAGGAACACACAGATAGATAACGTTTAGATAGCACGCATACACATAAATGGCGCCAACACGGTTTTGTGGTGCTGTTTACGTTTTGCTTCAACCAAGGCATTTCCGTGCGCTTACTTTGGTGTGTGATATTTACGTGAGCACTTACTATTCTTTTCATTTCGATTTTTATACCGAGTAGTTATTCTCGTAGAACTGGTTAAGTGGTACAGTTGATTGAGCACGCGCCACCAAAGCAGGCAGGCTGGGTTCGATTCCCGGTCCGGTAATATCAGAGACTTTAAAATCGGTACCTTCGGCTGGTCCAGCCTCGTGCTCGGCGTACGTCGTTGGGTGCAAGGGAACGGTTCATGCACGGTGCTGCATTGACTCGCCACCACTATAGCATTTAGTGCATAAGGAGCATCTTGGCCCATAGAGTCCTGCGCGGGGCGGGTTAACACGCGCGGGTTGCGGGTACTCGCATTTGCGGTGCGGGTGCGCAGTGGCGTAGCCAGCCCAAAAATTTGGGGGAGCCTAAACAATTTGGAGGGTCCAAAATGTTTGATTTCAGGCGAATAACACTATTTTACTTAGAAAAACGCCTCTCAAAGCACAAAATGACTATATTTTCTAAAAATTTTTTGGGGGGCATGGCCCCTTTGACCCCCCTGGCTATGCCTGTGCGGGTTGTATTTGGTGCGGGGCGGGCTCGGATTGAGAAGTTCTTTGTGCGGGTAACTGAGTGTTGAGCCAAAGCACGTATCAGCTCAAAAATTGCGAAACACGTGGATGTACAGTACTTGTTTGCCAGCATTGCGCTTAGGACAGTAGACTTGCAGCAATTAATACATTATGATGTAACCACCAATTGTTTCGAAACATTAGCTCTCAGACTCTTGCCATGTGGTGGGCAAGTGAACATTTTCCAATGCTACCGTCGTACTTGGTGAAGAGTAATTCAGTCTAGCAGCACTTCTAAATGGATAAAACAACGCTTGACGCACAGCTAGTCACAACTGAACTGAAACGTGTTTTTTATCACCCCAAATCTGTTGACTGCGAAAGATCAGATCTGTGGAAAGTTTTGGTTTGGTTGTCAATGAAAAAGACTGAGTAGCTTGATTTTGCTGCTTGTTAGACTTGTCTTCAGACGTTGAGTAGGGCAATTTTTCAACTTTTTTTACAGCTTCCAACAGCTTCTGAAATACTCAGAATTTATGTAGTACGATGAGCTGGTTACAGGAATTTTATATTGCAACTTTTTCCTTTTTCACATGCAACTTTTATCAAGTAGGCCTATTGCTTAAAATGTAAAAGTGTGATTTAAAAAACATGCTTGATAACTATTTCAGCATAGTTCTGTTCTCTTTGATAACCGATTCGAACTGAATAATGACCAAAAAGCAATTGTAGAAATGACCCGGCCAAACAAACATCAGTCCAGAACTGCAGGCCAAATTGTTAAATTGCCAAGCAACTTCATGCACTGTGGACCGAAGTTTTAGCATGCTACGCAAACTTTTGGCAAATGATCGCCATTTCTCGCCAGATAATGTTTGGAAATATTTAGCATTATATGTAAAGAAATCGCTTCGAGTAAATCACTTTCGTTTAAAATGCTTGTGCATAAATGCAACATTTTACTGCAACTTTTGTTAAAAATAAACGCGTATTTCTCAAGATTTTATTGCAACAAAAACTTGCCCTAGTTATGAGTTTTTAGTAGCTTTAGGACAGGTGCTGGTTTGAGACCGAAAAATTACGGGGGGGCGCGGGTTGGGATGGTCTGCGGGGCGAGTGCGGGTTGGATGTGTGCGGGTATCTTCGACGACGATGTCACCATAGTTATAAGTCACTTAAAACAACACCGATTTTTGTTTCGTGTTTCGCGGCACGTCTGGTCATCCAAAAATCTCGTCAATATAAAAATTTAGAGTTTTTTTGACACCAAAGCGTATAGGCAGTGGTATCAGCCAGCTGAAGTTGCATTATGTATTAAGGAGCTCGTTTCTTGTCATTGTCACTGTGTATAAATAATAATTGAAGTGAATTTCTCAAAAATCGATACGTTTTGGTAATGCTTGAATATTTTGAACGGTAGGAAACTGAAATACTGTAGCATGATAAAAAATCAGTGATTAGCGGTAAGCACTACAAATATTTTTAAAAGCTTGATTTTGTCCACAATGCAGGATGCGTAGAAAACAGTCCTCTGCGCTCGTAACGCAACATTTTACACCTTACAACTGTAAAACGTTTTGCTAACGAGGTAGATATTAGGGTCCCGAAACATCGCCACTGCGAAAGTTAGATGTGGAACTATGTGGATAAAAGAATTGAGCTTGTGTCACACTTCAATTTATGAACTAAATTCAAGCGCATAACATACATACAAAAGCAACAAAAATCTGTAAAGTTTTCAAGCTGGTCTTTCGAAAGCTGTCCCCTTTGGCACATTTGCGTATGATTTTTGTTTTGCCTGTATTTGAAAAACATTTGTCTTGCTGCAGAGCTTATTAAATGTGGCTCTAGTAGACTGTTTCATAAGCTTCTTAACAATGAAAGTGCGAAACTCGGTGGTGGGGGGGTGAGCGAGATGGTCGCCTCGTTTGCCTCCCCTAATATCCAGCCCTGCTAACAAAGGCCTGCAGTCTGCCCGATAAGAACGTGCTTTTAAGCAAATTAGCTAATCGATCTGCTTCAGCAAAACGGTCCGGATTGTTTTGCTTCACTGCAGGGCAACTTATCTTAACACTTTCTTTCCGCCTTAAGCATTTTCCATCCTCCACTTATAGGGAGTTCAACCGCTGGATCTGTCTGAAACAATGGCGCAACAAATTTTACATGCGAAACTATGTGTTGCCATCGGTTTTACAGCAATTCCAGAAATCGGACATCGCGATATAGGGCACATGATAATGAAAACAACGGGGTGAAACGTAAGCTTCCTGTGCCTAGTAGCAAGTTGTACACACTGCAGTTTTCTTGTAGAGAATCAACAAATATCAAACACTAATTGGCAGCCTGGAAGTAAGTTTGCCTGCTTTTGTGTGTCGTGGAGGGGGCAGAAGCAGTAGCCTAAGTAGAGGTTTGAGCAAGGGCGGAAACTTAGCTGAAGGGGGCCCACTAACCGACACCTAGAAAAAAGTTGAGAAATTATAGTAAATCCGGATGTGGATCGCTATGCTAAAACCCGAAAACACCCCGAAAAACAAAAACTTACTGAAAACCAAAATAATACAAAAACGGTTTTTTTAAGGCGTTTTAGGGACCCGATTTCGGGTCCCTAGAATCAGAGAAAATTATCATCGAGTCTCTAGAATCAGAGAAAATCGGGTCCCTAGAATCAGAGAAAATTATCATCGAGTCTCTAGAATCGGAAATCGGGTCCCTACATGTCCGTTCTGGGTACCTAACATTTTCCTTAAAAAAACTGACAAAAATATAGAAGTATAAGCTAAATGGGGCCCGTTTTTTACACATTCAGCTTGCTGGGGTGTGGGGCTGCTCGCGTCAATCACACCACTGGTCAGAAGGAATGTCTGCCCTGCATCTTTTCTATGCGCTGCAGGATTTTTCTTGTTCTTTGTCAGAGCTCGGAATACTTAAAGCGCTATGTAAGCACATAATTTGGCCGATGCAATCATTTCCGTACATGCAACTTTCAGGAAATCCACCGCGACGTCTGCACCAGCTCGAAAGACTTAGACGGCAGACGCCGTTGGCGCGACGACCGGCTAGCAGGTCTAGCCAAGCTGAAGAAAGGGATGGACGGAAAGCAAGCAACGCTGTGATAAAGCTCTTTCTGTCACTTGCAGAACAAATCACATAAGTCGATTTAATTTTTGCGCAATTTTCCGCCATCTCATCCACCACTGATTGTTGCTTCCCCGAGCGGCGAGAACAGCGCAGACCAGAGTGCATGGAGACTGAATTTGGAATTGACTCCGGGTGCTTCCAGAAACGATAATGGTTTGTGAACAGTTGTCTACTTTGAAAAGTACTATTTTCGTGGCAATGAACATGGAACCGCAAAACATTTGAAATTCAGGCAGACTGGCATATCCATTGTTTGGCATGTAACCAGTGGGGATAAAATTTAGCTGAAGTGGGCCCACTGGCAACTGTAGGGAGGCCACTAGCCAACACTCAGAAAAAAGTTAAGAAACGGTAATGAATCCGGATGTTGCGGATGTCTTTACTAGCAAAAAAAGCAACCCCTCCCGAAAAACGCAAAAACCAACAGCCTACTGAAAACCTAAAAGATGCTAAATACATATCAAAATGTCAGCTGAAGGGGGCCCATTTTTGACATTTATCTTGCCAGGTGCTCAGCTCGCCCCCCCCCCTTCCCCTGTCAGTTACGCCACTGCATACAACCTATCAGCTTTCATCTTTGGATCAGGGGTTCTCAACCTGGGGTACAAGTACCCCTAGGGGTACATTTCCAATCCGAAGGGGTACATTTAAGGTTAGCAATAGAAGGGAAAATATATTTAGATCTTGTATTTATTTCCAAATATTTGTACCTATATCAGTTAATGTTATGTTAAAAAATCATTATATGCTTTGGTCGTGATAAAATGTTTGGGAAAAAGCCGATCTAGGTCGTAGGAAGAAAATTTAGGGGTACATGCTCGTCTGTCGAAATGCTGAAGGAGCATAGGGTCAGAGAAAGGTTGGGAAACCCCGTTTTAGATTGTCTTCCCCCGTCAGAGATTTTCTCGGAATTTTCTTGTGGTCCCACCGTCCATTCTTCAATCGTCTTTTTCTGTGTGACTGTGACGTCATACACGAAGAGGCATATAAGGCAATTTTCTTGGCAAGCCTTAGAGAGCTGAGCCGCACAGTTGCAATGCGTGATGGTGTAATGACAGATTAAACCATGTTGTTTTCGTGAACTGTTCTCTGCAATTCAAATTGGCAATTGTGTTATATTCATGATTCTGCAATAAAAGTTTATACATAAATGTGAAAGGTTCCAGCGTTGAATTATTTTCAATTGCAGTTTTTAAGAAATATTGAATTTTTGGCACTGTCTAGAACAGGGGTGGGGAACCTATTTATTATCACGGGCCACATAAATTGTGCATTATCGCTGGCGGGCCGCAAAATCCATCAATTTCGTCCTCCTAAGATTCTACCTTAATCTAACTATGAGGAAGGGTGACTTCTCTTGACTTACTGTCTATCAGGGGCGCAATTTGGTGGGAAACACGGGGGACCTGTCCCCCCACTTTTTTCTCTTTAGCTTTTGTATTTGGATAGGTTTCAAAAATAAAAGTGACGCCTGTCACGTTTTGTGTGAAGAATTTTTCATGTTAGATGGTAAGCTAGACATAGCCAAGTTGATGTTGAAACAGAGTTTGGTGTGGTATCACTGATTCTGTTAGTTTATAAATTTTAGCTTCGGTAACATAATTTTAGCATTTTTCAAGTTTCTAGTGACCGTGAAAGATGATTAACTGCTTTTGTCCGACATTTTACCCTGTGTGGTATACTGTTAGAAAGGTTATTTTCTTGTAACAGTGAGAGTATTACAGCTGCACATGTGAGAGACCACA
>JGI24158J21664_10012123_pt1 | contig 11441 bp, 9 predicted proteins | sample Ectturendosymbi3_FD_21664 | JGI IMG/M metagenome (IMG submission 21664)
TCGGGCCAGAATCGGGTTTTTATTTCACTTGTCGGGTTCGGGTCGGGTTTCGGACAACAGGGATCGGGTTCGGATCGGGTCGGGTTGAAAAATTACGGCCCGATTCCAACTCTGCGCTGGTGTAGGACGCAGTCACAATTCGCAAGGCGTCGTTGATGGCGGGGTCGATGAGACGGGTATGAGCACTGCGGCACCAAACAGGCGCGCAGTACTCTGTGGTTGAGTGCGCCAAGGGTAGGGGGCGCCAAAAAGTCCTAACAATGTCTCAAGTACTTTCTTCAACAGCAGATTTGCTGCAGAAAGACCTCAGGTTCGAACATGGGGGCACCAAACTTGTTTCTTGCCCCATGCGCCATCTAACCTCGTTACCTACCTGCGTGTGATCTAAGACTGATACCCTCACGATCGCGACAAGAACTTCGCAACCAATTGTTACGTCAGCGCATTATACGGTACTTGTAAAGGCGTCAGATTGCGCAGAATACTTAGTAACGAACTGATTGAAGATACCCTGGCCTCTGTCACTCCGTGCATGTGTGCTTTTTGAAAAAAGTCAGCTACGAAAAATTTTGTGACGCCGCATTTTTTGCAAAATAGTAGCCTACAGCAACCCCAGCCAAACGTAAAGCTAACACAGTGTGAACAATGTATGCTGTTTCTGTCACATGGGCATATGTCTACTGGCTGCAAACTTTGTGCGGGTGTGACAACAAAATTTAGTGTTGACGTTTCTAGAGGGTATACAAACTCTCTTTCTCAGAAGATAGGCAAGAAACAAAATCAAAGCGTACACACACACTGCATTTCTGAAAATTTTCAGAGTGGTACACGTACAAAAGGATAAAGAATACCTCAGAAATACCAACATTTTGAATGATCTCCCAAGTTTTGACAATTCCAGCATATTTGTGGTTTAAATACAAGTCATTTACCGTAAGAGTCAATTTTTTGAACCAAGTTTTTAGTGGAAACTAGGCTACAATACAAGTCTTGAGAGCCATTGATGGCTTTCTAGGATATCTGGTTCAAACGTTAAAAAAACAAAATTCGGGTAAATAATCTTTTTGCTTTTTTTAACCACAAATTTTCTTGAAGTAGTGCTATACTCTGTGTATGTAGAAAACACAAGGCTTTATCTTAACACAATTGTACTACATCAAGTATATAATTGATAGAAAGAAATTTTGTTGCATTGTTGATGTCTACTAGCTGGCAATAACATGCGATACGATTCTTTATGTTCCTAGGTGGCAATATCAACACTGCTGAAAAGCTTCTTTAATTGTTGCACAAGTTTAAGCCATCATAAATTACATCTGAGCGTTTGGAGTCAGTAAAAGAAATGGCATCTGGCTATCACACAACTGGTTCTCAAGCATCATCAGGTAAACAGTTTTATGGCTGTGTTTGAATGTTATTCTATGGATATTTGTCAAAATTGTAATTAAAAGTTTTCCGAAGGTGAATTTAAGTATGTTTAATAGTTCTTCAATAAGATGTTTTTTTTCTTTGTTTCCTCTAACTGCCGCAATACTTAGATCAGGGGTCGGCAACCTTTCCCTAGTCGCCGGCCAAAATCAAACTCTGCAAGATATGGCGGGCCGTACTGAGTTTCCACCACCAATTTTGTTCATTTTGCTGCTTATGATGTTGATAAAACACGGGAATTCACAGACTTTTTTGATCAGATTAACTCGTGATTTTCACAGTTGATATCGAAGCACAAAATATGAAACACAGTACATCTATAGCACAGTGCGGTTTCTCATAAGCAGTTCCTCATAAGTATGCAATACAAAAAGTTGCAAGGAGGGAGGATTCATAAAATATAGTCTATACCTTGGCGGGCCATGCAGTTGCATTTTGTAAAAGGGCTGCGGGCCGGATGATTTTGCTTGGTGGGCCGGATCCGTCCCGCGGGCCGTAGGTTGCCGACCCACCCCTGACTTAGATGCTGGGGTTATTCAACAATGTTGGGAAGTGAAGTCCAAATCCGGATACAAGTCCTTATTCCCTAAAATCTTGGACTTGATTCCATCCAGATTGACTTTGGCTTGATACCTGCTGACTTTGTTAGCAAACTTTGTTGAAAAGGGGTATCCAGATTGGCGAAAATTTGACTTTGGGATATTGAAGTGTTAAAACTTTAAGTCCCACCACTCTAACTACTTGACGGATGTAAATCCACGAGTATTGGTTGGAAGTTAATATTTTAGCAATGTGTCTAAGTATCGTGATATGTATACAGTTTTTCTGTAAATCTGTTAATTGTCTTTCCTGCTATGCCCGAAAAATTTCCCACCAGAGTCATTAGCCAGCAATGTTCGTGATATTACAGTATGAACCGAATTTATGGTTTGTCTCATAAAAAATCGACAAAGTGTACACAAAACGTCGTATCTCACCCACCAAAATAAAAATAATCAGTCACTGTGGGTTGCTGTTGCAACAGCACGGTTTTGCTTAGTTTTCATGGCAGGAGAATTTTTAGCCTTAAACGTCATACCAACAGTTTTGCTGCTGTTGAAAACATTTCCATGCGATTCTGCATAATCCTGACACACAGATAAAAGTTCTCTTCGCAACATTTCCGAAAATGAGAACTTTTCAGTTTTAATCAAGATGCAGATCGAACGATCAGGACAGAGTAAAAATTAGTATCCTCATACAAACACCTGGTTCCCTACTCAACTAGTGTAGTCATGGCTTTAGTGTGACAAATGCATAGGCTACTACAGTAGTAATCCTGCCTAATTTTTGTCTTGTTTAGCAAATTCGTTCTAGCTCTATTCCTCTGGCATGTGTTTGAATTTCTATCACAAATGAAGGTCCCCAGCTTGAGGAATAGCATGTCAAGGGTGAGGGGATCTTTGAATGCTACCATTTGGGGCAAAACACATCAGGTGTCTTGTGTAATTGGCGCATAACGGATCAGGTGTGTTTCTGGTAAAACGGCTTTTCATGGCATCCATGAGTTGTATGAAAGTTTTTAGAAGCACCTTTAAGGCTATATGAGCTTTCAGGGCTTGCACTGGTTGCAAAAGTTAGGGTCTTGTAAAGCATCATTTAGAGCCAAAGTGGTCTGGTAGGAAGGTGCGTTCAACACTTGACTAGCACTCATACAACACATTACTAAACCTTTTTTCCAAGACGTGGTACTGGGATCAACCCAGAAAGACACTAAAACGTGAAACAGTCCTTACTCTAAATTTAGTTAAAAACTATCACGTTTCGAAACGAAAATGCAGCTAAAAAATATTCCTTAAAGAAATGTACTACGTCCCGCTTTGCCTCTAACAAAAATAATCAAAAGGTGGTAGAAGAACAAGAGGTTTGACGAGGCACTAACCGTTATGTCAAGATTTCTCTATTCAGTTTGAAAGTTTCAGTAATTTGCACGGTTCAACAGTACCCTAATGTTGTAAATGTTGTAAAGAGTCCTGTCTAAGAAAAAATAGTGCACGAATTTTCGATCAGATAGCCTTGTCTCAAGATAAATCTTGTAAGGAGATAATTTACCAGAAGAACAAAGAAAAATTCCAACAAGGCTTCTTAAAAATGATTAGAATATAAAATTTCTTCTTTATTCTTTGCAGTGGCGTGCAGAGGTCTAGTGATGCCCGGGGCGACTGCTTGCTTGGATGCCCCCACCAAATTCTAGTATTGAGCAGTGTCATTTTTAAGAAGCCAACGTTTTGGCGAAGTTTGTTGACACAACATGCATATTCAGGGGCGCCGGAGCAGTGGCAGCGAAGCAGTCTCGTCGCCACGGGGTTAGCCCCCCAAACAAAGCGCCAAGACCCATCAAATTGAATTATGAAGTACTATGAATCGGTGGAGTGTTTATCAAATTCCAGAACTCAAGCCACCCTGAACAGACGTAAAGCCCCCCTAATGAAGGCGACGCTTCTGTAGGGAAGGGGGAGCACGAAAACAGTTAAGGGCAATGGAAACTTCTAAAAAAGATCGTTACCAATTACGTTTGTTTCTGTTCACCAGCAATGTTGACCTCGAAAATAATAACAGGAATTATAAAAATCATTCTGAATTTTCTGAGTGCCGGAATAGCTGCAATGAATTTGTTTCATGTCGATCTTCATAAACCATGAAATCACCTATGATACTGTTATGAAAAGCAATGGTGTTGGAGGGGTTGTAAGCGCACCCCCAAAAGTTTTGATTTGTTGAAAATCTGGGCAAAAGCCCTGAAAATCCGGGTAAAAGTAGAGCCCAACATTGTCTGACTTCAAAAAATGGCGCCCAAGGTTTGCATAAAAACACATGAGGACCTTTTCTGGAGGTTACACCAAAAAGAGGTCGTCATGATCTTTGTGGGAGAAAATTGGTAGGCAAAACTTGACCAAAAAATCTGTTGGGTAAGTTTGGGGAAATTCGGGCAAAATCTTTTGCACCCCCAAAATTTGCCTGCACCTACACGTATGATGAAAAGGCACCTCCGCCCCCGTTGCACCTCGTTTGAAAGGGCAGAGGGAGAAATGCCCTCGCCATGCCTCCACTCTCCGGTGTCCCTCTGCATATTATTCTACACGCACTCTCTTTACTTGTTCTAAGCTACAATGTGTCACTGCAATGAACATAAATTATCAGCTGTCTCCTAAGACAGAGCAGTTCATGACTGCAAAAATCTCTTTACTTTTTCTTTAAAGAATGTACTATGAAGTAAAAAATAAAATAAGCAGCACACTTGTACAGTTAATTGTACATTTTTTAATGAAACAAAACCAACAGCAACAAAATTTGGACTTGAAAACAGAAAAGAATAATTCGAACAATACGAGTAAATTCTACTGCCTATCTTCTTCAGTTCTGTAAAATCGATATATTATAATCAAATTTTCTGCTTTCTCTGCATAGCTGCTTCTGATGTTAGACCTTACCAAACCATATGTTGAAAAAATGCACTAGCCTATACAATTTCTGAACTAGCAGGCATGTACATAAACTTTACGTGAGTGAATTGACCAACAACACTTTGCGAAAACAAAGATGGGGTACATTTTTTTACCCTCAAATTTGAATGCCATGATAGGTATAACAAGTTATTGTTGTGTAATTCTGAAAGTGGTGGAATTGCATGATGCAATGAAAACAATTCAGAATGAGGTTTTTGTGTTGTTTTTTTTGAAGAACAAAAACCTGTTTCTTTTCAAGAAAACAAAAAAATTCGGATTAAAAAAACAGGCGGGTTGTTTTTTTAAAAAAACGGGTTTTTCTCAACCCTGATTGTCTTTCAATTCTTTGTGTGATTTTCCCTTGATCACACGATCTGGAACATGTCATGTAATTATCAGATTGATGACGCTGAGAATCACTGGCATTTGAATACGTAAAAATTAGTGGTGAGAACAAAACAAGTTTCCAGAAACAAAATCCATGCAGCATTTATTGGTAGACGTACAATAGAAAAACTAATCCAATTGCAACATTTAACGTTTTGTAATTTCACTCTTTGGATGTCCCCCTGCCTTGAATGCCCGGGGCTGGCGCCCCGTTCGCCCCCCGTCTGCACGCCACTGATTCTTTGAAAGTTTCTGCATATGTCAAAATTGGTATGCAATGTTGTGGAATTTTCGGGGGAGCAAATGCCTCAAATGTACCCCCCTGGTTGCACGCCTGGTTGTGACATTGTTGGGACTTTTCCGCGCTTCTCGTAGTCATTCGGCGCCAGGGCAATTGTTCCCCCTTTCTCCCCTACTTACGCCGCTGGTTATATCTCTCTTCCACAACGATAGCTTTTCATTGAAGGCCGCAATTTTGTTTGATACGTCAAGCATAGTTTTGTACGGCCCTTGCATAGAAACATGCAGTTTATTCACTTCAGCAAAGATATCACACAAGTAAGCCAGTTTGAATGAAACTTCGTTCTGAGCTAAGCAGTGAGCAAGTTGATTATTTTCTTGTTGCAAAACACTTGAATTTCGTCCACCAGTTCGTGGACCCCTAAGGATTTTCGCAGCGAAAGCCACGTGGATGAACAATAAAACCGCAAACTTTCATGCTCAGCATTCATCTACGTACAAAGTTTTTCAAAAACTCTTGACCTCAGTTGCCATGTTTCAATGAAGTTAACAACTTTGTTGACGACTTCAACTGTGTCGTCAAGTTCAGGACTCAGTTATGGAGCAAATCACGCCTCGCGGTCAATCATGCAGTGGGTCCACTTTGCCAGCCATGGCTACACGTTGAGCTAAACTTCACAAGCCACAGCAGCTGCCACATATAGCGTTGACATAATCTGTGAATATGTTGATACATGAACGTCAGAAGGATTTTTGCCAGGGGGGCCACTAGGGGATTTTTCCAGGAGGGGCCAAAAGTGGTGAAATTTGTTTTTTCTCACTCGAAACTTAAGAAAACAACCTTTTTTTGTTGAAATTTTCAAAATCCAGGGGGAGCCTTTCTCTCCCATTCCGACCCCCATGTGCTGATACCTTTTCTTCAATTGACGTTGTTTGTTGAAATGAAATTGTCAATTGTAATGAAAACCAATTTCGCTGCATTCAAGTTCAATGAGTTTGCAAATTTGCAGCTCTTCTAATATTTGTTTAGTGAAGTTAACAACCGAACATAACAAATCAGGTGTGCATCTTGGCTGCCACCTGTTGCCTCATCTAACTGCAGACTAAATTCTCGATGCTTTATTTGATCAATCAATTGGTCGTGGATGTCTTTCCCCCTGGGTTTCTCTTTTCGCTGAGACATTTCGGCCATTTGTCCGAAATATCTTAAAAGGTTGGTCATTTTTTCTTTTTCGGATGTTGTTTTCATGACTGAAAAAGGCACGACCGAATTAGCTTAACTTTTTTCGGCCTTTTCAATAAAAATTCGGTCAGTGATCGAAAAACCCCGCGCTTCCGCCATGTCACCAATCCTGCGACACATGGTATCATTTGATAGCGGTACTAAGTTTAACTGTTGGGCAGCTCCTATCATCGCGCTTGCAAGATCGATTGCAGCAGGCAGCAGTAGTTTCTCAGCAGTGGTGTGGGGTTTTTGAGACTTAACAACTCCGTGCACAGAAATTGCGCACGCGCAACTTGACAGGATGCTAATAAAGCCTTTCTTGGGAGTTCCGTGAATTGTGGAATGGTGGACACTTGCCTCTTTAGACCATTTACTTTCCGAGAGATGAAACTCCCTGGGCTATTCACAAATACGGATGCACGATGATGTTAAATGACGTTTAAGCTTATTTGGTAGCATGCTTTCAGTGGCCAATACCTAGCTGCAAATAACACACTGAGGTTTTGCCTCTCCGTTGTGCAAGATAAATGCGAACACAAAATCTGATCTGTCGTTAGGCAGTCATGTTCAATCGAGGATTTACGCTGAAGTTGCAACATTAGCTTCCTATTTACATCCATTTTTTAACTGATTGCTGCAGCCTTCATTGCTCTGATGTCAAAGCAAATTAAAATTATGTTGTGCGTTTATTACCAACTAATAACTAAAGTTACGTAATCATGAGACAGTAAATAGGTTATCTATTATCAACATGATTGCATTTGAACAATAACTGTCATTTGGGGTAAAGTTATAAAACTGCACTGACCACGTTTGTGTAACACCCTTGGAAAATTGAAATGACGCACAGTTTCAGAACCATGGGTCCATGGTTTGTACTTTTCAACATTTTTCGAGTGGTTTGTAACGAACTTTCAAATTTTAAGTTGAATACTAGTCCATAAGAGTGGCGGCTCGTATATAGGGACTGCGAAACTGCAGCACCCCTATTTTCACGGTAAATTTCGTTTTTATGTCAGTTCTTATTGTTTTACTTTGATATCTAAATTTGCATTAAAGAAGAGTTGACAATGTGTCCTTCCCAAAACTTTATCCACAAAGCGAATTATTAGACATCTATTTGGTTTTGTATGGAAGCACGGTCCTGTGTGCCTTGTTCTTCATGAGTTGCGAGGCGATGGAATTTGCCGAGACGGGGCACAGGCGAGAGGAGCGTCCTGACATGCCACTGAGTTTGTTGATGTTGCTCCACGCCTTGCGGTTAAAGTGCGAGAAGTCGATGGAATTGACTACTTTCTCCCATTGCTCCTGCTTTTTCTGTTCTAGCCGAGAAAGTAAGGACGAAACGGGTTTGTCAGTGTCAGTCCCCACTTGGGCTCGGATGAAGGAGCGATAGAGGGTCTCGCACTCTTTGTCACAGCATGGCACATAGTTCTTGTGACGACCACGTGGGATACATTTTTTGGTCACGAATAGCAGGCACTCGCAAAAATTCTGGTATGGCCTCTCAATATTTGATGCGTCCGGAGGTGGCAATCTCTCGACGGATTCACCTGTGAGAAGCCAAAAGCGCTTCCACTCAGCCCTACGAAAGTTCCAACGCTTCACCGGACCGCTGTGGGCAGGAACCTTGAGTCTTGGTGGCGTTATGAGGGAGGGCCGATGTTGTGACCGCGGGAACTTTCCTAGAACACGTGTGTCCGGCAGTTGGCTGTTCTGGCTGAAACTCGCGAAGGCCAAGTCCAGATTGGTGCCGACGTTCCATCGGTGAGAAGAGAAACTGGCCTTTTCCTTTGGGTCATACAGCAGTCCAAGGTTGTTGGATGTTGCCCAAGAGTTCAAGTTCTCACCGTCAGGAGATGTTTTGTTGTAACCCCAGTTGACACGTGGCAGTTGAAGTCACCAACATACAGGCTGGGGTGTGAGAACGTAGGGGTGGCTGTTGATGTGAATCGCGAGCGTGTAGGTTTGTAGACGTTAATGATCTTATATCCTGCAACGTCTACGTACAAACATTCAGTCTCTGATTGTTCTGGAGACTGATCGACAAACGACCATTGCAACCGCCCATTGACAAACGTGGCAAGGCCGTGCTTCCTGCTCAGGACTGACCCAGCTAGGGAGAGGTTGGGAGTCACTAGCTTATCTGCAGTTGTGCGGTGGGTTTCCCGTAAGACGATGATGAAAGCATTGTTCTTATAGGCTACCTGCTCAATAACCGAGATCTTGTTTGCAGTGAGCCCCTCTGGGTCGTGGGTCATCTTCGGCAGCAGAATGCTGCCGCGCCCTGAGAAGGGCGTATTCTGACCCATCCCCCACTGAACACATTCAGCACGGATAGCAGTGGTTGCTCTCGAAACGACAAATTTAGTAAACATTGCAACAAATGCCACAATGGTGATGGCCACGTGAAGGTATCTGTCTTCCTCCCCAACAGTATCATGTTGCAGCTGCATAAAAAATGTATGGCTGTAATGTGACTTACAGTGAATAGTATACTTGTTTCCACCGCAATGCTTCTATAATGAAAATGAATAAAATTCATGTTTTACAAAAGACGAGTAGGGTTGAAAATAAATGCATTGAAATATTATGGCATCTAGTTTCCAGCAATGATGGTAATTAATTTGGACAAGGATGAATATATATAATACGATGGTTTTTGTGTGCTTGAAGAATTAGACGACAGTATTTGCATTTCATTTGTTTTGTTGTATTGTTCAACAATTAGCAGAGATTGTAACTTCCGGTCATTGTTGCTTGAGGAATGGAGAAAGTAGTGTTTGATAATATCAATTTGCTTTAGTTGTCACAGAATTAAGATTTGTTGATGTTCTACAACTTTTTTGAGTTATTTTATTCAGTTTCATGCCAAGTTTCGCTACTATTCAGCAGCAATACTTTGTAGGGTAGATTAGGGACCTTTGGGCCAAAATTTACCTTTTGTTCGATAAAATCCCTTCTGCTTGCCGCAAGTGGCTCAAAGTTGGTTTCCGAAAAGTGCAGAGTCCCCATTATTTCAGCACCAACAAAGAACCAAAATATATTATAATGTCTGAATGATTGCACTTTTAAAATTGTTGAAAAAGTGGCCCAAAGGTCCCTACCCTAAGGGACCAATGGCCCATGGCTAGGGGACCTTTGGATCACGTTGTTTTATCAGTGAATTTCATGACAATAATTACAGAGGACAAAAATTTTGTTTATTTACAATGAGAAATGAAACTTTTTCTCAATTGCCATAAAAAATGATAGTTTGCATTTCTGCAATAAAGAACATGATATGCAGTGGAAATGCAAGTTTTCTTCATAACACTTATTTGTTTAGACTGAAATCCAGGTACGATATATTCGTAGACCGGCTGTCAAAGTGTTGAGTAAAATGAAACAAAATTTTTCAGTTTATTTCCACTTAAACAAGCAATTGATTTTGCACAAGACACAATAGAATTCCAGAATTTAATAATGAATTTGTGAAGTAACAATGCTAGCTTTAATAACAATGGTATAATGAAAAATAGTGAATATTAAGACCTCTGTATTACACAAAATTTGTAGTTTTTGCACAAATTTGTCAAATTTTTTCTCTATGAAAACATTGAGAACCATGCATGAATTTTGTATGGTAAACTTGCCATACCATAATGAATATGTGAAAATTTTTTCAACGCAAATTTTCACTGCGGTCATGGGTAACCGAGGCGACAAATGTACCCCACATTTCTAGTTTTTTCATTTCGTGCCAGTTTGCTCAAGATATCTCGCAAACCTTTTGATATTTTGCAATAAAATTTTCTAAGGTCAGAGATAATTTTATTAGCAACAATTCTTCTAAATATGAGCGGAAAATATCAAGAAATAAAACCGTGGCGAGGTTTGAAATTTTTCGAAAATTTGTAGTGAGATCTAGAAACAGTCAACTTTGGGTGTCCGTGACCCTTGACCTTTGAAAGTCACAATGTAAATAACGTCATTTTTTCAATATTTGGCAAAGTTACTAGCATCCCTAAAATATTGGGGTTGTTCACTCATGTAGTTTGGCGGTAATAAGGCTTTAAACATGGCCAAATATGAACAATTTGCTCCCCCTCGGCTAAACACCCCCAACTAAAAAGCTTTATAATCATGCCATTTCTTGACAGATTTCATTCACGTTTTGCAGATGTTCATCATCTGGGATAATGACAATTTGAGTAAAATTTCAGGAAAATTGGAGAGGGTGACCTGGCAACTTCCTGAGAATTGACACGGAATGGCCCAATTATATTTCACCGTTGAAAAATTAGCTTATCCATTAGCCACACACCACAGACGTCACACCTATCTGCTTTGTCGCCATATCTTTTCTGGATACATTCAGATCCAAGGTTTCTGTTTTTTAGTGTCACGTATATATCTCCATGGAGTTGTCTGTGGAATACTGTAATCAAGATCAGCCTCACGAATGCTATTAATATATTTAAACACCTCTTAAACGGCTTTTCTCAAAGTGGTTTCATTTAACCTTCTGCTAACGTTCTCACATTTTTCTAATGTGACCATATTAATGAGAGTGCTTTGCACCTGGTCTGCTTCTGCAAAGCGCATGAGACAAAGAAGAAAACGTAAGGAATGGATTATTATGGAACCTTTTTACAATATTATAAAATGGGCAATCATACAAAGGACCTTTGGTC
>JGI24158J21664_10012124_pt1 | contig 11440 bp, 6 predicted proteins | sample Ectturendosymbi3_FD_21664 | JGI IMG/M metagenome (IMG submission 21664)
AATTGACCAGACATTAGGCCAACAATTTCCTGGCGTAACTGAACCACCTGGAAAAATGATGTGTTGGGGATAAAATATATATTCTGTCAATGTAGTCTTTGAAACCCAATGCGCTCACTAAGCAGACAAGCAAATCATTTAGATTTCAACAAGCCATTTGGTTACTTGTTAGTATGATGCAATTTATCTGCTTGAAGCAGCTTCGCTGCGTCATAATAGAAACTCCAATGGTAGTAGCAATGGTATATTTATGCATCCAAATAATTAATGGCAGCTAGTAGTGCCTGGCTGTCCTTGTGCTGCCCAATATAAAGCGTCAGAAAGAAGGTAAAGAATTTTTTGATGAAGAAGGTGTGAAAGTTTTCATCTCTAAAAACTGTTGGAACAAGTATATGGTAAGGAATTTGTTACCTGCTTAACCTGCCTAAGGGTTTTTAAAATCCTGCTAAGCATTGAGATAACTGCAACATTGATAATTTTACAGCTAACAGTGAGAAAAACTTGCTAGATTTAGCAGCAAATCAGCTGAAATGGCAACATGTCGCCAAGTCTAGTTGCAGTAGGCTACTTGTTATGCTTGAATCATGTTGGTTGCATCACAATAAAAAACTCGAAATGATTGAACAGTTTGTACTTGGCCCTGGTGTTGCCCATTTCAAAGCGTCGTCAAGAAGACAAAGCATTTTTTTGATGAACAAGGAGGAAAAGTTAGATTATCACCAAAAACTGTTCATACAATTTTTTTATCAGGAATTTATTACCTGCTAAACCGCCTAAACTGTTCTCAAAATCCTGCTTAAAAACCTGTTAGCTGCTACATTGAAAAATTTCCAGATAACAGTGAGAAAAACCTGCTAGATCAAGCAGAAAAACAGCTAAAATGGCAACACTGTCCTGCTTTTACTTTTAGGATTTTGACAGGGTTGGCGGCAGGGTTTGATGTCCAAAAAAAGCCAAAGGTGTTCAAAAAAAGCCAGAATTTCAAAATCTGGCTTCAAAAAATCCCAAATTGGCAACCCTGGTTGGCGGTCTTGGTTTGCTTTTGACGTCTTTTGCGTCGCACTGTTATTTCTTGCGTCACATCTCTTTTGGTTTTGAATTGCTAAGTGTTGCTTTATTTTTTGACTGAAGATGGAATAAGAATAATCCGAAACGTCTCAAAATAAAACATGTATANTTTTTTGAAGGCTTTTTTAGTGTTGATGAAACTTTTGTACCTTTTTCAGGTTTTCTTGAGGAAACAGGTTTATTATACTAAAAAATGTGTAGTAGAAGGAACGTTTCAAAATTGAATGTTTCACAAAACAGCGATACTTTTCAGCATCCCGATTCGGATCTGAGCGTCTTGGACGAATCGGAAGATGAATTTAATCCCCAAGATTTTCCGGCGCAAATGTCGGACGTTTCGGATGACGACGTGAATCCAAGTACCACCCAATCTGCAGGGTGGACAACTGCTGACAGACAGCCTGCAGTGAATGTTTTCACGGGCACGCAAGGTCCTACTGCTGCTGCTCATGTAAGCAACTTGGAAAGCCCTCTTGACTATTTTCTTTTGTTTTTCACCGCCGATGTCCTTAGAAAGCTGGTGTTAGAAACAAACAGGTATGCTGCCCAAGCCATGGCAGCAAATCTTCCGATACCATCTGCGCCTTCCAAACAGACACCATGGACTGACGTGAATGAAGAAGAGTTGAAGGAATTCTTTGGCCTGGTCATGATGATGGGCGTTGTTAAAAAAAATGGCGGGCTTTCATCGTACTGGAGTCGGGACGAGCGGCTAGTCACACCTTTTTTCCCGTCTGTTATGGCCAGGCATCGTTTTCAGCAGATTTCAACCTACCTACATTTCAACAACAACGCCGAACTTCAGGAGAAGACAGAGGACAAGCTGTACAAAATCCGGCCGGTTTACAGTTTAATTGTTGAACGCTGGCGCTCAATGTACAACTTGGGGTAAAGCAATTTCAATTGAAGAGGGGATGATGAAGTGGAGGGGACGTTCAGCTTTTAGAGTTTATCAAAAAGATATTCTCACCAAGTACGGCATCAAGTCATACATGTTAGCTGACGTGAAAACCAAATACTGCTGGAACATCGACATATATCACGGCGTTTCTAAAACTCCGAAAGAAACTGTGACCGCCCTGCTCACGCCAAAGTGCATGTCAATGTGGCATTCACTTTACATGGACAATTTCTGGAACAGCGTTGCTTTGAGTGAATTTTTGTTGGAGAAAAAAGTTCACATCGTCGGCACTCTTCGCGGACACCGAGAAAACAAGCACTTGTCCGGTGTTTATCAAATGATATCATACAACCCTTTCACGCGTGAAACATTGAAGTGGACTACAAATATTTTTTACTGCTTCATGGAAATAAGTGCCCACAACGCTTTCGTCTTGTACAGAGCGAAGAGCATTCAGAGGAAGTTTGACACCTACAAATTCCTGCTTGAGCTAGCTGGTCAGCTCTGTCGTCCGCAGTTCGAAGCTGAGTCTTCTGATGATGACGATGACGATGACCTGCAACCTCCCCCTTCCAAGAAAGCTAAAGGCGACCCTGCAGACAGACTACGTGGTGGGCACAAGCGTCATCGTCTGGAGCTTTTCCCGGCACGTGGGGTGAGAAAGCATGCGCAAAAACCATGCAGCGTATGCAAGAAAAATGGAATAAGAAAAGACACGACGTATTATTGCATTCACTGTGATGTGGCACTGTGTGTGGTTCCTTGTTTCAACAAGTACCACACGCAGGAGAATTATTGAAAACTGAAAATAAATTTTTTGTTCGATCTGTTGCTCGTGATTGCTTGCCTTTCAAATAAAATGTGGTTTAGGCAGCCACCAGCAAATAGCGAAAAGTGGCAAAAACTGCCTCCAGTTTTCACAGTAGGCTACTGTGCGCAGTAGGTCGACAAAGAAATACACAGAAATTGCGCTTACAAAAACAGTACCTTTATGTGAACACTAGTTTCTTTACGTATTCAAATGGCAGTAGTTCTCACATTTTTCAATACCAGGGACCTATACTTTAGGTTTGCAGCGCACGCCCAATCAAACTGACAGTGACTTAACTTTTTCCAGATCGTGCGATCAAGGGTAAATCACAAGGGTTGAGAGGTAATTATGGGCATTTAATTGATTTTCTCGGCCAAATTTCATAACTCTTCTGTTTATTTCAACTTGCTTGATATCGCTGACTTTTTGATGAATCACTAGTTTCCGGTTTCGTTTATTAAGGTGGCAACCCTGGTATGTAAATGCAGTACAGCCGCACACCTGTGCTTGCAGTATGTGCATCATTTCGCGATTCATCATTAATTGGCAGTTCAGCAGGATTGATCATAACGGCTCACACAAACCCGCATCTTTTCTGTATCCCCAGTAGCTGCACATATATAACAGCCATATAATAAAAAACGAAAGTTTCCTTGTGTATCTTGTGCGCATTCTCAATTCTTGTGTAATTAAGTAAGTTTCAAACTGTCAACCCTGGGTGTCCGTTTTTTCGCCATCCCAGCGGCATACCTTTTCTGCTCGACTGCTATTCGACGAGACATCCGCGCAGCCTAATGTTTTTGCAGTTGTGAACTGCCTGTCGTCGCGTTGACTGTGTTTTACCCAGGGATGCAGTGCTAGCACAAAAGGTTCGGGAACGCACCCAAATATAGCCATGTTAAAACAGCTTTAAACTCATTTTATAGCAGAACTTGAAAAAGGTGTGGGAACGCCGTTCCCGCCCTACAAGGCCCCTGGTTTTTCCCCACTGCTTTAATGCACAGCCTTATATTTTTGCAGTTGCGAATTGAGCTGACGTACCACTGAGTATGTTCTACTTCCCTGTTTTATCGCGTTGTCGGATATTTTAACTGCTTTGTCTTAGCGTTAGTGCTATGTTTTGCACCGGTCTCCTAACATGGAGCACTTATAGTTTTAGTTTAATACAGTGACACATTATACAAAACCGAGTGAGGAGAGGGCATGTATAATAATATGCATGTTTTGTCAACAAACTTCGCCAAAATGTTGGTTTGCAAACGTGAATATGACGTCATTTTGTGACGTCACAAACAGCGTATGTCCAGTAACAATGGTCGCCATACACCACTGCTCAATGCCAGAATTTGTAAGGGGAATAGAATCAAGCAGTCGCCCCGGCATCACCAGACCTTTTCGTCTTGATAGTGTTTAAGCTCCGGCACAATGATTGCAATTAACTCATTAACCGAAGCAGTTTCCCTCAGTCAAAAGGTGTGTTAAGTACAGGCGCGCAACCAGAGGGGAGGCAAATAACTACCCTGAAATTACAAAATATTGCACAGCAATTTTGACATTTGCAGAAACCTTCAAAGAATAAAGGCGAATTTATTCTAATCATGAAAATCCTTATATTCTAATTCTGGAAATCTTCAAAAATGCAGTGTGTGTCTACTCTTTGATTTTGTTTCTTGCCTGTCTTCTGAAAAAGAGAGTAAAAGCATATTCTTATCACACAAGTGGAGCAATGTTTGTAGCCAGGAGACTATGCCTGCTGACAGAAACAGCATACTATATTCAAATTGTGTTAGCTTTACATTTTCCTGGGGATACTGTAGGCCAGAGTAGCCCAACTACAATCCGCGGGCCGCATGTGGCCTGTTACAGCGTTTTCAGTGGCCCGCTGAAGCATTCAGAAAAAAACTTTTAAATCTGAAATGTGTTGAAAAGACTGAGAGGTTACATTTGTCTCACTGTATTACTTGCGCTGGATAAAGTGCATTTGCACAAGAACAATACCTTTTCTGTGTACCATTTTGTTTATTTATTTATTTTACGATCAAGTTAGAAATTGTGGCCCGGCGCTAACCCTCCGCTGGGGCACCTGTCTGGATGAACTTTGGATCTTTTCGTTGCGCCGCCGTTCGTTATCTTGAAGAGCACATCTGGCGAAATGAACGCAGTACCGCCATATAAATCTGTTTATCTATCCGCTAAACGCGGCCTTCACACAGTGGCCCTCGAGCCAAATTATTTGCCCATCCCCGCAATAGGTCATTTTGATTAGGACATCTTTTAATAAAAATGTGCAATAATAACGGTGTTAAATGCACTCGATGTTTGCAAACACATACTTGTGTGAGAGTACATTTTCCGCGATGAAGCAAGCCCAATCAAAAAGCAGAAATCGATTGGCACACGAAACACTGGACGATAGTCTCCGACTTTCACCACTAACACTGGCATTGATAAACGAACAATTATAGTGTCAGAGAAGCCTGTACAGCCATCTCACTCATAGAGATTTGTAATAAATCGCTATACGCTATTGTGTAATAATTTGAATGACATACTCACTTATCTTCCCGTGTTTAATTTTAAATATTGTGAATCTGTTGTTTTATAAATCATTTTATTGGAAGTGTCTCGAGTTTCCACGTGTTTGTAACAAAGCCCGTAGGTCAGAAGTAGTTGGGCCACGCTGCTGTAAGCTGCTCTTTCAGAGTTTTTGCATTGTACGTTCAGTGCTTAACCGTTGCTGGGGCTTCACAACCAAGCTGTACCATTGCCAGGGAGCTTCGAATTTCACAAGGGTCTCAAAGTCAATAGGTGTTGTTTAGGCAGTCCCGGCAAAAGTGGCGAGGCCCACCCACAGCTGATAGCGAGCCCAACCATTCGTAATAAAGTTTAACTTGAAATCCTGCCTACATTCCTTTCAAAAGTGTTTCAGTTGGCAGACGAAGTCTCAAATCTACGATTGAAAAATAGCAGCAGTGATTAACATACATCCTAATTTTCATACCAATCTCTTGTATCTGACAAAGTCACTACTCGCAATACCGTCTGCACAAATTATCTCACAACAAAATATTCTACTGAAGTTTCAAAAATCTACAGTAAACCTCGGTTAATCATGATTAGGTTAATCCGGATATTCGCCAAAATCGGATAAAACTAGTGGTACGAATAATTTCTTGCGTTTTTCTTTATAAAAATTAGACGACTAGTTTTTACTGTCCTGATCGTTCGGTCTGCATCTCGATTGAAACTGAAAAGTTCTCATTTTCGGAAATGTTGCGAAGTGAACTTTATCTGTGACTGTTTGTGAAAAAGTTGTAGCACGGTTGAGTAAGCACGATGACGTCATCTAATGAAATTTCATGAAAATTGCCCCCCCCCGAAATGAAGATGTGGTTGCACCCCTGGTTAGTACATCGTCATCATATCCATTACGTTGGAAAGGAAAAAACTATTCAGCAGCTGGGACACCGTATATGAAATTTCGATGTCTCGTTTTATCGGTTGCAACTAATACAAAAAAACAAAGTAGTTCTATCGTTTCCTAAAAAAAACTTTTTTCAAATGAACTGACAGTGTGCGTCACACATTTCAAGGTGGACGTAATAGTACTATATGTTCTTATAGTACGTAGCAATAGGTATAGTACGTAATAATAGGGTGTTTAATTTGAATTTCAAAATATAAATTTACTTAGGTACAGTACTAGTTAGGGTGCAAAGCGCCCTAACTAGTACTGTATCTATTTGTTTATTTCAAATGACAATAAAAACAAACCCTATTATTACGTACTATACCTATTGTTGCGTACTATAATAACATATAGTACTATTACACCTATATCCGTACTACTCTACTTCCACACACACACCTACTATTGATTAGGGTTATCCTAAATAACTGTCTAAGGTACGTACACACTAGTCACCAGCTCTTTATGCGGGGCGAGAGTATATTATTAAAGTAAATACAATAATAACAAATAAACAAAAAATAACACGAAAATCAATCAATCTCCAAGTCCGCCATTTCGTCGAGGACTTCGTACACGTTCTAGTCGAACGGGATTTCGTACTCGTTCTCCTTAGATGCCGAGTTCGTTAGCGAACTGAAGCATCTCACAGTCGCCGATCGCTGCAGTAAAGGCTTGAGCGAGGATGTCGGCAGTGTTGTCGTTGCCCATTGCGTCGTTCCCCAGAATAGTAGCCATTTTTTCTCTACATTCACCATCCATTCCCGTAGTGGGTCTGGGTGACTTCGGTGTGTGTATTGGTTTGAAAGACAATGCAGAGAGCAGTAGACGTTGCTCTCCTCTATTTGATATTGTTCTTCCAGGTGTCTGATCATCATGTTGATGATTGGGTTTCATCTCAGCGTCGCTGATTGCTTCATATTCGATATTAGTGATTTTAGTTCTCTTACTTTTTTGTTAGGTGGTGGACTCTCATTTTTCTGAAAGTACCACATTATCTCTAGTTTCAGTTGTCGCTGTTTCCAGCTTCCTTTTTGCGGCTGGATTGCTGCCTCGATTTGTTAGATTTTGAAGTAAGGGCCTATGTCCCCTATCAGATTTGGCTCGCTTGTGTTGCTTTTCAATATTCGGAGGGTTCTCTTTTTGTGGTGGCGCGACTCGGTGAGGTACAGAACCGACCTCGATGTAGTGGCCGCGCCAACCATTTCCGTCTCCATCTTTTTCTGTTTCGAGAAGGATTGCTTGAGCGAAGGATGAGATGTATCTCCTTGCATCTTCAAGTGATGGATGACACTCCGTGGTATGGAGTTTTGAATTTAAACGTTTTAGTATCTCGATAATAATGTCGTCACTCGTGCTCCTGTTGACGGTACAGAGCCGTTCAATTTTTGGAGGCTTTTCGAGTTCCGAGACAGATGCCGTGACGAATCTTCGTTCGATCGCTTTCAAATCTGACACGTCGCTCAATTTGAGCAAAGGATCTGATTCATTCGTTGTCATGAAAACTGCTGTCGCTTTGTTATTTTCTTTGGAGCCATGGATCTTGGCAGACCAGTCATTATGAATTATGATACATACTTTTAATGCTGGCTGCAATTTTGTGGTCTCGTAATATGGTGGCAGATAGGTCGTCCATTTTAAACATCTTGCGCTTCGGTCCGAGTTGAAGTTGTCCGACTCCTTGTGAGTCGTTGGTCATCAATGAAGCGATTGTCGTAGGATACAGTAATTTTCCCAATAAAGTTTTACCTTTGCCGGCTGACCCAGTGAGACATATAAGTGGGGAAATTTCGATCTCTTTTTTGGTATGATCTCTGGCCTCTATTGCCAGGCAGAGTAGTGTTATCTGGAGGTCGTAATGATTTAAGTTAGCATTGCCCCATTTTATATTGCCAAATTTTTTTGTAATTTTGAGGAATAATTTGGATCCCAATTCGGCCGGCATTTTGGGTAGAGTTGTTTCCCGTTTAATTCTTTCAAATGTTTTCTGGAACCGGTTTTCCGTTTTGAACGTCATTTGTTCGTATCCACCTTTTATTATTTGCTCTGGAAAGGTGAAGTTTGAGGAGATTAATTTATTTTTGAACTCGTTAAACGGTGGCTTCTCGTCGAAATGTTCGATAATCTTTTCTGCTTGTACTTCCAAAAATTCTTTGCTTTTCTGTGGGTGTCTGAAAATTCCCAACATCTTTGCCAATTCATCCGGTATGTTTGCTATGTCGTTTTTGTAGGCGTAATTCACGCACGCTTTTAGATCCTTGCATGGCCGGATGTATGTGATCGGAGTTAGTTTTAGTTTTTCTAGTTCTTTAATGATTTTGTCCTTGCTCAGAGCAGTAGCCTGGGCCTGCTCGTCCAAGGGCTGAACAGAGACGATTCCATGTCGATGGCCGTTTGGCGAAGTTTCTACGGTCCCTAAGCGTACATTGATTCGGGATGTTCTGAGTGTCGTGTGGTCACTGTCGCTGCAGTTGTTATCATCCATTTGCGGGCTCTTCGAATACTGGGATCGGTCATTTGAACCGTTTCTCTCCTCAATACATTTTCTGAAGATCTGTTTGACACACTCATTTTTCTCTTTATTGATTTCCTCAATAGTTTTATCTGACACAGGTTTGTAACAATTCTCAACGTACTCTACACAACTGCAAAGCTAATTTGCATCTGCAAATACATAAATATACATATAAGGTACGTACACACTAGTTATAATTACTTGGCAGCTCTATATTCAATGTCCCCAAAAATTTTATAGGGACATGCTATAAGAGCATTTTTAATTTCTTCTGTAGTAGGCGTTTCTGGAATTTCTCCTGTCTGAGTACCACTCAGTCTGAGGTAATTTACTGATAGATCAGGTCCACTTGCTGTTGTTTTGTAGGTATGTTTTGCTTGCAGGTTTTTTGCATGGTGTTAGGCCATGCTAGCATTTGTGTAAATAAAACTTTGCTAGTCATTTTTGGGAAACCTGCTGCGTCATGCCGATCTGACGCATAATCCTCTCTGGTTATCGCACCTGCTTGTGGTGTTCCGCCATCGTCTCTACTGGCTTGAACGTTCGTTTCTGATCTCCATTTAATCGGAATTTCAACTCAGTCTTCTCCAAGGTGGACATATTTTACACTAGAGTTCCATCTTAGTGGCAGGTGTCCTCCTATTGTAAGTGCTGAAACGTTATTTTCTCCAAGATCCCATTTAGAGAGGGTTTGATTTTTTAACCAGTCTGCATCCCAAGCCATCATGAGATCAATTTTTGGTTGTTTGACCTGCGCTTTCGGTTACTTGGTCAAAAGAATCAGGTGCCCAAAATTTGCAGACGAAATTGTTAAATCTTACCATGTCGTGAGCGTGGTTGTAGTTTACATCTGTTGGTTTTTTAGTCTCTTATTTTCCAATCGTCCATTATTTTTTCTATTTCGTAATTGTTATTGTCTCCTGCAACGGCTTCTGTAAAATTTAGGGGTTTGAAACATCTAGCTTGCACACAGGACATGACTGGACCCAATTCAAGTTCAGCACAAAGGTCGTTGTTCCAATTATGACTATTTGTCTGCTATGCCATGGTTGCCAACTGAAGATTTTGTCAATATTTCCATCTGATGCTGATCTTGGTGGAGATTCAGTAATTGGTCCTCCATTACAGAAAATCATTACACCTCTTTTATAGTACCTTTTAACTCCATAGCCTTTTCTAAGAGGCATAGGCATTAAGTATCCTGGCATTGTGACATTAGTTGATGAATTACCTCCTAATCCACCAGAAAATCCCCCTGCTCCAGTACGACTAGTAATCATACCTCCGTCTGTTGTATCCATTGGTCCGACTGCGTCTTCGATATCGTCGTCTGAAACTTGCTGCTGCACAGCTTGTTGGTCCAGTTTACGTCTTTTGGCTGCGTTAATTCTACTGTAGGCTGCATGTCTTTGGCTGTCGCTAATTCCTGCCTCTTTTGCGAGTTTAAGGTACCGACCTGTTGGTTGTTTACGCATTTCTTTATTATTATTAGAATTAAGATGAGTAAGGCGCTGCTTAACTGCCCAAATCCCAGAGGTGAGACGAGCCGCTGGACCGTTAATATCAGCTGCTTGTTCTCTGAATTTTGCGTCTGCTTCGTTATTCCTGAAATAAGCTACAGAACCAAGCTTTCCGTATTCAAGATCGTGTTGTCTGCAGACCTCATCTAAACCTGAACTAGGATGATCTGAAACTTCGTTGAATGGACCGCAATGTGGATATCCCAGGTATAGTCCAACCACCTCTATATCCAGTTTCAGTATACTTCCTCTTCGACGGTGGAGCCATGAATGAGAGTAATTGGCCTCTGTAGCATTATTTACACTTTGCATTTGTCGTCTGCTAACATGTATTCAAATGCATCAATCATAGAGCTGTAGATTAGTGTGTACGTACTTGACGTCATATGGCGTGAGATTAAAGGTTATTAAAGGTCATGGTACGTACACACTAGTATCCCGCTGATATAGATACTAGCAGTGATTCCCAACCGGCGTGCCGCGGTAAACTAGGGAGTTTATACGTCTTGCAATATACCACTGAAAATACATCTACGAAACGTAATCAAACCTGGAAGCAAATTGCTATGGGTTCGCCAATGAGTGCCCCAGATTAAATTTACTTCTGCAGAGCGCCGCAAGTCAGAAAAAGGTTTGGAAACACTGCGGTGAACTTCCACTCTTTATGATTTAGCCTTTCCTTCTGCTGAGAACAACTGCTGTCTTGGTGCACGCCTCATTAATGGAGACGCCAACAATTCAAGGGTGACGTCAGCGTAAACAAGAGCTGCGTGAAATGTATCGCCATGGGAGGGAGCCGAGGACATGCAACAGTGTTCACGTTTGTCTCAACGAAACATGTTTTCAACTTGAGTGACACTTAATAAAACACATAATAGATTAATGAAAAAAGAACTGAGTTTTTCTATAGACCAGGGGTGGGCAATTAATTTGGCTTAGGGGCCACTTTTGGAAGGCCGGTTTTCAGCGGAGGGCCGTCCTTCTAATGGAAATAAAAACAAGTCTCTGACAAGTTAGCCCCAGCACTAAGCTGGAGGAAATTGCAGATTTAAGGATTTTTTCTGAATGCTCTCGCGGGCCACTGAAAACGATGTGGCGGGCCACATGTGGCCCGCGGGCCGCTAATTGCCCACCCCTGCTATAGACAATCCGCATC
>JGI24158J21664_10012125_pt1 | contig 11440 bp, 6 predicted proteins | sample Ectturendosymbi3_FD_21664 | JGI IMG/M metagenome (IMG submission 21664)
CCCCTCTTTGTTTACACTGATCAACTATTGTGCCATTGTGTTTTCATTTGCTCTATTGTTCGCTAACGATTGGCTTACTGTATGCGATGGCTTTTATGATACTTCTGCTTGTTGGCTGAGTCATATGAAAACAATAAACCGTTGACCATTGACCATTGCTATTTTAGTAGGTTACTACTGCCCACCTCTGAGTAAAACACACTCAATGTTACCATTGGGCAGTTCACAAATTAAAAAAATGGCTGCGCGAATGTCTCGTCGAATAGCTGTCGAGCAGAGAAGGTTTGCAGCTGGGATGGCGGACGCTCAGGGTCGACAGTGTGAAATTTACTGAACTAGCCTACACAAGAATTGAAAATGTGCATAAAGTACGCAAGAAAACTTCCGTCTTTATTTATGTGGTTGTCATATGTACAACTACTGGGAGGACAGAACATATACGCGTTTGTGTGAACCGTTATGAATGATCAATACGCCAAGAAACGTGGCCAGAAAGTGTTCACTAGGGGCGCCTTACGTTGTGCAGGGAGTCTAGATATAGAAAATTTGTTAAATCTCCACTGATTTATAGTGTTTCATATTTTAATTTGGGGACCTTAGGGCTTTGTCTGGAGGGGGAAACCCACCAAAGCACCCCCATGGCGACGGGACTGAATCCGCCTGAACTGCCAATTAGTGATGAAGTTCGAAATGATGCACATATTGCAACCACAGGTGTGAAGTTGCATTGGCGCACACCCAGGGTTGCCACATCAAAAAACGAAACGGGAAACTAATTACGCATCAAAAAGTCATCTAAATCAAGCAAGTTGAAATAGGACAGTTGTGAAATTTGGCTCAGAAAATCAATTAAACGGCCGTAATTATTTTTCAATCCGTTTTTGTGATTTTCCCTTGATAGCTTGATCTGGGCAAAGTCACGTCACTATCAGTTTGATTGGGTGTGCGCCGCACACCTAGAGTATAGGCCCCTGGTATTGAGGAATGTGAGGATTACTGGCGTTTGAGTACGTAAAACTAGTGTTGATAAGGAATGAACACAAGTTTCGAAAAATTAAACCCAAAATTAAATTTACTTTTCAAAATTAAATTTACTTTTTACTGCAAAAACTGTTTGAGGTGGAACAAATCTATACATTGCTCTATTCATTTACATTGTTTATTCTTGATTGTTGAATGTTCAGTGTAATCAATAATTTTTAAATGAGCAATTTTAAAATATTCAAGAATTTTAAAGGACACCGGAAAATATTCAATGACAACAACATATTTTTCAAGAATCAAGGACATAACACGTTTTGATATTAAATTCAAGGACAGTCCTTGGCACTCAAGGAAGTCTGGCAACCTTNCCATAGCAGCATAACAACAAAGAAAGCTTAGCCATTGACCGCTTTGAACCCNGAATTTTGAACAATTACTTTATAATCCGTTTTGAAGGAGCTGCTTCCAGCAAGACTTCATAAAAAAATAACTCATGNAAAGTTTCGAGACAAAGAGCTCGAGACCAAGATCGAAATCCTTCGAGACCTGCGACTTTCGAGACCGAGACTCGAAAAAACGAGTCTCGAGACACGTCTCGAGACCGAGACCAAGTCTCGAGACTCCATCACTGATGCACAAGCGTCTGGTATGTTAATTATGTCGAAATTCCACAAAAAATGTCTATTACAAAATCCAATCACAGATAACTATTAGGCTTTCCAGGTTCAGATGGGCCAATTTCGCCAAACTGTTAGTGAAAATACGCCAAATTACTTAAATAAATGCCTAACAAGTTGAAAAAATCTATAACTTGAGTTCAAGGCAGCTACGTTTTAAGCAATGCCAAACAACGTTTTTTTTCTGCCAATACCATTTAAACAGGCCAAGAACATGCCAAAATATAACGTTAGAATAGCATTCTGTCATGCCAAACCACATTATAAAAGGCCAAATTTCAGGAACTTGGCAAAATTCCATCCTGGCAAGTAGCAACCCTGAGTAAGTTTCATCACTGCTGTAAAAGCATGCGTCATGCGACCGAAATAGAGCTCTCTGCTCTTTAGTGCCACCGAAATAAATTTTATTGTCAGGATCTTGATCATTGCCAAAAGTAGTGTTGAACTGAGTATTGACCGTTCCAATTAATATGTTCATAAAAATAGGAATCCGTTACAAACTAGACTGTATTAAGTAACTGAACTGGATCGCAAGTCATGGCATGCAATGTTATTGACATTAGTGTGATTTTAAGCTCTTTATGACACTGCAGTACTAGTGTTTTCAAAAGAATACAATAATTTTATGCAGGTTACACTACAACTATTGTTTTTGTAGTTAGCCTACTAGTACTACTGTAGCCGATTCATCATGATTTTTGCCAGTCCAGTGTACCGTCACCGTGTTTTGTCATACACAGCTGTAACATAATTTCCTTATAAACATGGCTTTGGGTTGATAATTAGTTGAAGTTTGCACCACTAAAGAATAAATGCTTAATTAACATAAGTTCACGATAGGGCACTAGTGTGTTTATCAGATCCACAAAGAAGCTAGACATGCCATAGAAAGAATAAACCTAGCATAAATATGTGATTAGAATCTCTTCATAAAAACTGTTGTGTTTCACCAAAATTATCACAAAAACTATTATTACCAGATGTGTCACTTCTATAATAAAATTTTACCAAATGTGTCAATATATGTAAATTTTTTTGTTTGGTATTAAGGTTGTAGTTACAGTATTGACAAGGGTTCATCCAGGTGGTATGTTTCATTGTAATTTTAGGCCCTTCTGTGCTGCAGGTTCTCAGCATTAACACTGATCAAAGATCAGACATTGCCTTTTCACTGCAGGTCTCCAATTTTACGTGGTGCAAGTGGTTTGGTGCAGGCAACAGCATCTTCTAACTTTGCATAGAATCATTATGAAACAACTACACTGCTGTTTTCTTGTTGAAATTGGGCCTACGCAATAATCTGAGACAATATACGTTGATATGGTATGCTTAGTTGTTGACTGCACGCATTTTGAGATACAAGTTTCAGGATATTGGCTGACATTAGCATCACCATAAATCCATTTCGCACTAGAAAATAGCCATAATTTTTCTGCTGTTGGTTGAAGACATTTCTGTGAAAGGTTCTTGTTGGCTGACTGTTCCGTGAGTCATGTGCTTTTATAAAACCATATATGTGATCACCATTATTAGCATGATCAACAAGTGATTGTGTTGTAACAAATGCGCTGTGACTAACAACAAGTACAAAAAGGTATAACCTGGTCATGCAACAGGTATTGCTGTCTAACAGTTAGTTTGTGCTAGCCTAGGCTGTAAGCTAAGCTTGCTTGGCTTTTAGGTCACCAAACCTGTAGAAAATCTGGTTATATTCTGAAAAGTGATTCCAAGTGTTGCTTCTCCATGAAAGAAAGATATTTTTCTAAGTTGGATGTGCCAGTGATTGGAGAGGTGTTGAAACGTGAAAACATAGAGATATAGTAAAACCTTAACACATCTACTGCTGGGGTACGATATATTCGTACTTTGAAATTAGCCTGAAACTGGCAGTTCTCAGTTGCCTTATCAACTACATAGCTCCTTTACTGATTGCACTATAGAGCTGTTCAAACCTTCCGGAGATCTGGCAAGTCTTTTTGTCTGCAATGAAAAAAAAATTTTTTGGTTTTGGGTATTGTTTTTTTGTGAGTGACGCCATAAGTAAGGTAGGCAGGGTTCCTACGCGGTATTGAAAGTATTGAATTTCAAAATCGTTTTTCAAGACCTTGTAAAAGTATTGAATTTGGCCAAAATCGAAAATGTACATTTGGTATTGAAAAAGTATGGAAAATTTCAAATGGAAAGATATTTAAAGTATCTGAGCAGAATTTGACCGAAAGCAAAGTGCTTCATTACTTATGCAATGTGCAAAATTGAGTTTCATAATTAAAAATTTCTAAAAGTGAAAAGAAGTAATGTTATTAAACTTTTTAAATTTAGTATTGAAAAGGTATTGAAAAAGTATGGAAAAAGATTTTTAAAAATGTATGGGAACCCTGGGTAGGTTTTTGGCCATTTTGGCTCGTGTTACCCAGCCTAGGGCCCTGCTAAATGGAAGTAATGCGTTGAAGTTTTGATTGGAAACTAGGTTAGTATCCAAGACTTTTGAGCCTTTGATCGACTTTCTAGCATTTCTGGTTCAAAAGTTATGGTCCAAAATAAACAAATTAATTATCTAATTATGGGATTAATCAAATATTTTGTCTGCTTTAGATCAGGGGTGTACAACCTTTTGCTGTTGCCAGCCGCATTACTTTTACTTGTATGAAGTACAGCCGCCAATGAGTTTGAGGTATATTTTTCAGATGCTGCCAAGTGCCAACATACACAGAACACATTCTAGCATATTGCATATTCATTCTATAACTCTTTGTGACATCACCATCCAGATTGTTACGCATCGTGTCGACTGATTTTCTTGCTTTGCGTATGTTTTGCTTCAATATACGCCAGCACGACCACCAAATCTTATATTTTAAATTACATGTGGATGGCAGCAAATTTAATTATTGAAGGCCACATGTGGCCGTAAGGCCACAGGTTGTGCACCGTTGCATTAGATCAGGGTTTCTCAACCATTTTCTCCTGTTTACTTCTTGCCAGCTTCCTAACATAAACTTTACCCCCTGTTTCTTGTTTACTCATTAGCGCTGTAGAAAAAAACAAAGTACACTGCACACCCGATATAACGCGGATGGCAGGATCCACAACGTCAGACCGCGTTGTAAGTGAGTCATGTTACACCGAGGTATTTTATTACGTAACAAATGGTATACAGTCATGATCAAGAATGTATATCTCCTTGACAATGTGATGTTTATACTAAAAACGAATCCAGGGTTGACTGTTTCAGTGCTTGTCTATTCTTTTTCCTTGCGATCTCTCGTATTTCTTTCAAGTGTAGGATGTGAATCTTGTCCACATTCTAACACTCTAGCCACTTTAAGGCTGTATCGATTGCTGCTATGGCATCATGTAGTTTTGGTAGAGGTGGTGGTAGGTCATCATCTTCCTCAATATGATCGATATCAGTAGCATGCTCATTCATAGAAACATTGAGAACATTTGTGTGTCCATAGCCCAAAGTGCTATGACGTCACAAGAGCTAGTTTAATTTGATTGGCGAGCCGTAAGTGCAGTCTCTCAGAGACTTCGGAACGTGCCCAATGGTCTTTGCGGGGATATACCTAACATACGTCATACGTTGTCTTGGTTGTGACAAAACCGTATGCGACTGTGCATTTTGAGATGTTTAAAATTATTTACCTAAAAGTACTGTATCGCAGCAAATCAGTTATTAAATTGGGGTCCATACTAAAACCGCGTTATATCCGATTCTGCGTAATATTGGGTCTACAGCGCATTGTAACTTTAGCATGATTAAATTTTTCCTCAGGATAGGTAAAAATTTATCCCCAAGGGGTAAATTTGCTCCCAGTTGAGAACCTCTGCTTCAGATCATAACTTTTGAACCCGAAACCCTAGCAAGTCATCCAAAATATCGACAGACTTGGATTGTAACCTCATTTCCAATAAAAACTTCAGCGAAATACTACCATCTAACATTTTGAGCTCAGTGCCAGGTGAAGTGGGCCACGGTGGTCTAATAGTCCTCCACTTATGACATCACCCACAAAAAATCTGAAATCTAAAACCAAAAAATTTTGCTGAGTCTTTTAAGCATTTGAACAGCTCTCTAGTGCTTTTGGCGCCGGTGTTATTCCCGTGCAAAGCCACGTGTAATTTGGCTGCTTTCATGCAAACCACTTAAATTAACCCAGCTGTGAAGTTGTTAACATTTTGGGTACCAGGTGATTCCCTATGGTGATATCCACGGGTACCAGGCGTTTTACCTTTAAGGCCCGCAAAAGCCACTGTTTTGACAGAGCTTTGCAACACTATTACTCGCCAGCCGATTGAGCTAGGGAGCTGTTCAAACCCTCTACGGATTCAGCAAGTCTTGTAGTTCCAATGGAAAATTTTTTTTTCGTTTTGCGTATTGGGATTTCTTTGAGTGACATCATAATGGGGACATGTTTTTGCCCTTGTGGCCGAGTTTACCAGACCCTGGGCGCCAACCCAAAGGGCCACTTGTTTGGCTCAAGTTATTTTGGAATCTATGCTGTCATCCAAGTCTTCAGAGCTATTGATTGGCTTGCTAGCATATCTGGAGCCAAAATTATGACTGTAAAACAAAAAATTGCTAAAACGTCTACCCCCGCAAATGCTAACCTGGGGTGTATTCCACCCCAGCCATAACTTGCCAGCCAATTCAGCTAGAGAGTTGTTCAAAACTTCTAAAGATGGGGGAGTCTTGTAGTTCGCAATGAAAAAAGTTATTTTAGGTTTGGATGTCAGTTTATTTATTGATGTTTGTATGATGGGAGTGTGTTTATGCATATTTTGTTTACATTCAGATGACGTCATCGGGTCCTAGACGCCAACACCAAGAGCCATTTTTTGACTCGAGTTTTTTTTGGAAACTAGACTATAATATGAGTCTTTAGAGGGTTTGATGGACTTTCCAGCATTTCTGGTTCCAAAAGTATGGCCAAAATGCCACAAATTAATTAGGGAAATCCCCACTAATCCCCTGCGGCATTCCTGAAATATTTGGGAATTTTTTGGCCATAAATTTGGACCCAGAAATGCTAGCAAATTGGTCAAGGGCTCCAAAGACTTCCTATTAGAGCCTAAAATCCGAAGAAGTTTTGAGCCAAAAAATTGGCTTATTGGATCAGCCGATGACATCATCCATAAAAAAAGCAAAACCTACCCCCATCCTGACAACATCAACCAAAAACCCCAAGCCCAAAACTAAACAAAATTTTTACTCTAAACAACAAGACTTTCCGAGTCTGAGGGTTTGAACAGCTCTCTAGGTCAATCAGCTGGCGAGTTGTGGCTTTAAGCCAAAATGACCAAGGTTACCTTTTGTGGGATTTGAATTTATATCCAATTTTCGGTTTGTGGGCCATAATTTTGGCTCCAGATAAGCTACAAAGCCGATCAGGGAATCCAAAGACTCAGATGATAGCTTAGTTTCCAAAAAACACTTGAGCCATAAAAATAGCACATTGTTTTTGCTCCCAGGGCCATTAAACCAGGATTTTTGTTCAGAACGTACTGTATATATACATGGCCCCGGTAACCTGTACATAATTTTTCCCACGTATATATACATGGTCCGGTACCCAAAGTGCTAAGTATAGATCCACTTTTGTGAATAGAGAGATCTCAGCTTTAATGATTTGTCTACATGACCAGAATGTTCCAGGAATCTGAACAAGAAATTTTCAAAAGTAAAAAAAGCATAAAAGATAATCTGAACAAGAAATTTTCAAAAGTAAAAAAGCTTAAAAGAGTAAAATAAAGTAATAATTATTTGAGATAGTTGTTCTTTGACTACCTACAACCACAGAAATGTAAAAATTTTGATATTCTTCAATGCTTCACAGAAAGGGAAATGTTGTTTTAGCATAGCAAACTCATTGGAATAATTTTGTAGTTAAGCAACTGGTAGAACAGACTGAAGCAGGAGTATTGACAAGGATTGAACTGATACATTTCCATTAAAAATACTTGGGTAATTGCAACAGTGGCAACATATGCTGATTGCTTCAAGAGCTCTGGAATTTAACACTTGCCGGGGTACGATATATTCGTACTTTGAAATCGGCCTAAAACCAGCAGTTGGCAGTTGCCTTACCAACGCCCTAGCTCCTCCGCCGATTGCACTACAGAGCTGTTCAAGGGCTCAAACGAATCGGACAGTCTTCTAGATTGCACTTGAAAAAAAATTTTTTGTTGGGCTTTGCGGATTTTTTGTGACTGACGTCATAACTAAAGTAGTTTTTGGGTCATTTTGGCTCATGTTGCCTGGCCTAGGGCGCAACCGCTAGGCTAAAGTATTTCGCTGAAGTTTTCATTGGAAACTAGGCTCGAGTCCGAGTCTTTTAAGCCATTGATTGACTTTCTAGCGTTTCTGGTTCAAAAGTTATGATCTTAAATAAACAAATTAATCAATTATCTAATTAACCAATTAGTCAAAAATTTTTATTAACGTAGATTATAACTTTTGAACCCGAAACCCCAGCAGGTCATCCAAAGTATCAAAAGACTCAGATTGCAGCCTAATTTCCAGTAAAAAGTTCAGCGAAATACTACCACCTAACAGTTGGCACCCAGGGCCAGATGAAGTTGGTCAAGGTGGCCTAAAAGTCCTTCACTTATGACGTCACTCACAAAAAAAACGCACTCCTAACCCAAAAAAATTTTTTCGAGTGCAAACTACAAGACTTGCTACATCTTTTGACACTTCGACCAGGTCCGTAACCCGTACAGGGATGGAGATATTCCTGCCCAAAGCCATGTGCGATCCAGCTGTTATTTTGCGAACTGCTTGAATTAACCCGGATGGCAAATTTTAATATGGTAATTTTTCAAACAAATTTAAATTTTCAATGTATGTATATAACTCACTATCACTATATTTTTGCTGTGACTGAACCTTTACTTAATGTTTTGAAACAATTCAATTAAAGCCTTCTTTAGTTTGCTTCAAAACCTTTGTGAATTCATGAAAGTTTTTACTTACACTTCAAATCTATTTTTTTTAATAGTAGTATTGTTTTCTCTATTATACATTGTGATTTACACAGTAGTTTGCTTTAGCTGTTCTAACTGCCGTTTGGATACCTAGGAAAATGCGTGGTGATGAAACATTCTTCAGCACCATAAGGTTGTTTGAAGTAGTTGTCATGTGCATTCTTAGTAATTCTGCATTGATCATTTAGATTGTAATGAAAAGAGATTCACTGATAGATAAGTTTCCATATGTAAATCCCTGTCATTTTCAATGTGCAGTTGTACAGCTATCACTATATTTTTCTGTTGATTAAGTGGCTTTCATGAGATTTTGGTAAGCTTTGTCATTTGAATACAAGGCAAAACATCTGACTTAAAATCTGTAAAGTAAGTATTGGAATTTTGCAAATGTTTTCCATTCTACTGATTTTCAATTTGAAAGCACTTAAGAAAATCAAGGAAGTTCTATTATATATACTTGATTTGTACTCCTTTCGGAGTGATCCGCAGGTGCCCACTGCCCATCTTCGCTTACTCTGTGTCATGGTTTATGTGGCTATTTCTGCAGTGAATGCTGCACTGGTTGCAAGCCAATGGCAGTTGAAAACATTGAATTTTGGAATAGTTCTTGTTTGAGTTTGTTTTTTATTTTTGCTTAACTCTTGGCACAGTTTTGCATATTTCATCATGTGGTTCCACAAAAGGCCAGTTGAAATTCAAGTTCTTGCATGTCAGGTGTCCATCGTTTCACCTCAGAAAAGTATGTGGTGATCTGAGTAGTTTTCTTTATTCCATTATATATTAAATTTTTGAAGAAAACCTAATCGTGGGCTTATGGTGAAGACAATAAATGAATTAGAAAAAAATTCTTTAGTTTAAAGCTCATACATAAATCATTTGGCATTTTTAATTCTATTTTCCAACCTGTATTTCCTGCGGAGAGCTGGAGCAGCCTTAACATCACAGTTCTCAGCAACCTGTGGTAGTTTGCCTGGTGGATGGGAAAAGCATTTTTGTTTCAATAAGACAGCTTGCATGTTACAATTACAAAAACTTACATATATGCAGTCATTGTTTTTTTTGCAACAATTAGCTCCACTATTTTATGAACATAATCACTTGCATATATGTTTACACTTGTCTATATTTTGAGGCAGTGGCAAAATGATAACATTGATAGATGTTACTGTGGAAGTCTGATTAAAAGTCAAAAATACTTTACTGCAGTAAGTAGAAATAGATACAGATATCATTTGCTAAGTTTTGTAAGGTTTATTATCCTGTTGTAGTTCTTATGTTATATTTAGTGATTAAGATAAAAAGTTATTTTAATAACTTCCAAATGAAGTTAGGAAATAAGTGAGTAGAAAATTTGGTGTAATATGCAATTTCTAGAGTTCATTGGCTATGTGAAAGCAGTCACACCCAAGTAATTTTCAGCTTACCAAGTAAAATGACTAGTGATGGTCATCCTGCAATGTGTATTGCATCTGAAGCATAAGAGTGGTTTTCTTTTGTGCTGCTACTTAATTCGTCTGCTCCAGTTCAATGCAAAACAGCAGAATTAATCGCTATTTTTTATTAAACTGTGGATTAAGCACTTATGAATAATTTATACCCTGGGCACAGTGGTCATTCACTGTGGATAAAATGCAATTTGCTTGTATGCATTGATTATAAGGTTTGTTGTTTCTCATCAGTCAGTGGTTAAAACAGTTCAGCTGAGCAGAGTTTGTTGATAGCCATGAATTATACACTTATAGAGCACTTGCATCCATGGCATGTGTTTTGTTCCATGCATACTGTTTAAGTACTAGTCATTGTTATTAAATGTGATATTAATCAAAAAGTAGCAGACGTAATAAATGTGCTTTTTACCAAGAAGGTTTTCCTGTTTCTTTATGAAACCTAATTCTCTGAATGCAGTTTTTGTCATTTTGCTATCATTCAGTAATGCTGTATTGGTTTAAGCTAGATTCTAATGTGACACTTTTGTGTTCCTAAGCAGTTGGATAACTATAACTTTACTGGATTTGTTATTGTCTGAAAAGATTAGCATGGCTTTATACCTTACTGTAAAAAATCCAAGAAAGCAGTTTTTTTGCACCTACAACTTTTTAAATCCAGGTAAGGGGACTTCAATCCTTCAGTCATAACACTTCTATCAACCTGCATATCTATATGGAAGGTGTTCTTCTACAGAAGATACTAGGCTAAGTACAGATCCAGATCTGGTTTCTATTGGACACCAGTCTGTGATCTTATTTTGAAAGTTTGTGCATTCATGTGTGGAAACCATGAAGAAAAAAAGCAGATTTAACAACAGAGAATTTGTTTTGGCTTCAATTACCAGATGTTTTAGGAAACTGGCATAAATATGATGAACTCTCAAATACTTCCCAGTACCCAGTCTATTTTCTTAGAAAAAAACCCTGGTACTAAGGTTTTCAAAATGCTTACCATTAACATGTAAAGTCTTTTGTAAGATAAATACATTCGTTTTTATTTCATTTATGTAAAAACGCCCTGGTACCAAGTTTTAAAAATGCTTACCATTAACATGTCAAGACTTTTTGTAAGATAAATACATTAGCTTTTATTCCATTTATATAAAAAAAAAACTTTGAAATACCTGTAATAAGCTAACTTACTGGTTTTCATAGTACTTTTGTATGGGGCAGAATGTGTTAACACCTTTGGTGCTGATTGACACATATATGCATCATATGTTCAAATGCACAGGGTGCAGAATGATGCATATTCAATCGAATACGCCAGATGCGGATTGACATATATAAACACCAATGCGATAA
>JGI24158J21664_10012126_pt1 | contig 11439 bp, 9 predicted proteins | sample Ectturendosymbi3_FD_21664 | JGI IMG/M metagenome (IMG submission 21664)
CACTCATAAATGCACTACAGACCGTTGTGATTAAACAAAATTGCGGGGAAACAAGAAGCAGACAACTTTTCCTCAGTTTCACCTTGTAAATATCTCTTCGAGTTTACAGTGGATGGCTGAAAAGATAATTTCTTCGTCCGGATGACAAATTTCAGAAAATTTCAAAAATTCCACCACGATTCCCCAGATTTCGCCAAAACCCTGCCGTTACACAACTGCCAATATAAACGTCAAATGAAGACCGGAATCACCGGCCGCCCTTGGTGACGAGGCTGTTTGTACCGTTGGTGCTGTTGATACTGATTTTCCCCGATTCTTATCGGCTTTGAATAGGAAGAGTGTTCAAGGCAAGAAAGAATTTCTATCGCCTTTAAATTTGATGCAGGAGCTTTTCGATTCTCATGTGATTGGAGTCAGAATAGCCTGTTGCAAACAAGCAATGAAATGCCCTTTATTTCCGTCCGCCATGGCCCATAATGTTTGTGCAACATAAACAACTATGATGAGTAAGAGTAAAGAAACTGGGTAGCATGTTGAACTTGGAAGTAAAATTTTTACGAGGTGCAGCGGACCTGCAGCCAAGGTTGAGAAAAACCCGTTTTTTTCAAAAAAAACAACAACCCACCTGTTTTTTGTTTTTTTTCAAAAAAAACGGGTCTTTTTTTTTTTTAAAAGAAACAAAACTTTGTTCTTTTTTAAAGAACGCAAAAACCCCATTCTGAATTGTTTTTATTCCATCATGCGATGTCACTATTTTCAGAATTACACAATAATAACTCGTTGTACCTATTATGACATTCAAAATGAAGGTAAATAAATGTACACCATCTTTGTTTTCGCAAAGCGTTGTTGGTCAGTTCACTCCAAAGTGGTAAGGCTTGGCAAGAATGCGCACAGCAAACAGAGAATAACCACTCCCATACAAACTCTGCAGTTTCACATCAAGTTTATGTGCACGCCTTGCTAATTCTGCATTTAAAGAGTGTATTTATTCAATATATGATTTAGTAATGGTCCAAAATCAGAAAAAGTTTATATGCAGAGAAGGCAGAAAAATCAGTTAAAATATACCGATTGTGCAGAGCTGAAGAAGATAACCAATAGAATTTACTCAAACTGTTTGATTTATTCGTCTCTTTTTTCGAATCCGTTAAATTTCATTGCTGCTCATTTTGTTAAGATTTACAAACCTAGAACACTAAATCGGATTTTTGTCCCCGGGAGCACAAATAGGGGCAGTGAAAACCTCATTTTGAAAATTAAAAAAACAATGCTTTTTTTTCAATTTACTTTGATGACAAAACGTACACTGAAAATGTAACTCTTATTACGTTGTTTGCGCACTAAAAAGATACTTTGCACTTTAAATTTATGCTATTATAGATTAAAAGGAAAATACAAAAACATAACGAAAATATTATAAATGATTAAACTTATTATTCTTTTAAAAATCTATACTGGACTTGAAGGACTTCTCCTGTTCCATGCTGGTACCGAGGTGTCTGAAGCATACCCTGAGTGAATTACAGCTCTTTAAGGCCATTAGAATCTATATGGGAGGCATGAATGTATGTGCATTGTTTCATATGACTCAGCTGATATTCAGAAGCAAGACAAAAACAACAGTTGGAGATCAAATAAACACAGTTAGTAAAATAAACAAGCACAGAAAACAGTGAAGTGAATTTACAGATGATAACGCATGCCTATGTATACAGAAGAGTGGATCGAATTGCAGGAACTGGGTGTGGTAAAATCTGATGTTGTCTGTCTATTTATTATTCATTTATTTCTCTAAATTTTTCCAAAGCTGGTTGTCGTTTATTTGTGCACACACACTAAGTTGTGTATCAGCAACACAACACAAACACGTTTTGCCCTCGCAACATAGCATATGTCACATGCAGTCACTGCAGATGGGGTACAGGTGGCTAGTGCACTTCGGCTTGCCACACTTGTTGCAGCGGCACTGGCTTTCTGTCAGCCTTCCTTGTGCACTCACAGCAGCGCAGTGACCTGCTTTTCGCAGATTCTTTGAAGTTTGGTCTTGCAGCGTGAATACCACGTTTTTTGTGAAACAGTTGTTCGTTCTTGCTTCACATGTGGTACATCTTGGCTGTTTCTGCTGTGCGCCATCGTCAAAGCATTTTCAGCCGCTGCTGCTAATCAGAAGCCTTATCTCAATAAAGAGTTGTGCACTAGGAAATCTGCGAAAACGAACTCCTGGCAATGTGCCACTTTCAGACCTTTCCGTCTGATTGAAAACACGTGATGAACGCATGCACTAAACTTGCAAAGTGAGGAGAATATCACCTGGGAAATGCCACTAAGCCACACACATCCACCACAAAACGGGGTGGTTTCAACCCGAAAACACAAACTTTTCCTCACAGCGGAAAAGCACAGCATGGGACTACGAACTCGATTGCACCAGCGCGGCTGTCCGACTAATACCCGCAGCTACTGAAGCGTTGAGAGTGCTGCTGCGTTTGTTTATACAGTATAAGCAATTAATACGGGACCCGTAACGTGGGGTAGATCTGACCCCGTTTTGTTGTTCTAGGGTTAAAAAAGTTANTGTTGTCTGTACCATTGTCCTGCTTATTTTATTTTTTACTNCTTAGTAGATTTTTCAAAAAAAAGTATGGGTTTTGTTGGTTTTTTTTAAGTGGGCTTTTTNAAAAAAACCCAAGTGGGTTTTTTTGGGTCGTTTTTTTTTACAACAACCCTGCCTGCAGCACACAAAGCAANCCTGTATTGCGCAAACGTGNGCCATGCTGTAAAAACTGCTACAGTTACGATGTACGCAGAACGTTGTAAAAGTGCGTTTTTGAAAATGAAACTGAAGCAAACCTAGCAGGATTTCGTATCCATGCAACACATTCCGCAAATCCGTTCGACTTAACTGCACTTCCCGGTCATAGTAAGCGCCTGGTGGCGTCAAACCCTCAGCTTATTTTATGTATTTATTGCCCGATAGCATGGTCAGCGCAGCACCGTTGTTCCTAATGTAAACTTAGCGGCTAGTAAAAGCTTGCATGAAACTTCATTAAACTGCCAAGCCAAAACCAGTGCTGCAGGCAAATTGTCACTGAAACGTGCATATTTTTTCAATATTTAACTTTCTAGCTATAGGCAGGCATAGTTTCTTGTTGTCGCTGCGAAAGAGCTAACATCTCACAAAGGTGCTTATGCGCTTTCTGTGTTTTGCTGAGAAGGGAAAAGCCCCAAGATTATAGACTACGAGTAATGTTTAGTAGACCATCTGTTTGAAAACGCTTGGTTATTTACACGAGCATTCATTCTGACGTATCTGGACCACAAATGTTTATGGGAATGCATGTTTGAGAAAAATCTTGCGTGCGATTACCTTGAAATACACGGCGACCGGCTGTTCACCATCAAACTCTAAAAGCAGTATTCGACGGAAATTCAGACCTCCATTGTTGTCTAAAAGCAGGCTCGCATTCAGCAACCACGCACTTCCCTCTTTTTAGCCTGTCAGGCGTCAGGTGTAATGAAGGTTTGCGACGATCTCTTTGTGCCGGTAGTTTGTTTTGGAGGGATGGGAAGAGCTCCTAAGCAGGCATTTAACGGACACAAACACCACGTATGTTGGGACGATTTAACTGACCGGCTTCATAATTCGGATAGAACACTATTTTCGCCAGTTTAGTTGTGAACAATGCTAGTGGNAAGAAGTGACATACATGCGAGTTTGCTCTAACGTTCTCCANTTCCCGTGACATGTTACATAGTCGTATTTCTAGACTTCCACTAGCGTGAATCGTTGAGTTGTACAGCGACTTTGAAAGTTGAAATCGCCAACCTCCATGTCTTGCGTAAGTTTTGTTATATTTGGGTTCGGTTCTAATTAGTCGTGTGCATTATTCACAAAGACCCGGGTCGCTGACGTGTAAGTCGTTATATGCCGTATGCGGTAAAAGCCAAAAGACTCGTAATCGCCATTTCTACTCTATTGGTGCAACAAAGGGCTGAACTTCAGAGAAACCTATGCGTATGTAACTGTCCATCGGTTTGCTCAGTTACTTCTTTTCTTTCATTGTTAAGAAGTTGCGACACGTTTACTGTGTTTACACGGCACATTTCCTTGTGGCTTTTAGCGGCTCTGCTTTACAAGACGGTCCAGAACGCGAAAGCCATAATGGGTTGTAGCCGTTGTGCTGGTGGTTGCGAAGTTGTGGCCAAGATTGACCACATTTACATTTTTCGGATGGCCACCATCGAAAAAACCGCAATTGCTAACTAAAACACAGTATTGGTGGTATCTTGTAAATGTTGCCAGGTTCACTTGCAGCCAGCTGCCGACGCGTCATGGTCGTTTTCCATGAAGCGAGTGAAACGTAAGAGTTGTTTTTATTCTTAGCGCTGTCGGTCTTGTTTCTCCTACGAATCGGCGAGTCAAGCAATCATCACCTTTGCAATAAGTTTATCGTCACTGTTTTTTGGCTAAGGTGATATACTTGTGATTTGGTTGGAAATCACTCATTTTAGTGATTAAATTACTGCAGCTCCTTATTGTAGGTTTGCCCAAATCAAATAGCTCCGAATGTTTGTGGCGAAACTTAAGGTTCGCAATTGCTACCACAAAACTATTGACTGGTATTGAAATAATGTACGTTAGTGTGGAAAGCAAGGTTGAGAAAAACCCGTTTTTTTAAAAAAAAACCAACCCACCTGTTTGTTTTGGATTTTCTAAAAAACTCGTTTTTTTAGTTTTTTATAAAAAGAAACTAGATTTTGTTATTGTTTTTAAGGAAAACAGAAAAACCCCATTCTGAATTGTTTTTATTCCATCATGCATTATCACTATTTTCCGAATTACGCAATAATAACTCGTTATATCTATTATGGCATTCAAAATTGAGAATAAAGAAATGTACCCCATCTTTGTTTTCGCAAAGCGTTGTTGGTCAGTTCACTCCAGAGTGGTAAGGCTTGGCAAGAATGCGCACAGCAAACAGAGAATACCCACTCCCACACAAACTCTGCAGTTTCATGTCAAGTTTATGCACATGCCATGCTAGTTCAGCATCTACAGAGTGTATTTATTCAATATATGATTTGGTATGTTCCAAAATCAGAAAAAGTTTAGATGCAGAGAAGGCAGAAAAATCAGTTAAAATATACCGATTGTGCAGAGCTGAAGAAGATAACCATTAGAGTTTTCTCAAACGATTCGATTTATTCGTCTCTTTAGAGTTTTCTCAAACGATTCGATTTATTCGTCTCTTTAGAGTTTTCTCAAACGATACGATTTATTCGTCTCTTTTTTTCAAGTCCTTTAAATTTCGTTGCTGTTCCTTTTGTTTGATTTTTAAAAAACTTACAGTTAAGTGTACAAGTGTCCTGCTTATTTTATTTTTTACTTCTTAGTAGACGTTTCCAAGGAAAAGTAAAGAGTGTTTTTTTGTGATGGGTTTAATTGTTTTTTTTTAAGTGGGCTTTGAAAAAAAAACCCGGGTGATTTTTTGGGGTCGTTTTTTTTTACAACAACCCTGGTGGAAAGTGGTTTCGCTGTCGTCTTCAATGAGGGAGCTTGCTGTGTTCTTCATTTTTTCGTTGCCATAAGTCGAAACGGTTGCGTTTTTTGGTTGAATAGGGGTCGAAAATTCATTGCAGGATAGAAAATGCGACGAAAAGTGAGATTGTATCGTTTCTTTGGTTTCAACATTTAAAATTTTGCATTTTGTGCAACTTCCCTTCAGCTGTGACGTCGTTAATGTTGATGCTGTTGGTAGCAGTTACATTGCACTGTGTCAGACCTTGGTTCTTGGCGATGGTGGCTTAAACGAAATCACTCCTTTAAACTTGAAAAGTAATAAAATTTGTCTGTGTGCACCGAAATAGACGAACATCACCGATGTAAATGCACAGCATTGCCAGTGCTGGTCTCAGATCAGGTAAACAGTTTGATTTTCTGCAGACGGAAGCAAAGATTTACCGGATTTCGTCGAAATCCTGACCGAAGTCAACCGAAAAGTCTCGATGCGGCAAGTCAACCGCTCAGCGTCCGCTTCTGCGTTCGGGAAGAAGCAAATGCCGTGCTTTCTGTCAATGCTCACCAAAAAGCTTTACCTGACACCGAAGTGTCGGGTCAGGAAAGGCAGCAAGCGGTTGGCGACCACAAGTCAGGTTTAGTTCGGGTCGGACTGAGAGGGTCGCTGGGATCAAGTTCTACGCGTCCAAAGCGCGAACGTTACTGACACCCCTGGTTGAAGCGACCCGGCCCCCCATAGGCTTACCCTACAGCCAAGCGTAGCCAGCTGTGAAAAGTGCATCGGTCCGATTCGTCGCTAGCACACTGTTTAGTAACTTTAGTTTATTTGTAGCGTTGTCCGTTGCGAATAATAAGTCTATGGAAAACACGATGCAGCTCTCCATGTGAGCGCAAGTCATCTCATAAGGGCGGGGGGGCTAGATGTATCAAGATTTGATGGGATACAACGATAGTAGCTTTAACCCAGGGTCGTAACGAGGGGGGACACAATGCCCGGGACGCTGAATCAATGGGGGGGGTTTGCCGAAAAGTCCCAATAATGTAGCAAATACTTTTGTCAATACAGTACATTTACTCCCAAAAGACCTTAGTTGTGAACGTGGTGGCGCCAAACTTGTTTCTTGCTCCGGGCGCCATCAAACCTTGGAGCCCTCTGCTTTAACCTCAACCGTAAATCCCCTTATCCTACGATAGGGAGTCGGGGTTGCACGGGCTTCACGCAGCGCTTTACCAAGACAGCGGTATTTCTACGCAGTGCACACGTTCTCATGTCCGCAGTAGTTTTAACGCTCTTCGTCGACGTAACTTCTGTTTCACCATAAGTTTGCGCGTCGTCACATCAATGTCGTCATTCCACTGTGTTCAACACAACAGTGATGCCGTCAGGGGTGGTACGGAGTTCCAGACTGATTGCCGCGTTCGCTTGTCTTCATCTGTGTTTTTCAAAAGCGATTGCATCCCACATTTCATTGCAAAATATCCTGTCCTTGATATTGCAAGCCTCGCATCCAGTCGCTCTTGGTGCAGCCATTTCACCGCCATCATCGAAAGCGTTTATTTTCTTAAATTACGCACCGTATCTTTTCTTCCTATTGCATTAAACTTGGTTAAAAACAACCAAAATTAAAAGTTTGACGGATGTACTCACAAAAAAGACCCCCGCTGAAATTACCCGGATGTTGTGATTCACTCTGGCATCGACCACTGCTGTGAGGTTCTGGCAGATTTCACTTTTTCTTGCACGGAATGTGGTGAGCCCAAGTTGATTTTCTTTTTTCTGTAAAACACCACAGTATAATTTTCCATCTATGTTCGTCGCAACAGCATCCTCAGTTACACATCTCGTCATGCCCGCACTCAACATGCACTGTTGTCAACTATGTCTGGTGCGTTTTTATGCGTTGTTCATGTCCTTTTTCATTGCGAATTAAGCGCGTTCGCGACCTTGAACTTAACATCCGAACTTCGTTACCACAGTCAAGTAGTTGCAATCTTTGTGCTCCCCCACCTCGCCAGACGTTCTACTTGTTCTTGTAACTGTGTTGCCGAGTGACCGTCGTCTGCCTGTCCGCTCAGTGGTCTGCCTGGCCACCTAGTGGTCTGCCTGGCCGGTCAGTGGTCTGCCTGTCCGCTCAGTTGTCACATCAGCGCCACATATTTTCTTTCATCATGTATTCGTTCCCACACATGTCTTCTTGGTGCATGATAGTGAAAACAGAATATAGCCGTTGCGTCGAATAATGTAGAACAGGGGTTCTCAACGCGGAATACGGCACATTTGCTTATCTTAAGGGGCACATTTAAGGTTGGCAATAAAAGGGAGAACTATATGTATTATTTATTTTCAAATATTCATACATATATTAGTGAATAATATTTTCAAAATTCATTATTTGCTTATTGTTAAATATAGCTCTGATTAGGCATGATAAAACATTTGCGAAAAAGTCAAGCAGTTTTTAACAGAACTTCTAGATAAATTTCTATTAAACATTCAGTGGATTTTTGGTATTTTATTCAGCCTCTGTCGTACGACGTTCCAGGGGTACATGCTCTTCTGGCGAAATCCTGATCGGGTACATGGTCAGAGGAAGGTTGGGAACCCTGATGTAGAACGTCCACATATTTGCCCCCCCACCGTGGAGCAAAAACGCCGCTACTCCTGCTGCGACTTGCCTGCAAAGCGCTCCACCCTCGTTGCTAGTATTACTATTTACCTTACTTGGTACTATTTGTCCAGGCCAGTGAGCGTGGTAAAGGTCGTGCAATCGACCTATGTCGCAGAGGAACAATAAAAACTGCTATAAATTTTACAGCGATACGCAGGAAAGTTACACCAGCAACCTATTGCAGACCGTATCGACAGCTTGCAAAGAAAAACTATCGGAAATTTCACGAAGTTACGGTTGGTGTTCAGTCTCCTCGCAATGGCGAAATTTCCGTGCTTCTCATCAGATTCCATCACAAGCGACGAGATCGCACGTGTTGTTGCCCTTTGCTGCCTAACGGCGGTTTGTCGTTGAATAGACTTTCGGCCGCCAAAGATTCATGAAACGTTTATCGAGAATGCGGCCGCCTGACTGGTAAAAGAAAATAAAAAAACGAATTGCTGGATTTCTGTCTACGTCAATGTGCCAGCGACGCTTTCCTGATTGTTTTTCACGTATTTTTATGTTAATATCAATCCCAAAATCGTCGAGAAACCCCAACCACTGGCGCGCGACGAGGTCGACAGTTCATTGCGTTTTTTTATGGAAAGGAGATTTTTTGTTAATTCTCTGAGTTTTCAGTTGCGTGAAACACGCACTGTGATAAACGCGGCGATGCCGAAAAATGTTCTTTTTCGTATAAATCGTTTGACTCCTGTTTTAAGTTCCGCTCTGGACAACAAACTTTCGCATAAAATTATAGAAACGGGCTGGACAGCCAGTGGCAGCTTAAGTCTTTCCCGGCAAGTAACGATTTGCTGACGTCACTGCGCGTTGACGCTTCGGTTTATTCAAGCGTGACCGCACTCGTGATCGACAGACCATGAAGTAACGCGAACAAATGCTTTCGGCCGCGACTGGTCATCTGTATATTATTTTGGCCCCAAGCCCGTTATGTAACAGGTGGTGTTAGTTGTTGTTTCTTGACATCGTCACGCTCAGTTCTTTGTGTGCACATCGTTTTGAAAATGTGCCCAGGTGACAGCAGCAAGCCAACAAAAATGGAGCCACTGTCTCGCACAAATGCTGTCAATTCTTTCGATTTTACGGTCGCAACTTTCTATTGCCATGTGCTTGCGGCTTTCTTTTTATGTTGAACATCATTCGCTGTCTCGTGATGCTTTCGTTGGGGCTTGACTACATTTATATCCAATCATTTCATTCAATGATTGTTCCGCTGTAGGAATGTTTCTTTGAATAAATTACCACAGCCAGACAAAGTCTTCCGTTAAAAATTCAGCGCAACCTGTTGGAAAATTTTACATATTTCGTGCGGAGGGAATACCGTATTTTCCGCCTAATAAGCCGAATTTCAGGACCTGATTTTTGGGGGTCGGCTTATTGGTCGGATCATCAGCTTTGGACCAGAAAAAAAATATACACTTCAATCTCAGAAAATTGTTAAAATCCATCAATTTAATCATCTTCATCGTCAGAAGCATCGAGTGATAGATTCCAATCCTGGGCAGATACGTGGTCGTCGTACGGGTCATTTTCTGGTGTTATTAGCTGAGCAAGTACAATGTTGTCTTCCTCGTCGTCGTCCAACCACAACATATCACCTTCCGTCCCATCCATTGCATTCGAGATGCCACATTTTTTAAATGACATTTAAAAAAAATGGCCTCGGCTTATTGGGCGGTAATACGAAAAAAACTCATTTTCAGAGCTAAAAATTGGCCTCGGCTCATTAGGCGGAAATACGGTATTTTTTGAATATGAGGAAGAAGCAAAGCAAGAAGAGGCAAAAGTGGTTTGAACCTTACCAGTTTTCTTGTCAATGGTGCAGAGATCGTTTCTCAATCGAAAGGTTGTGTGATCAGTCACTAGGAGTTCACGATCGCGCCGCTTAAACTTCTTTATTGATTTTGCCAGAAATTTATCGATAGTTTTTAAATACTTGCGAGTGGCGAAAACGTCTGCTTAAATTTCTTTGCCTAGATTCCCAAACGCCATTTGCTTGGTGCCATAATTCGAAGCTGAGATCCCTGCGGCGAAAGTTTTACGTTGCTATGTGTGCTGCAATCCGAGCCTCGAACATTGACGCAACCAACAACAGACAACAGCTTAAATGGAAGTCTGCTTTTGTCAAATCGCATTAAACGCTTCATGTTTTGTTTCTAGCAGCGAAGATGCGAATGTTTTCTGCGCTGCAGGAAAGCAGACCACGTTTGATTTTCAGCTAAAAGCGAATCACACCCGACTTGTGGCGATGTTTTTCGATCCTTCGAACAAACTGTAAACAGGAACGGCCAACGTGGCAAAGGCTTGTGTTGATTGTAGTTCTGGGGAAGATTTTTAAGGTATGTGACTTCAGGCGCATGCATGATAGAAATAAAATTGTTTTGTTATGTGTGCAATCTGTCTGGACGCATAGTTGAAAGTAGAAATTCTAGTTGATGAAAGAATCTTTTCCACCACGCTTCCCCCGAGCTCCTAAACAACTACAGTAGCTGGTGAAAATCTTTCAGCGCATCGACTAAAGCGCGATCCATGGCAACGCGCGAAAGCGGCGAGCGAGTTGCCTAATTCAAAAATTTACAAATGAGCCACTATTTCTATGTCTGCTACCCTCTGTCGGTATGTTGATGAATTTCCGCCAGTGAAGATTTGGAACAATTTTTGGGTAAACAGTGAGGAAAGCAACAACAGCAGAATCCCAACAGAAGCGTTATTCAAGCATTATATTTATTATTATACAGTAGACTCCGGTTAATACATCCACGTTGGAAGCAGCCGATTGTTGGATGTAATAGACGGTGGTTGTAATAACCGATTTTCCTAAAACTGCAACTAAACAGCCCCAAACGGGCAAATATGATGCAAGTGACATTTTTTACTGTATCTATTCAGCACTGAAAGGGCTGCGCAAAGTGGTTTGCTTAGGAAACGTTTTTCTGAGATGGCCATCTGCATTTGCCTTCAGTGCATTAAGGATGTCCATTTTCTCAAATGTTGTTCCGTCAAGTAAAAACAATTTTCCTGCATGGGAAATCAGAAATGGATGAATTAACCGGAGTTTTTATAATTATAAAACCGATATACAGGATTTTTGGTGACTTGGAGTTTGTAACGGTTTTGGGGGGCGCTGAGTCCAAAAATCGCATCCGTTTTTGTCCATCTGGTCAGGATTAGCCGCTAGAGGGCATACGTTTTGCAGTTTTTCGCAAAATATTGAAAAACCTCACCAAAAGTTTCAAAAGTTATCTC
>JGI24158J21664_10012128_pt1 | contig 11438 bp, 6 predicted proteins | sample Ectturendosymbi3_FD_21664 | JGI IMG/M metagenome (IMG submission 21664)
GCACATTCTCGACTACCGGAAAAAACAAACGGAAACCTTGCTAATAAGCGAAAACATAACTTTTACAAACGATGACGTCATTAATTACGTCATAGGGACCCTCCAGTAAAAATTGCCCCGGGCCCCCCTACCCTTTAATCCGGCTCTGACTGCAGAACATTTTTTTCATCTCAAGTTCAAACAGAGTTCATCTAACGCTCACACTTCTTTCATCTTCGGTTCAAAAATCCAATGTTTCATCTAACTCCCAAAATTGTGCTAGAACAGGGGTTCCCAAACTGGGGTACATGTACCCTTCGGGGTACATTTGCCTACCGGAAGGGGTACATTTAAAGTTAGCAATCGAAGGGAAAAATATGTTTATATATTATTCATTTCCAATTATTTATGCATATATCAGTGAACACAATGGGAGTCTAAATAATTTTTTCCAGGGGGACAACGTTGGTCTTTTCCTTACCCTTTTTAGGTTGCTATAGATGCAATGCAAATGGATGTTCACAAAACAGTTTACCCTTTCTACACCACAATGAATATGCCGCATGTTATGGCAACAGTCGCAAAAAGATGTGCTTCGCTGGCAGCCATAGCCAGGTATATTATGATAATTTTCACCATAGGCTATCTCCAGATTTTCAAAACAAGGTACTTTTTTCACAGAAGTATTGCCATTACGACTAACAAAACTACAAATTACGATTTAGCAAGACTTGTTACCGTCAATTAGAAACAGGAGCTGCAAACGTCTGAGATCTTGTCCAAAGCGATCAATTATTCTTTAAATATAGCCTTGCTTGTCTTTGATTTTTTTTCATGGGGAATGCTCATAGTCATCATACATAAACCAGACAAGTAGACCGGTATGTTGACACGACTATCGGACAAGTCACTGAAGTTAGAATATCATGCAGGCTTAAATAAATTTAGCAGATGAATTATGAAGAATCGCCACAAGCAAATGTATCTTTGCACTCAGTACTCACTCAGAAGTCAGAAATAAACCTTTACGATTCAGATGTATTCCCACAAACCTGCATAGACGTATTCTAACAAGTCACGCAGTTTCATACTGTGTGAAAAGAAGCCTGCATAAGCACGGTTTGAGTAAGCTATTCACTCAAGGCAAATTGTCCGCACCTGCAATTTTTTCGCTGAGTCATTTCGGTTATTTATTCCATCGTATTAAAACTCGCCGTAACAGTGTTCACTGGCCTTTCTGTTCAGGCTTTATAACCGAATGGACATGATTTTTTTTGGTTATTTAAAACAAATTTGGTCTATGACTTAAAAAATAAACCCAGGTTCACACTCAAAGTCTCCTTGGGAAGCATTGCTACAGAACAAAAATGCTGGTATTTCTACAAAATCGTTGCTAAGAAAGTAAGGTGAGATGACTTCTCGCTTAGCCATGGTGCCAGCAAAGCAGGAGACTCTAGCAAATCATGTTTATCTAAATGCATACCTAGGTCTATCAACCATAAAAGCGTGTAACTTTGCAAGCCAAGTTTCGTTTCTCAGAATCTCACACACATACGAGCTTGACATTCACGCACATCGACTGACAGTGTGTGACAACTCATAAGTTCCCACACGTCCGCTATTCGAATTTCCATAACCATTACTTCTGGAAGTTTTATGAATTGCAATCCGTGCCGAGTAAATGACGATGGGAGTGAAATCGTACAAGTTTAGAATGACCTTCGTCCAATAAAATTTTTTATTACTTTTTATGGATGAACGGCTTCTCGCATGGGCTTCCGCAGGGGGGTCAAATCGGTCATTTTCCCCCCGTGGAAATAGGGACCAAGAACCAAAATATTCTAGAAAATCTGAAGCCAGCAGCTTAATTCCGTTTTAACTGATTTAATTCTTACAATGACAGTTTATTTGCCGGTATGAAAGTAATACTGCAAGAACCTGTTTGCTATTCTGGTGTCATACAGTGATAAGCTTGCAGTTCACTCATGTTCTCTCCCTCGCCTGCAGAAGCGGGTTGCGAAACTTGCGAGAAGATTGTTCTAACGTTGGTCTTTATTGCCTAACAACAACAACTTGGCAACGAATCATCAAAGGTTGACTTCAAGTTGTAGGTGGTGTGGGTTTCTCCGCATGTTGCTGTTGAACGCAGACATCTTGGCAGGCAATGCAGCGAGACAAGTGACTGCTGACAGTGGTAAGCCGCGTAGTTTCATACTGTGAAAAGAAGCATGAGTAAATCTGTAGCAATGATTCCACAAACTTAAAAAATGTGAGTGTGGGCGTGGACAACGTGCCTGAGTGAATAGCTTAACAAAACCACGCTACGCAGGCTTCTTTTCACACAGTATAAAACTAAGTGGCTTGTTAAAATACGTATACATGCAGGGTTGTGGGAAAAAGTCTTAATCGTTAAGGTTTCTTTCTGACTTCTGCGGTACTGAGTGTCAAGCTATATTTGCTGTGCTGAATCCATTTGCTTAATTTTCTGAGCTTGCGTGGTGTTCTAACTTAGTTGTCCGATAGTTGTGTCAATATACATGTTTACTTGTCCGGTTGGTGTATGATAAGCGTTTATGCAGGTTTTTTTAAGGAAAATGTTAGGTACCCGGTATAGCTCTGTAGGGACCCGATTTCTCTGATTCTAGGGACCCGATTTTCTCTGATTTTAGGGACCCGATAATAATTTTCTCTGATTCTAGGGACCCGATTTGAAATTCTAGGGACCCGAATCGGGTCCCTAAAACGCCTTAAAAAAACCTGGTTTATGTATGATGAGCATTAACCGTGAAAAATTAAAAAAAGATAGCGGTTTTATTGAAAGGTGATTCATCTCTTTGAACGAGAACCCAGATATTTGCTGCTCTTGTTTCTAAGTGACGCTGACAAGACTTACTAGGTAAAATAAAATCGTAATTTGTGGTTTCGTTAAAGACCATCGTAATGCTTCTTTGAAAAAAAAGTACCCTGTTTGAAAATCTGCAGATAGCCCGTTGTGTAAATTATCGTAATAAGCCTGGCTATTCCTGCCAACAAAACGCATTTTTGTGACTGCTGTCTTAACATGGGACATTTTCTTTGTTGTGTAGAAAAAGTAAAGCGTTTTGTGAACGTCCGTTTGCATTGCATCGCCACTTGGCAGCAACCTGACAAGGATTAGCAAAATGTCGACGTTGCACTCCCCTAGAAAAATTTTTTCGGACGCCCATAGCTACTAGATTCGGCGATTTCCAGCCATTCAAAATGCACAATGCTGGGAAGTTTCCAAATCTCTGCATTCCCGATTAACTTTCAAACAACCTGGATACACATTTTCAAGTGTCCACACTGGGCTTGTTAATTTTCATTCCGGTGAATTCAATAGGAACTTAAAAGCCCCAGTTGTTTCATTCACTTGTTTTTTTGCTTCCATGCTCAGGTTACTTCATTTGTTTTGAAGAGTTGCTTATAGGGAGTAAACGTCTTGTATTAAGCTGTTCATTTAGTCCACATGGCTGCATACCGGTCTTAATGAGAATCAAGTGCAGCCCCCCAATTTACAAAACGTTCTTTCCAGTTCTTTTAAAACTTTTATCCACTCAGAGCTTTGACGATCGTGTTGACGTGTGTGTCGAAGCATGCAGGCGTAAATGTACTGAATAGAACTTTACTTTGGTTGCCATCAGTGGCGTACGCAGAAAATTTTCATGGGGAGGTTTCATTCAGTGGCATGTGGTGGTCATTTATATTTAGTGTGCGCTGTTTGTGACGTCACAATTTGACGTCATATTCATGTTTCCAAAGAACGTTTTGGCGACGTTTGTTGACGTAATATGCATATTAGTCGACACGCACTCCCCTATGTTATGTGTCATTGCAATGAATATAAACTATCAGCACTCCAGGTTAGGATATCGGAGGAATATAAACTCAACGCTACGACACAGCAGTTCGTAATATCAAGCTGCGCATTAAAACAGGGAAGTAATACGCACTCATCACTGCGTCCGAGCAATTTACAACGGCAAAATCAGGCTGCGCTGATGTCTTGTCGAAAATAAGCAGTCGAGCACAGAAAGCGTGCGGCTGAACTGACTGGAGCATGCCCTGGTTTGAAAGATGGAACCTTGATAAACTACACAAGAGTTGAGAATGCGCATAAAGTACGCAAGACAACTTGAGATTTTTTGTTATGTATAGAAGTCCAGCAAACTTTTGGTTTTCCTTTTTTCCTGCTGTGACATTATCAAATGCCTGAATACTTCTATGTTAAAAACTGTTTTTGAGCTCGTGCAGCAGTTCTACCATGCTACAGAAATTGGTAACGTAGCCAATGCGGTCAGCGCTTGCGCTGATCAGCCTTAGCAAACAAAATAAGGACAATTGTTTCGGATAAAGTGAACTATCGCGGAACACAATCTTAAACATGCATAGTGGACGAAAGGTCTGCAAAAGTGGTGAGATGGTTTTGGACGCAGACGATGACCCAGATTCCCATCAAAACCTAATTATTACTTTTTGGCCCATTTACAATGTTCCTTGAAATTTGCATGCAAATTCATTCCGTGGTATTTGCATTAATTCGACAAATTAACAAGCAAAAAGTATGCGAAAACAATTAATCTCCTTTGCGCAGGTGATGGAGTTTTTGTAAAACAACAAGCTCAAGGGGGGTTTTAGCCCCATCCCCCTCTTGCCTACGCCCTTCTTGCTACGCCCTGCGGCAGAAATTTCGATCAAAAAATGTTGATTCATGAAAACTGCATTTGGACATTTGAGGTTTACTGATCAAATGAAGAATGCATTCAAGCACAATAACTTATCAATGCTGCTGCAAAACCAAAGATCCAAGCGCTCCGTAAAACCGGGTTAAACTTTCAAAAAGCATAAAAGAGTTATTGACGAACTGAAAATAGAAATTTTATTCCGAAGCACAAAAATCTCAATTTACTGCATCATGATTGCCAGTTTTTTTGCCAGCTGTGAGACTATTGCAAAGAAGTTCAAATCGTTTGGCAGGGTTCGCGCCTTGATGTCCTCGCGATTCCCATGAATGATGCCGCTTATCGCATCGTAGCAATGCGGCACGGTTATGACTTTAAAAAGTAAAGACATTTTTGGTTTTATCAAGATGCTGTAAAGAAGATGAGCAGCACCATGCTGGAAAACTGTGCACTAAGCCAATGATTTGCGCTGTATTTAAACTGTTAACAGCATAACCATTTTTCACGCCTTCAAGCCACTGCACAAACTGAGTAATATTCTGATTATTGATTATGTGCACAGATTTTATTTATCTTTGCACACGTGACTACTCACAGTAAAGCTCTCTCCGACGGTTGTGGTTATTGTTTACGTAAACTTGTTTTATTGTCTCAAGAACGTAGTATCAGCTTCCAACTGCATTTTGAAGGCGTAGTTGGTGGCGTATGTGAAGTTCATCGCCATTCGGTCGCATCACCCTTAAGATTTAATTGCAAGTTGTGAAAAACACCCCAGTTTCCTTTACTTGAAATGCATATATTTTGCAGTTCTTGCGACTCAATCAACTGTTGCCTCATCTGCTGAAGGTAAATATTACTAAAATGTTTCGAATGATACATATTTGGTTGCTTGTGTGGTGTTAACCAATAAAAAAATTCCTTACTGTGAAACACGTACATGATTTGTATGGAAACACCATGCAAGGCTACTTTTTGCTCGACTACTTTGAAATTAATGAGTTTGTTGAATGAAGTTGTACGTTTGTCATCAGATAATGATTCACTCGTAATTGAAGAATATAAATTTTGATGTATCAAGCAAAGCTACACTTCTGTGTTGGATGATTTTGTTGTACGATAGAACACTATTATGTATTAATGAAAGCACTCTGAATTTTCANTGTAGTAATTTGTGCTTGACTAATATTTAAATGTTTCTTGATCAATAAGGTTGGATGTGAGTTTTTCATCAGATCATTTATCAAAAATACAAACCCTTCAGGTCTGATAAAGCGAACAAAACAAATCATAATGTAACTTCCCTGTAAACGCGTCTGAACGTCAGCCTCTTAATTGTTTTTGTAGTAAAAACGATCAGGCGTTTTGTGATCTAGCCAAGCACAGTAGCACGCGTATTTCGCAAATTTTACCAAATATCTTTATGGAAGTGCTTCGCATTTGATGCAGATGTCTGTGATCTAAATATAATCAGTGTTTTGTTGTGGATTTACAATTTCTTGTTACTTAGAAGACACAGGCTTTAAGACTTTATGATTCCGTTTCATTATCATTCAAAGTAAACTAGACTGTATGCCCAACCAGGCGCAGACGGACGTTGCACAAAAGGTTGGTATGGAGATTTTTTTACCACGGACTGCTATCAGGTTAGATTTTTTTCTTTTCTGTTAGTATCATAATAGGGATAATAGGGCTGATACCCTTACTAGATGTATGTTTTTTGGACATTACTGTGACGTGAATAACATGCTAGCTCCAATGGTGTTAGCATCTGCAAGTTATGTTTCGTGTTATTCCATTTTTAGTAACGTTATATTATTATACATTCCTTATTACTGATAATTTTGGCTGCATTTTCGGGGTGTTGATTGTTTACAGTTTTTGCTAGTAAAGGGTAATGTGTGCTCACATTTGTTTTATGAAACGTTTACCAAATGCAACTATGGTAAAAATGGTATATGGTATTTTTAGGTTGTATTTGAATAAGAACGGATGATGCTTACGTAGTAGGCGAAATATATACTCTGTAAGATTACAATGTCTGATTCTTAGCTGTGAAAGGAGTCCTTTTCGATAGAAAGTTGTGTAGTTTATTGATGATCTTAAAGCAATTTGATATTAATGGCAGTAGCGTAGTATTACATTAACTTTTGGTATTATTCACAGCTTCATATAACACTATTTCGAAAATTTTCCAGGATGTCATGTTGTCATACTGACAGAAAGACTCCTTCAAATTTTCTGAGAGCTCGCACTTATTAGAAATACTTAGATACCACTAAATGGTGCTCCCTTCATACAATACCAACTCTTTCTGTTTTCATTGTTTTTGTAACTGTAAGAGTTATTGTTGTGTTTACATCAGTGTTGACAAAATCACTGCATGTGTTGTATATTAAAATGTATGTTTAATCACAAGATAAATGAGTTTGAAGAATCTTCGAAACATCGCACATGGGTGCAAGCTTTGGATCACTGTCGGAGGCAAAGTGCTGACCTGGTGTCAGTTCACAGCAGCGAGGAGCAGGATGCTATTTCCCGCTTCATCAAAGAGCACAATGTTGGTTCACTCGTTGATTTTTGGATGGGTTTAAATGACTTGAAGCTTGAGGGCAAATTTTCCTGGAGCGACGGTAAAAAATTACTTTTTTTGGAAAAAAACAGAATGACCTTTTCTCTCGTTTCCTTGGCTTGTGTTGTGTGTTTTGTGAGCAAATCTCTCGCCAAGTACTAATAAAAACGTTTCTTATAAAACTTCATTACTGACTAATCCAGATGAAAATGAGTTTTCTGAGTTTTTATGATCTGTTATTTCAATGATTGAGGTGAAGGATCACAGACGTTTTCTTGCAGGATGATGTCGTTCTTAGCAAAAACAATCAACAGCGCGAGTTTGGCTCTTCAATTATTATGTTTATTCATTTTTAATTTGTCGAATTCTGTCGGTTGCGAAAGCATGATCACACATAACCAAAAGTTAACTTTGCCTTTTTCAGGCTCACCCGTTGAGTTTGAGTACTGGGTCGATGGAGAGCCCAATGATTACGCACACAATGAAGACTGTGTGGAAAATAGGATTTACGCTAGTCAAGGCCAGTAAGTGATTCATTCGGTTCAGAGTGTGGTGCCTCACAAGTGTCACAATAAAAGGCAGCTTGATGCAGCTTCCATGTAATTTCTTTCAAGAGCTTTACCAGAAATATCGCAGTTGTTCCATTCAGCTTTTCCACTTTTTTCTCTGAACGTCCACTTCTGCTTACATGTTCGTAAATACTGTACTTGTAAATTACATGTGAAGAGAAGTGCGGTTAATATAAATGCTAAAAGTTGACTTGCATGTAAGATTTACATATATTCCTAACTTCGAGCGGTTAGTTAAGTAGGCCATGATGAAGCCTGAAGTGTCATTATAGACCAGCCATGTCCAACCCGGGCTGCATGCGGCCCAGTCGAAGGTTTTGTGCGGCCCAGTTTAGGTTTCAGCTGCAGTGAAAGTATCCTACATACCGATAACCAGTCCTTATTTTGATACTCTCGAATGTGACATTTTTGATGCAGGTAGTCCTCAGTGCCGTTTTATCACGTCTGCCACCATTGCAGTTATTCGAACGCTTTGAGTAAATTAGGTGAAGCAAATTTTAGTTTGTTAAGATCAAAGTAAGCCATTCAAAGTCCGGCCCTTATTAATACGTCCTTCAATGTGCGACCCTAGTTAAGATAGTGACATAATTTTGGCTCAGTAAGCCATTTGGGTTAGACAAAGCTGTTGTAGACAATTCTGACCCATGTTAAGTGTGATGGTTTAGACTTATTCAAATATATTTTTTTGCGGCTTGACATCTGACTATGGCAATGATAACCCAGGTGGAACGATATAAACTGTACATTAACAAGAAACTGGATTTGCAAGATTCCTAAAGGAAAAGTTCCAACAGCACCCACAGAAATTCCACCACCCTTAGGAATAGAAGATCCCCAGTGCGGAAGAGATGTGACGTGGGTACGTGGCGAAAAGCTTTAATTTGAAAAATATGAGCAACATATTATATTTATATAAATAAATAAATCCCATGAAACACTTCACAGATACGCTACAATTCTGACTCGGGTGACAAGTGCTATGCCTTCATCGAAGACGTCACTTACGGATGGCAGTACGCAGAGAATGACTGCATGACTCGAGGTGGCCACCTAACGGCCATTCATGGGTCGGATGAAAACGCGTTTATTCTTAGTCGAATTTCTTTCATGGCGTCTACAAGGTTCTGGATTGGATTGAAGGTGAAATTATTGAAATGTCTCATTCTCAGAAACCCAGCAAAATCGTTATATTAGGCAGGAATGACAGAAACAAGCGGACATTTTGTCAATATGCTTCCTATACAATAGGTGCTGCACAAATATTCAAACGGCCCTTCCAAAACCACTTCGTTTATATTATGCGTTTAGGGGGCACCTCTCTTGTTTTGGGAATATCGCAGAACTGCTGCGATTTTAGGAATAGAGTTTTTACTGCTATAGTCTTAATCGTTTGTTTGTTTACAGCTTAACTTCAAGGTGTATATGTTAAAAGTTTTGTGATACCAATAGCCAGAAACAAAATTTTTTATCATTGGTTTTCTAAATGTTCCTCAGTAGTGGGTTTTTACGCTCTTGTTGTATGGAGGTCAAAAACTACTTGACTTTTCCTGGAGTTTGCTGTTTTGCGCAATTTCTTGATTGCTTGGGTTAAATTTGTACTGCAACTTGTAATTTTGACCAGTTTTCAGTAAAACGTTGTTGTGTATCTCTTGGTTTTTGCCAAACTTTTTTTCGTGCATGTGAGTTTGGATATTTGGTTGTTGATTACGTAATACGTTGCTTCATGATTGTCGATTCTGCATAACTATCGCAGCTGAACCGTATCTAAGACGAATGGGCTTTATTTTTCATTAAGGAGTTTTTTCGATGTAGAGGTTTTAACGCTTTTTACCCTGATAATGCAGCATACAAAAGAAAATTTCAATTATCACTAAATAAAAGTGGAATTGATGCCATGCATTTGTTGTAAATGTTATACCGAAAAGCAGATGTTTTTGAAGGTCTAAAAACTGCAAGTTGTTTTTAAATGAGAAGTTCACAATTTTGTTACCTGTATTCTTACTTCTACACTTGATTTGTGAAATTTATTGTGAGTTTGACTTCTAAGAAAAAACAATTAAATTTTGACAAAATTTTTATTAGTACCATGTTCAGGAGTGTGTTTTCGTTAGACACTGTTGTATGTTTTAGTCATCTTTCAACCCCAAAAACCTAACAATTAGTTGTATTACGTATCGCAATAAAAATGCTCAACCTGTTGATTTCTGGAATGGGTTGTTTTCATTGTCCTTTTTTCTTTGGAAGCAACGATTGGTGCAGCTTGCATTTTTCCTTGATCTTTTGCCTAAAGATGTTACCCCTACTAAACACTCGAGTTAGCGAAGCTCGTTAAGAAACTGACTCTGTTGAATCCGAAATTTTTGTTTTCAGGATGTTGGTGAACGAGCTTTCACTTGGTCTGATCAAACTCCTGTCGATTATCAGAACTGGGCTCCTGGTGAACCCAACAACGAGCTCGACAGTGAAGGTATCATATGTTAGCATTTACTGAACAGTGTTAATTCTTTATATTGTTTTTCAAATCCTTGGTTGCAATTTTGAATTGTAAAGTCTTGTGTGTGCCTATCCAGGGGGGCCATTGTTTCATCGGAGTTCTGCAAACCTATGTACTACAAAGCAAGTTAACTCAGTGCATTATTAAAACATGTTTTCAAGGTTTTCACAAATATTGACTTGGCTTCAATTCTTTCGCAATGCTGTCTTACCAACACATCTTTCTAGGAAATGAAACTGAGCAAAAGTGTGCAATGTCCGATATTTCTTTTTTGGTTTTAAAAGCTTTAAACAGCATGGTTCAGATAGTGAAATTCAACTAAGTAGTTCCCCGGATTAATTAACATTTACCCTCAATTGTACCAAAGGAACAACAGTAGATAGTTTTATTTTTTAGAACTTATTTTGATGGTTCAAATTCAAACTAGCTTGTTTATGTTTTATGTTTAAATTTGACCGAACACGTGTTTAGTGTAAGTTTTGATTTTTTTGGAATTGCATTTATCTAAAAATTTGAACTCAAACTTGGGAGAATTGTTAAAAGGTATAATCAATATTTCCTGAATGTTTTCTTAAATAAGCTCTCAAATCTTGAACCAAATTTTTTTTTAGCTTTTAAATACATATGGACAGCGCCGGATTTAGATGGTGGGAGCCTGGGGCCCAGGCGTGGTGGGAGGCCCCATGTGCTGATACAAAATGTTTAGGTAGGGGATGATCGATGAAGTCACTGGTATTTCCTCATGTCATTAATATTCATGACGTAATCTTGTGACATCACATTTGTTAAATCAACTATAACAAAACTTTATGATGCAACATGGTATTTGACAGTGATTAGCGATTTGTGAAACTGTTGCAAAACCAGTCGCTAGAAGTATCGCATCTTCGTTTTTACAGTATTTGCTTGAAAAAAGTTTTGAATATTTTTTTGGAAAAGTTTCTGGGCGCTCTAACGTTTTCATCATCTCTGAACGCCAGTCCTCGTTCAGCAATAAATTTTACGACAGAAACCAAACGTTGCAGGCAGAGGCGATTTAGGATTTTGTTCGCATTGACTGACCTGACTGCTGGCTAGTTCTGTATCAGCTCTTCGTAGTGATTAATTACTGTTCTTTTTGCTGCTCA
>JGI24158J21664_10012129_pt1 | contig 11438 bp, 9 predicted proteins | sample Ectturendosymbi3_FD_21664 | JGI IMG/M metagenome (IMG submission 21664)
TATTTCAGTTTGCAGTATTTGTCGTGTGTTCCACTTGAATTCTTTCGTCAAACAATGAACCCGGGAGCAAGTCACGGACAACATTCGTCAAATGAACCTCTTGAAACCAGTACTATAACAAACACAGATCCGTTGCAAGTTTTGCGGCCGATGCCCTTAGCTGGACCAAAAAGACCCTAGCTCAGAATTCCTGTCCACGATAGACTCGGACGAAATCAAGTTACCATAACGCTTTAGGTTTTTTACGTTAATATCACTTAAAATTTCATGTTCTTGGGATTTCGAGGCAAGTCCTATTAGAGACTACAACACTATAGTTGCAGTCAATGTTGCCGACCCTAGCTGCCAGCAACAGGACCACACACGCTGAATAAGGGGTAACAATGTTTATTAACCATCAAGGTACGCATTATGACTCTTTACATCCAACATAACCATGCACATGAAAACATGAACGATAAACCCTAACATGATGGACCCCCCTTTCTAAGGGATTTTTCCAAGTACTAAATCATGAAAAATTTTGACAGAACTCTGTTTCATTTTTGAGTTTAAAATTCCTGAAATTTTATTAAAGTGCTAAACCGTAGAAAATTTTGACAGGACTCTGTTCCCTAGTCAATTCTAGAATACCGGAGATTCTAAAGTACAAAGTTAAATAAAATTTTGACTGATTTTATCTACTATAAACGGAGCTTTGTACTTACAGTTTGATCCAAAATGATGTCTAACTATTTTTTACAGTTTACTTCCTTAACTGCCCTAGAACCTTAGCGACTTGTATAGGATCACCACTACTACCCGTGATCTCAAGAAAGTCAGGTTCAGAATTTTGTATGTCTCACCACTACTACCCGTGAGATCCTTACTGTTCGAAGTCAAAATCCGAATGAATTTCTCTCTGACCATAGGTGCCTTATATATCGACCTGAAAATATTGTTGGTTATTTTATCAAGTTGTCCGTTCTTTGGTTTGTTTTATTATGACACCTGGGTACCTTGTTTACCTGAGGCAAAACCTCAGAGGCAACGCCTCACCAGCAATGCCTCATGCTGTTTCTCCTTACTATAAATAGTTTGTTTCTCATGGTAATTCCCCCGCATACATGTTTGCAATACATACACATTATGCCATGACATGCGAACTTCAGACATATTTAATGATTTAGAAATTCATCTATCAGTTCATAATCTTCTTCCATTAATTCTGAGCCAGTCGTCTTTAGTTCTTCTTTTTTGTTCCTGTTCTATCCCTCGATTCAATGCTTTAGCTCTTTCAACACTTTCGTTGATGCTTTTTTCAGTGATGCTGTTGAAACTATCTTCACTTGTCCATTCATATAAGATGAATTCTGGGCCTGCTGATGTGTTGCGAAGCTTATGTATACGTATGAGTCTGTGCTGTTGGTAGACTTGTGTTTCATAAATTCCTTCTTCAGTTCTGATTCGTAAGCTTATCCTTTCTTCAGGCAACATTTTGTTTACTACCCAATTCAGTAAACAGGCGAGTTGTTTTTCCTCTGTCAAGTTTTTGAATGATACCTTTCCTTCTTGTAGATTGGAAATTCCAAACCTAGAGAATGCTTTTCGGAAAGTCACATAATTCTTGTGACACTAGTTCAACAGCTCTATCATCTCCATAGTTCTTGTTTCTCTCCTTTTGCTTTTACTGGTATTTTCCCAGCTCTTTGGTATGGTTAGGATCTCAGGTCATTGCTTTGTTTCCGGCTTCAGGTCATTCGCTTGCAGGACTACATATCCGTTTTGGTTGACTGACTCTATAGCAAAATTTATTCTAAATTTTGGTACGGTTTGTTCACATGTTATGGTTTACGCATAGAATACACTTAATATGCACACAAATCATTATGATCTTGTTCCATCGATTGATTGTCTTCTTCACTTTCGCTTTGTGACATGGACTTTTCTTCTTTCATCTTTCCCACGCTTATTGCACAGCGGGAGTTTCCGGCACACCTGTTGTCATTGCTTGCCAGTTTCTCTTGGGCTCTGCCTTGAATTTCTGCATTGTATTGGTATCGCATCCATGTGCAGATAGCATTGCCTAGTTGGTTATAAATCTTTTTATCTTGACCTATTGTTCCTAGTTTTATTGCGGTTCCTACCCCATGTGACACAACAATATTGGTTAGTAATGATGCATGTTAGTAACTTATTCACACATATTGTCTTTACAACAGTCAGTTGTTGTTTGCACATAACATATACAGTTGTTTCTTCAGTTCTTTCCAAAGTAACAGAGTAGTACTTCTTTGCTACATGTCATTGTCTTTCTTGTGTGATCATGTTGGGGTTAATTTTAACCACAACATCACTCCCTCCTCCAGGTTGAACACACCTATCTTCTTTTTTCAAAGTTTTGTTCAAACTTCGTCGAATGATCGTGCCATCTCTTTTCTTCTTGATTTGCTCATGCATTTTCAGTTACTCTGTTCATTTTGCTTCATTCGATTTTCAAAATCATTTGTCTGCAACAGTTCATTGTAGTTCTTATCAGATCAGTTTCGTCTTTTCTTTTCTTTTCAGCAATCCATTGTAGTTCTCATCGGTTCAGTTTTTCTTCTTTTCAATAATCAGTTATTGCTCTGATCAGATCAGTTTTGATACCTTTCTATTTGACGTTCGTAATCTTTTGTGTGCCAATTTTGCTTTTTTCTTGGTTCAATTTGTCCTTGATTTCCGTAGAGCTCTATGTTATTTCCTTGATCGTTTTATTTCCCTATTTTTCCTATTTATCTTCCTAGTTATATTGATTGTATCTACCTGGGTTGACATCCTATTATTTTAATCAAACATCACTCTTTTATTGTCGTAGAGTGCTAGTTCCCTTTTCCTAATTGTTTTGCTTATCTTTTTTGTTTTATCTCACAGCCTTAGCATTTTTACCAAGCATTGCAGATTTGTTTGTTGACAACCTTCTCAAGCACCACCAAGAGAAGTCTGTAACCACATAATGACAAATTGCTAATTGGTAGTCAGCAATTCCTCATCAATGCTTACTTTTTCTGCGCTTGTTGTTTCCCTAATCTCATTAATTTTGGATATTCGCACTGCAGTTTTCATTATCATATACTATCATTCATACTTCAACTCACGTTAGAACAACAAAATGCAATGTTGCCCTTTTTTTATGATCCATGATGACAGCAACATACTTCATTATCCATGACAGACAATCACATTAAGATGTCTTGAATGACCTATTCATGATTCTTACATCAGTAATACTCATGCAATGACCCTTGTTTTCTTCGCAGATCACAAGAGACTCTTGTTATATGACTCGCATTCTCATTCATTCACATTTTCACAATCATTCTCTAGTTTTTGCTCTGAGTTTTTTACACAATCATTCATGCACACTTTTCAAGTTGGAATATTCCTTATTTAATACGTCTTTCTTTTCCTTTCTCCATATTTATTAATTGAGACTAATCAATATATTTAATTCCATGCTCATGCTCCTTATTTATTATATTCTTAATTATATTATTTTATTAATTCTTTTTTTTCTCCTAGCTAGTTTATACCAGAGTTGACCTTTCAACCTCATTTTTGCGTTGGTTTCGCTAAATTTTATTTTTTGTTTATTACTCTGCAATCCCCTGAGTTTGTTTCTTATTTCCTCCTCTCGTTTCCTCCACATTTATTTTATTTATTTTATTTTTACGTGTTTTCCTTTCTTTCACGCACTTCCAATTGCTCTACGTACCGCCAGGCACGCCACATACCGTTAAGCATGCTACGTTCCGCTAAGAACGCTACGTTCTGTTAAGAGCGCTACGTTCCGTTAAGAACGCTACGTTCTGTTAAGAACGCTATGTACCGTTTTCTGTAAAATTATTATTTTTCTTGCATTCTATGTCTCTTTTATAACCATTCATAAAATTCATTTAATGGATCCGGATATTCTTCATGCCATTTATTATATTTATCTAATTCTTTTATTTCCTCCCATTGTATTTCTATGGTTTCTGTTACTTCCCCCTAATGATTTTTCCTTTTCACTTGCTGGTTATGGTGCCATTTCTCATGACTAGTTCATGGAGCAAATAGCCGTGTATGATTTTCTTCCACTCTTCAACCCTTCACAGATGATGTCATCCATTCTGCTCGTAACAACTTTTATATATATTGTTCTTCCACTCTGTATGCAATGGCATTGCATATGGTGTTCTTCCACACTGTACACAACAGCTTCACGAGTGATGTTCTTTCACTCTTTCTGAGAGGGTCGTGGTGTCCTTCAACTCTATATACAATGATCAATTGGTATTCTTCACACTGTGCATTGCTGCATGGTGTTCTTTTACTTTCTGTTTGACTCACCCCATAACCAATTCCGACATATTTGCCTACTTGGGAAATTTCTCTCTATATGTCCTCTTTTTCTACAAAAATTACATCTTTTTGTAGGCATTTTCCCTTGCCTTCCATATGATCTTTTCTTTGTTTGGTTTTTCTTGATAGCTCCAGGTTTTATTTTATTGGGATCTTCTTCACTCCCTGTTCTGCTTTGCTCTGTATCTTCCTTAGGAAGTTCTTCTTGTGGGTGCTCCTGGATGTATGTTTTTATCTTGTTGCCACAAGTGCTCTTTCTTGTTTGTTTCTTTGATTTCTTCTCCGTCGCAGGATTATTTTTTATTTCCGTTATTGGCTCTGGTATCCTGCCTGCTTGTAATTTCATTTTCTGTTCTTCAAGCTTTGCTATTTCTTCACGTAGCCGAATTATTTCTTTCGCCAACTTTTTGGTCTTCTTATCATCTATTTTATCTTTCAGTTTATTTACCACTTTCATATTCTTATTCACCCTAGTGTTTTCCCTTATTCAAATAGAATAATATTCTTATGATTTCTCATATATACAATGTCATAAATGACTATTTCTTTATTCGTGTCGTTTTTCTGTTAACCAATCCTTTTAAACATATGGTTCGATGACATGATACATAGACAATCATAAAAAATTTTACTAGTGGTAACATCATTACTAGATGCCTTCTCGCATGATACCATCATGCTATGCATAACGCTCAATGGCACAGGATAGTTTTGATAATGACTTATAATTGCGATTATAATAATAATTATATTTTTATGACATAATGACTATAACATTTCTTTCCACAATTTTGTAACTCTCGTCATACGAGCCAGATTCTACTTCGTGTCCTTGCTTCTTTTCCGCATTGGTATCTACAATCAGTTCCCTGATATATTCGTCTTCTGATGCAGTGGATTACAGGTGACTCTTCTGTTTTCTCTCCTGCTTTGTTCCGAATACATGTCTGTATTGCGTGCATGATGTTCATGGCTTTCTCGCTTATCCACTGGCCATGCGGTGCTAATATGCTCATGGTTACCTCGCCTGTAGGCACCTGGAAATGTGAACGGTGGTCTTTCATACTTAAGTTGTCTTCGCCATCCTGGCGTTCTTGGTGGTCTCTTTGGGCAATCTCTTTTGAAATGTCCCTCTTCATGACAGTAATAACACTTCAGTGGTGGCCTTGTCTCTTCTTCTGTTGTGTTATTGGCCTGACTCGTATCTTCGGCCTTATTTACTTGATTACTTTGCATTAAACTTATTACTTCAACAGCTTTTCGTAGAAGTTCATTGTTTGTCGTTTCTTTTCTTGGTGCTTCTTCTTTCACTTGTTTTCCTTTGTGTTCAGGATTTAGCTGAAACTCTACCTTTGAATCTTGTAATTCCAACCACCTTTTTAATTCCGTCAGTTTTGCTTTCAGCCTATATTCCACCTCTTTCCAGTCTATTGCCTCTTTTTTATTCATGCTTTGCTTGTCAGCTTTTCTTAGATTCGTTTGGATTAACATTAATCCTTGTCTTATTCCATCCTCCGTTTCTTGCAATAGTTCCATCGTATATCTCATCTTAACTTTCTTCTCTGTCATCACTAGTACTAGTCTGATTAACTCTTCTTCTAGTGATATTTTATCTTCTCTTGTGTAGTCTCCCAAATCACTGGCATTTTCTTGCTCTGTTACTCCGTGTTTCCATTCTTGTTCTCGTAATGGATCTTCTTCTTTGTCTTCACTTTCTTGTGGAGACCTTTCTTTATAATCTTCATTCTTCATGTACTTTTCCATATTCGTTTGTACAATAATTTTCAATTCCAAGCACATATAATATTAGGTTAATTTTCCCTAATACCTTATTCAAATAGAATTACAGTTTTATTGTATTTCATTTTTCTTTACTCTTCTTGTTTCTGTTTTGCGTTATTATTTTTCTCCGTGTACAGAAACTTCCCGTATTTCTCCTGGCTTTCTTCATACGTTGGCAATTTTACATCATAAGATCGCTTTGTCTTGATTCGCAACCATTGCGGTATTATTGATCTATTTTGTTCCAGTGACAACGACTCATGTTCTTCAGTTGTCTTACCTGCATTAATTTTATCCATTGATTCCCCTTTATCAGCCATCTTATATTCTAATTCCTATTTATCTGTGAAATTTCTATTTGTTTGAAAGCGGTAGGTTATTATTATCATCTGCTAACACACGTCTTGCAGAATTTTTCATATCAATTTCATACTATTCTTCTGTCTGTAATGACCCCAAAACCTCTATTGTGTTATTAAAACACTGGTTTTCAGTCCTTATTTTTATTAAAAGGTTTAGAATTTTGGAAAAAACTTTGAGCATCGAGCATCATTGAGCATGCCATGAGCATCATTGAGCATGCCAATGCTCCACTCCCCTCTCCAAAGCTTTTTGTCTGACTTGTTAAACCACGAACAGTAGGGCATTAGGGGGTGCATAAAGTTCCGCGGTGCCTCTCGACAACCGGCGGCGCGCTGAGAGTCCATATTTTGGCACTTGTTTCGCAATTGCGACTACCCAGGCCGACTGCAGCTTCACCCTCTTCTGCTACGGAACTTGCTACTACTCATGTTTTAACAGGCCAGTTATTTCATCTGGTATGGTTTTGTTAATCTCTGTATCATCCCCATATCTATTACTTTGGGTTGTCGTTTATCCTGGCGTAGCCCATACCCATGCTTGAGAACTGCCACTAGTGTTATTACTAATACTATAACTACTCCCACCGTCAATGCAATTTTTAAAGGGTTCTTCAACCAATTTTCGAAGAAGCTCGTCACTACGTTTCCCACATCTTCAACTGCATCTAATTCCAAAAATATGCAGGTCCTACATTAGTGGTCTTGGTGTTCCTGGTGTAAAAGTACATGCTATGCGTCCCCCACAATTTGGGCGATTTCTTAACACTGGACCTATTTTCTTCCATGACACTGCATATCCCGTTAAATTATAAGGAATTGTGAGCGTATTCTGTTCATTTGGTAATTGATTAAACCCCAAAACCGCTGGTTTACTCATTATGTCCATGGAACATTCCATGGTTACTGACATGTGGTCTGCCAGGTAATGTATTACTCCGGTAAACAAATGATGAACTAAGTCTGGAGGAGTAACTCTCGGTGGTAAATCTTTTTCTGATAGATACATTTTATCGTCGTAATGCACCCGCTTTGATTCTTCCCATGTCAGACTTTTAAAATCTCCAAAACTAGCAGGATAATTTTTAGTGATATTTAAGTAATTCAGCACGCGATAATCAGCATGTCTTTGAAACAGGAGCTTTTCCGGGGGTCGCGGAGGCTTAATATCGAATAGCGGTTCCCCACATGCACTTCTTTTATACGCTAGTGATTTCTTCACATATCCCCAATCTATGGGTGGTGACGTAGACTGACTGTTTCTAGATTTAACGCCTACCCATAACGTCCAATCATCTAAAAATCGCGTCCAACCATTTGCAGTGGGCGGTTCAAGTTTTACATAACAATGACACTGTGGAACATATTGTTGATAGTTCTGCAGATATGTTCCTTCTTCTCCAAAACGGGCTCGTGCATGCGTAGTGGTATTTACGCCTACTAATCCAAAATGTGGATGAGCATAAATGTGATCTACTGTGGAATTCGCCGCTAAACCTGCTATATATCCTAAATGCACTTTTTGTAACGGCAGGGGATGTTTGAGTGGACAATACCCCTGACTCAACAGTGTTGGTCGATCAGAACTTACCGCACTGCTTCCCTTTATATATATTTTTCCAAAGGTTTCAACGTGGGTGAATATGTTAATGGTTCTAACGCGTTCATCTGCCACTGCAGACATGTCTTTTCTGTCCGGCTTGTGAAATGTGCTTCTTCCGCACCATAACATTGCATTGGTACCTTCGGCGGGTTACCACACGTTGTTGACGAGGGCGGGCATCCACATTTATTGGTGTATGCCCCCACATTTTCTAGTTAGAAACATAACGCCCATTATGATCATCATCCTCTGACCTCGCCCCCATGAGCTCCAAGGTATGTTTTTCTTCTTGGATGCTTGACTAGTTATCCTGATTAGTGCCCTCGCAGCTAACATCGCACGGACGGCTTGCATTATTCGTGCCCCTTCCTTTTCAATTCTTGGTATTATTTGTCCAGTCAGTTTCCTATCTTGCTATTGGGGCAATGATTTTATGTAATTTTTATGAACCTCTTACTTCTGTCTTCTTTTGTCTGGAGGGAATTTCTTGTGTCTTAATTTTCTTTCTTCTTCTTTTACATTCACTTATCTTAATTATCATTAAGTAATTTTTCCTATACCTGGAACGATATTTACATTGCACAAGTTATCATCCTTTTGCACGTTTGTACTTGATTGAAATCGTCATTTTAATTACCGTTGCTTCTTTTTCTCAACCAGCATTATGTACCTGTAATTTTATTCAAATAAACCTTGCTTTACTCATGCACCTATCATTAGGTTGTGATACTAGAACCTTTACCTGTATGAAAAAGCGTTTATGAATACCTTATTTTCATCGAGGGGTTTTTAAATTGTGGATGAGCATAATAATGCTCTACTCCCCCCTTTTAAATGGCGATGGCCATTTTGTTATCACCATCATCCGTGCATATTGCATAAGTTTATCGTAATTGCCAGTGGTTTTTCTTTGCTGTTTTCTTCTGTTGTCACCCGTTCTGTCTTCTTCTTCTGGCGAACTAGCTTTGAATATCTTTATCTCAAGGTCTCACTGCCTTCTTTTCATGTTCCTTCTTTGGCATGATTGTTTGTTTCATTCGTTTACTTATTCTATTTCCTAACCTTAATTTATTCACTCTATATCACAATTTCCTTGATTATGCATCGACTCCCCCTCGGCTTAACACAATCGCGCTCTGATTGCTGCCGCTCTAATCTCTTGGGTACACAGAGTCGTTTATTTCCTTATGTCACGCACTAGTTCTCTGCTTCTTTACAGAAGTCTTGCTATCTCACTAGCTCACATGTCTTATTGACATGCTTCAACGGTTTAGGTATTTCCTTAACTTTAGTCGTCCGGCAATCGTCAAGATTACCTTCCGCTGTGGGTGCAAATGTTTGTGTGTATGTGTGAGCAACGCGCATGCCTGATTGTCAACTTTAACGCTGCACCATCAATGTGGCTAATCGCGAAGTCAGACTCAGCAGGCTATCCACTGTAGGTTATCACCCACTCGGGAGCTCCACTGTTAAATGACAAAAGATCTAGGCCTTTCATCATAAAGCCACTCCTGATTTTCCACTTAGGGACAGGGTAGGATGTCCCTCTTGTTTATTGCTCGTTTTCCCTTAGGCATTGTCGGGTTGGACTTCCCAAGCCACATGTTGTGAACAGATGTACTATGAACAACCCTATTGTATTTGTAAAGTTGCACCTATTGTGCGCCCTATCCTTACAAAGTCCTACATCCCTGCATCCTTAAGCACAGTCCCACAAGGGACATCACAGCAGGCAAAGAAACCTTTCGTTTGTTAATCATCAATTGACCGTGAATTCCTTCCGTGCGACACATTAGGCACGTGCGCTTTTGACCAACTTCTTTACCTTCAAGTGCGTAACCTCGCTTAAGGCGAAACTTTACTTTCACTTTGACGTCAGGCCAGCATGCGGATTACTTGCGCTTTTAGTTCTGCTGACCTGCTTTGAGGTTTCTTTGGTGCATCAAGGCCATTAATTATTTGCTGTGAACACTACATACTTCAGACGGTCCCTATTCACACCCTATTTATTTGCCTAAGCATTCGTTTTTATTCACTAACTACTGCATACTATATACGGCATACTTAGCTTTGGTCCAGCATAACCAGACTTGTTTCCTTCCTTGTAGTTCAACCAGTGTAGTCAAGCGTTGCCTGTTATTAACTAACTCAACTGTGGATTGACTAATCATCAACTAACTGTTTCCGGCAGACTGTCTGCCCTGTCCATTGCATGTCTCCATCCATTGAATCAAAGTCCTTATTTCAAAGCTCCATACACTATACACTACACACTATGAGCTTTAGTCATTAATTTTGGACACATTTTCCGGCTCCTCAAAACCATATTATGCTTATGCACACTCATCAAAACTGACTCCGGTTTGATTACGTCATTTAAACTTTTTGTCCCCCCTGGGCCCTAACTGTTGACCCCCTTGGGTCGCAACATATTTTATTAGAGTCCTGGTATGCCGTTTACTCGATTTCCAAACTAAAATTCTTGAATTTCCGAAAGATAAAATTTTCTTCCCCCCTAACTTTTAGAGCCCCCCAAGGCCCGCCCTGGCCCTGGTAGGACCTCATTAGGTGGTAGATACGTCCTAAAGGTCTTGCCTGAATACCCCTGGCTGGTCAGATTGCTTATTTTTATTAACCCCTTGAAATGCGCCAGACTCCTAGTGGTGAAAAAACGTGCTTTAGGTCCTATCTCTTGCATGTATTTTAAGTTTTTCCCCCCCAAGTCGGGCCAATGTATTTTAAATACAAAAAAATTTTTCTTTGGCCAAAATCAAAGTACGGGTCCTTGGTCATCTAGTCGTGCCGTCCTAATTGGTCTAAGGCCAAGGACTCCCCCTCTACAGGGGCCAAAGTGGTTCTACCCCTTTAAAATTTTGACAATTTTTCCAAGTCCAAAATAATTTTGATAGCTGTTTAAGACAGCTTATGGCTTGCCCTCCAACGTTGAGCGGTAGGCTCAAACCTCGGCCCTGACACCTCGGGCCAGTATATGACCCCCCATGGGTATTTTTGACGCCTCGAGCCCCACGTTGGGCGCCAATTTTGCGGCCGATGCCCTTCGCTGGACCAAAAAGACCCTAGCTCAGAATTCCTGTCCACGAAAGACTCGAACGAAAACAAGTTACCATAACGCTTTAGGTTTTTTACGTTAATATCACTTAAAATTTCATGTTCGTGGGATCTCGAGGCAAGTCCTATTAGAGACTACAACACTATAGCTGCAGTCAATGTTGCCGACCCTAGCTGCCAGCAACAGGACCACACACGCTGCATAAGGGGTAACAATGTTTATTAACCATCAAGGTACGCATTATGACTCTTTACATCCAACA